>Ga0209390_10002693_pt1 | contig 30385 bp, 26 predicted proteins | sample BON01_FD_187212 | JGI IMG/M metagenome (GOLD analysis project Ga0209390, IMG submission 187212) | Freshwater microbial communities from Lake Bonney liftoff mats and glacier meltwater in Antarctica - BON-01 (SPAdes) (version 2) | ecosystem: Environmental > Aquatic > Freshwater > Ice > Glacier...
TCGCCCACAGCAACAGTGGTGGGGGAAATAAGCTTCCCTTCACCAGCAATAGTGGTGATTCCGCGCGCTTTGATGAGACCCTGGAGGCCTTTGTGCTTGGAGGCAACAATGCCATCGCGATAGGCATTGACCGCGGGAAGATCGACCCCTTCGAGAGTGACGCGCACTCCAAACATGTCGGAGTCACGTGCGGAGTCAGCAATTTCGGCCGCATGCAATAGCGCTTTGGTGGGAATACACCCGGTGTGGAGGCACGTGCCTCCAACCTTGTTTTTCTCGATCAAGCCCACACTCATGCCGAGTTGGCTCGCGCGCAACGCCGCGGCGTAACCGCCGCTTCCCGCGCCTAGGACGACAAGGTCAAAAGTGTGCTCAGCCACTGTTTTGAAACTCCCTCACAGGTAAATATTCACTCGCGCCGGGCCGAATTGCCCGACAGGCTCGATGGAGCCCCAAGCCTACTACTTGCTCCCGAGCTCTCAGCCAAGGCAATTTAGTTCATCAACACGGAAAGCACTGTTCGAGTGATGGCGCCTGTTGGACCCTTAGGTGTGTACCCGAAGGGGCCCGAAGAGTTCGCCGCGGGGCCCGCGATATCGAGATGCGCCCAGGGGATGAGATCGCCCGATTCTTGGGTTCCAACGAAGTCTTTCAAGAACTGTCCCGCACTCAACATCCCGCCCAAGACTTCTCCGGGCTTCACGTTGGCAATGTCAGCGACGTCGGAGGCAAGAATTGCTCGGAGCTCCGGGGGGAGAGGCATATGCCAGACCAGCTCGCCGACTCTGTTGGCAGCGTCTTGGACTTCCGCCACGGCACTATCCGTTCCCATCAGTCCCGCATACCGTTCTCCCAAAGCGATTCTGGCAGCTCCGGTCAAGGTGGCAGCATCGAGAATCAGGTCGGGGGAGAGGGCGCTGGCCGCTTGCAAACCATCGGCCATCACCAAACGGCCCTCAGCGTCGGTGTTGAGGATCTCCACCGTTTTGCCCCCTTTGATGGTGATGACGTCGTTGGGCCGTGAGGCTGAGCCACTGGGCATGTTTTCGGCCAAACACAAATAGGTCGTGATTGCTGCGGGGGACCCCAAGTGCGCCGCGGCGAGGGTAGCGGCTGCCATCACGGCAGCTCCGGTCATGTCGTATTTCATGCCGACCATGGCGGTGGGGGATTTCAGCGACAAACCGCCGGAGTCAAAAGTTATGCCTTTTCCGACTAACGCAACGTGGCGCGAGGGGTTGGCAGGTTCATATCGCAGAATCATTAACCGCGGAGGGTTAATGGATCCTTTTCCGACGGAGCTAATACCGCCATAGCCTTCACTCTCGAGGCGGTGTTCATCGAGAATTTCTATCGAAAGCGGCGCGTCCTTCGCTTGCGCTTCAATTTCTGAGACAAAACTAATCGGGTTGAGCAGATTCGGGGGCATCGCGACAAGGTCTCGCACCAACCACACCGCCTCGCATCCAGCCATCACCCGCGAAAGGTTGGGGGCAGGAAGTTCCCCGAGAACCGCGATGGAAGGACGGTTGTCTTTCTGCTCCCCGCCTATCTTGGTAACGCGGTGACTTCCGAGCACGGCGCCCTCGACGATGGCTTCCATCTCGGCTGGCGTTGAATACGGCAAGGCGAATACCAGGCGAACACCTGAGGACATGCTTTGCGCAGCAAACCCGGCAGCTAAGCGCAACCGGTCAGCGTCTGGGGTGCCTTCCCCTAATCCCACGAGCAAGACACTGGAGGCGCCTATTGCCTGTGGAGAAGGGATTCGCCATGTGCTGTCCGAGGAACCATCGGCATCAATGTGCCCGAGAGCTAAGGAGAGACCTTCTCGTAACTCATGGTTGAGGGCTCCTGCCACAAGGGACGGTCCCTCCTTTGATTTCGATATTCCGACCACCAAAACGTCGGAGGTTGCGAGGTCGTCCAGGGAGGGCAAGAAAGTGGGTGCGTCGGGTGTCATGTCTTCATGGTAGCCACAACCGGCTTAACGCTGTGGGCGAAGAAGCAGGGGCTACCAATACCTCTGAACTAGTCTGAGAACATGTTTAGTGATGAGCTTTTCCGGGAGGCCATGGAGCTTTCTGACGTGCCCCGAGGGCTTCCCCTGGTGGCTGGGTTGACAGGCTTCGCCGACGCCGGAGGCGTGGTCACACAGGTTAATCGATATGTTCTGAGTTCCTTGGAATCCGAAAGGGTTGGGGCGTTTAATAATGACCTCTTGATGGATTACCGGGCGAGGCGTCCGATTTTCCAGTTTGAGGAAACAGCCTTGACGTCCTATGAACCTCCGCGGTTAAGTCTTGACCTCGTCAGGGACGAACTCGGTTCTCCCTTCTTGTTTTTATCCGGGTATGAGCCAGATTTCCGGTGGGAGCAGATGTCGCGCACCCTTCTCGGTCTAATCGGTGAGTTAGAAGTGTCGACGAGTAGCTGGGTCCATGCAATCCCCATGCCTGTTCCTCACACGAGGAGCCTCGGAGTGACCGTCAGCGGTAATCGGGAGGACATTACGGATGCTCTCTCGGTGTGGCGTCCGACCACCGGGGTTCCCGGCACGCTCATGCACCTGATCGAGTATCGCTTGCAAGAGCAAGACCACCCCACCGCAGGGTTCGTCGTCCTGGTGCCTCACTATCTGGCGGACACAGAATTTCCTGACGCTGCAGTAACAGCCTTGCAAAGCGTGACGAAAGCCACTGGCCTCGTGTTTCCGACCGATGTGCTCCGAGAGTCGGGTCGTGAGTTTTTGACCGGAATTGCTAAACAGGTGGGCGACAACCAAGAATTAGAGAAGCTTGTGGAAACCCTGGAACGCCGGCACGATTCTTATATGCAGGACAATGCCGTGCCTTCGCCCATGATGGGTGCCGACGGGGAAGTCCCCAGCGCCGACGCTATCGCCGCTGAACTGCAGAACTTCCTAGCCAAGCAATACCCGTCGGACACGGACACCGCGCCGGAATAACGCTGCCACGCCAGAGAGGCCAGGTGAACCTTCACGCCTCAAGGCCGTGTCATACTAGGTTCAAAGCCCTGTGGGGTTCTTCTATCGCAAGGTGGGAGGACTTGACAAGGGTTTTCTTACTGCCCGTCATCAGGAGTGGAGCAGGTTGACCATGGCACAAAACACGTTCGAGCCGAACGCTGACTCCTTAGCGAGCAAGAAAGACGCCCCTCGCAAAGATGGTTTCCTGAGCCGTTTGACAGGGCGCTCCCGTCAACAAGCCCCCGAACCCCAGAAAGCACCCGCCACGCCTGTGACCCCTCCTGCAAAGAAGACTGCTCCCACTCCCGAGAAAGCCGCAGTAACCAAAACTCCAGTAAAGAGGCCCGTAGCTGCGAAGCCAGCCGCCGCTAAGACTTCTACCGCTAAGACTGCTACCGCGAAGACTGCTACCGCGAAGAAACCTGCCGCAACCAAGGCTTCATCGAAGCCGGCTGCGAGCGCAAAGCCAGCAGTTAAGAAGCCCGCAGCGAAGGCTGCCGCGCCGAAAAAGGCCGCCGCCAAGGCTGCGGAATCTGAAGAGACTCCCGGTGCCCCCCGTCAGGGCGTCGAATTAGAAAAGGACGTCGTCGCGGAAAAGCTCGGCGCCGAAGTCATCGCTGGGCTTGCAGAGGTCGCTGACGACGATGACGACGAAGACGACACGCCGGCAGTCATATTGCCCAAGGGAGCGCTCGTTCTCTCCAGTAGCGATGATGACGACGCTCCGACCATTTCGACGATGATTACGGGAGCGACGGCGGACCCCGTCAAGGACTACCTCAAGCAAATTGGGAAGGTCGCCCTTCTCAACGCCGAGCAAGAAGTTGAGCTCGCGTTGCGCATCGAAGCTGGCCTCTTCTCCGAAGAAAAGCTTTCCAATCTCACGACTTCCCAAAAGACCACGAAGCTCTCTCGTGAGCTTCACGAAATCGCAAAAGATGGGCATCGGGCGAAGAACCACCTCCTGGGCGCCAACCTGCGACTCGTTGTGTCTCTCGCTAAGCGCTACACCGGGCGAGGGATGCAGTTTTTGGATCTTATTCAAGAGGGAAACTTGGGTCTGATACGCGCGGTGGAAAAGTTCGACTACACCAAGGGCTTCAAATTTTCCACCTACGCCACTTGGTGGATTCGTCAGGCGATCACGCGCGCCATGGCAGATCAGGCGCGCACCATCCGTATCCCCGTCCACATGGTGGAAGTTATTAACAAGTTGGCACGTGTTCAACGTCAAATGCTTCAAGATCTTGGCCGCGAACCCACGCCCGAGGAGCTCGCTCGCGAACTCGATATGACCCCAGAAAAAGTTGTTGAGGTTCAAAAGTACGGGCGTGAACCTATCTCTCTTCACACGCCTCTGGGCGAGGACGGCGATAGCGAGTTCGGTGACCTCATTGAGGACACCGAGGCAGTTGTCCCTGCGGACGCCGTGGGCTTCACCATGTTGCAGCGCCAGCTGGAGTCGCTTCTTGATTCTCTCTCTGAAAGAGAGGCCGGCGTGATTCGGATGCGCTTTGGACTCGGAGATGGAATGCCCAAAACTTTGGACCAAATTGGGGACACCTTCGGTGTCACACGGGAACGAATTCGTCAAATCGAATCCAAGACCATGGCCAAACTGCGCCACCCCTCGCGGTCTCAGGCTCTGCGCGACTATCTAGAGTAAATCGATGGGGCTCATCATTGCGTTCGGAGTCGCAAAAGTTGTGCGCTTTCTTACGCGTTTGCGCGGCGGAGGCTCAGCCTTTCCCGGGCTGGTTGTGTTGCGCCTGCTGCCCCACGTCTTGGAACGAACGTTGGGTGGCCTTCGTCGGGGTGTCATCTTTGTCACAGGCTCTAATGGAAAATCCACCACCACGACAATGTTGGCCGGCATTTTGAGGGCCCACGGGCTGAAAGTTTTCACTAATTCTGCGGGGGGAAACCTTCCTCAAGGATTGGCCTCTGCACTGGTGGGGAGCGCGTCGCTCAGGGGTAGGCTTCCTGCAGATATCGCGGTTCTCGAGGTTGATGAGGCCTATGGGACACACATTGCGCACTTGATTCAGCCTAGGTGGGTCGTTATTACCAATATTCAGGTTGACCAGCTGAACCGTTTTGGCGAACCAGAAGCTGTCTACCGGATGCTTCGTGATCTTTCCCGCATGGTTTCCGCCGGGGTTCTGGTCAATGGGGGAGACCCCAATGCGCACGCTTTGGGGTCTGAGCTTGAAGCGGAGGGATTTCGAGTGGAACACATGGCGGTCAGCGCTGAGGCCTCTGCGTCAGCAGCTCATGGCCTCGTTCCGGCTCCGTTGTTTTTTGAGCGTCTCGCCGTTTCGCTCGGCAAGCCAGTACTTTCTGTTGTCTCTGTCGCGGGGGCTCAGGTCGACCTCGATTTTCGCGGGTCGGTATTTGCGTTGCGTATGCCCCAGCCTGGCTTGCACTACGCCGTGGACACCGGCCTTGCCGCAGCGATGGCCTCTGTCGTTCTTGACGATGGCTTCAAGCCTGAAACGGCAATAGCGGCGTTAGAAGTGTTAACGCCCGTCTATGGCCGCGGAGAGACCATCACCTACAAAGGTCGCGATATTGCGCTCATCATGATGAAGAACCTTCCCAGCTTGCAGGCCAACCTCGACGCGGTGACCCACCCCCTAGAAAACGTGTGGATTTCCGTGGATGAGGGAACCCCTGACCCTTCCTGGATTTTTGACACAGACACGAGTGCGCTTTCTTCGGTATCTGTTCTTAGCGGCACCAAAGCGTGGCAGTGGGTTTCACTTCTGGAGCATCGAGGTATTCCCTACGGGCACGTGGTCGAAGACACGAAGGCCGCGCTGGAGAGGTTTGTGGCGGAGGCGCCTCCCTCCGCCGGGCCGTTAAACGCGATCGTGAACTACGAGCAGATGATGCGCATCCGGCGCCTGGCCGGCTATAAGGAGCTTGAGGGCACCCGATGAGCGCGTTCACTCTTGTCCGTCTTTTGCCGCTAAGCCTCGGTCTGAATGGTTCTGCCGCGAACGCCGAAATACTTGCGCTGTCCCTGGAACACAGTGGCCATGACGCACACATCGTGGATGTCCACCGCGTAGGCGATGCGCCCGCCGAGGTGGACGCGGTGTGCGTGGGGAGTGGATCAGCGTCCAGTATGCGCCCCGCTGCAGCCCAGCTCATCCCTCTCCTTGGTCTCGTGAACCTGTGGCGCGCCCAAGGAGCCTTTTTTCTGGCGGTCGGAACCGGATGGGACCTACTGGGGGTCTCGGTGACAACCCCGGAGGGTGAGGTGTTGCCTGGTGCGGGCATTTTCCCGTCAGAAGCCGACCATCAGTCCACCCGGTTTTCTGGAGAGGTGGCTGGTGTTGACTTCCGAGGGCGACCTAGCGCGGGCTATGTCAACCAGGTCGGAGCGGTGACCCTTCATGAAGGGGGGAAATCTCTGATGAGGGTCGAGGGACCGCAATCGGGCTACCCCCGCGAGGAAGGCCTCATCGCGAAAGGACTCTTGGGGACTCGTTTGGGGGGACCTGCTTTGGCACTTAATCCCCACTGGTGTGACGATATCTCCCAGAACGTGCTCGAAAAACGCGGCGAAAGCCGCCACACCGCGGAGTTTCATAATCGTGTGGCAAACGCTGCCGCTCAGGCGAGGACGGGCATAGAGCGTCGCCTGGGAATTAGTCGCGGCTAAACCGACGCTCCACATCGGGACCCATTGAGGCCACGATTTCATCCCCAATGGTTCCCGCCCACTGCGCCCAGTCTTCCGCTCTCGGAGTCCCCTCGTGGGGCTCGCCCCAGAGCGTAATCGTGTCTCCGACCGCAGCCCGGGAACCGCGGGGCAGGCTCACCACAAGGTGATCCACCTCAACATATCGCAGGGCAAGTTTCTCAGAATCTCGAGAGACCCACCCCGTGTTCTCGGGAATGGTGAGGAGCCCGTCGCCAAAGCCCATCCCCACATGGGCAGTCTGGGCCTTCTGGTCGATCTCCAGGATAAGAGCGCGCGGGACCATAACGGGTTCGAAACCTAAATCTGTAGCGCTTCGATCGCTAAAGGGGCTCACACCGTAAGCGCTAATCCCCACCCGCACAATGTCGAGTCTGGATTCTGGGATGTCTGTGGCAGCCGCTGACGCGGCGATATGCAGCATGGTGGGGCGCAGCCCGAGCCCGCGGGCGCGCTCGACAGCGGAATGAAAAAGCTCCAGGGCCGCCTTGGTATCCGCAATCGATGTGTCAGCCAGGTGAGACCAGATTCCCACAACCCGCACAGTGCCGGTCTTTTCAAGTTCCCCGGCTCGCTCACACAGCGCTGGCCAGAGTTCGGCCAGAGCGCCGTTGCGGTGGAGCCCTGTATCAATTTTGAGATGTATGGAAGTTGCGGCGCCGGGTACTTCGCGTTCAAGCTTTTCTAGCTGCCAGAGGGCAGAAATTCCTAGGTCAAGGGACGCCTCGCGTGCGAGGGTGAAATCATCGCTTGGCGAGAGCAGCCAAGCCAACAGCAGAGCGTCTGAGGCATGAGGTCTCAGTCGGTGCCCGGTGTCAATATCGAGCACGGCGAGACAGTCTGCTCCTGCAGCCATGGCGGCTTGGGCCATCTCTTTTTCGCCGTGACCATACGCGTCAGATTTGACGGCAATCATGAGCTGGGCATCGTGAGCGAGCGTCGTCTGCGCGTGGCGAACGTTGCGGGCAAACGCAGCACATGAAATTTCGACCCAACAGGTGGGCGTTACGTCCACTGGCGCACCACCCGGGGGGCGAGATGGGCAAGTAGTGCCCCACTGGAGCGACCCGACCAGAGCGACCATTGGTCAAGAGAGGGGCTCTCGCCCCAGATGGTGGCAACATCACCGATGGCGATAGCGGCCTGGCCAACATCGAGAACACACTGGTCCATGGCGATCCGACCGGCAATCGGAAAGAGCTCGCCGCCAAGGGAAATGTGGGCACCGGGAGAAGCAGTCCTGGCGACACCATCGGAGAAGCCCGCGCTTACCAGCACCAACGTGGTGTCACTCGTGGTCCGATATTCATAACCGTAAGAGACTGCGGTGTTAGCTTTTACCCTTTTGACCGAAATAATGTCTGCTTGAAAGCTGATGAGAGCCTGCGGGGGATTATCCCACCACCGCGTGAGAGAGCCAGAGCTTCCTGTTGACACGGGTAGAGCGCACTGTGCGTTATGGGCGGGGGACACCAAGGCACTTTGAAATCCCACCTCAGCTGCGATCCGACTCGTCGCCTTCACTCCAAAGCCATAGGCATCGGCACGTAAGTCAATAACGTCGTGCTGAGAAACAAGGCTTGCGAGGTGCTTGGTGACCGCCTCGGTGGCAAGGAGCGCTCTGCGCATCGAAGCTGGTCCGTCTAGCTGGAGCGCTCAGAGCGCAGACGGTCCGTTTCATCGTGCCACGCAAGAATGCTCGTTCCGAGGGTCTCTCGGTGCTTTGCCGCGTGGTGTCCGCAGAACAGCAATTCGCCGGATTCCAACGTGACTCGCACGTAGGCTTGCGCGCCGCAACTATCGCACGTGTCCGCAAAACCCAACGTCACACTTGTCTCGCTGGGGGCTTCGGTCGTTTCCGGTGAGGCGTAAGACATCGGTTCTCCTTGGGGGGTTTCTTAGTCAGTAGTTTATTCCACCACGTCTGACCGAGATTGTTGACCGTGACGCTCCCAGTTTCGCCCTGCGCGTATGAGGTGCAACCGGCGAGGGCATCCACCATGGTCGGTGACTCCGCCTAAAATAGGGACGGAAAACGAACCACCCTAAGGACAAAATTCTGTGCCTAGTAACGATTACTCCGCTCGACACCTGACCGTTCTCGAGGGTTTGGAGGCGGTACGCAAAAGACCGGGCATGTACATCGGTTCGACCGACTCGCGCGGCCTGATGCATTGCCTGTGGGAAGTCATTGATAACTGCGTTGACGAAGCAGTGGCAGGTCACGGGTCCGACATATCCGTTATCCTGCACTCTGATGGGAGTGTTTCTGTCGCGGACGAAGGCCGAGGAGTGCCCGTCGATATCGAACCGAGGACGGGACTGACCGGCGTTGAACTCGTCTTCACCAAACTCCACGCCGGCGGAAAATTTGGGGCAGGCTCTTATGCCACCTCGGGTGGTCTCCACGGTGTCGGGGCCTCTGTCGTCAACGCATTGTCCGAACGCCTTGATGTTGAAGTAGATCGCGAGGGAAAGACCTGGGCTATGTCTTTCCATCGGGGAGAACCTGGCGAATTTGCGGATTCAGGCGAGGCTTCACCCTCCTCCGTCTTTACTCCATTTGTTAAACAAAGTGTCCTGAAAATTGTGGGGTCCACCAAAAAAGGTGTCACAGGCACGAGGGTTCGGTTCTGGCCGGACCCCCAAATCTTTGGCAAAAAAACTTTGTTCGCCCCTGAAGAGCTCGCCGACAGGGCCCGCCAAACGGCTTTCTTAGTCCCCAATCTCTCCATTCATCTCGATGACCACACCGGCGACACCCCGTCACACACCACGTTTTCCGCTGTCGGCGGACTCACTGACTTTCTCGGATTTTTAGCCCCGGACGCCGCCGTGGTCGGGCCGTGGTACTTCAGCGGAGAAGGAGAGTTTGAAGAAACAGTTCCTGTTCTCGATGACACCGGAAAAATGCTGTCGCAAGATGTTGTGCGTCAGGTTCACGTGGACGTTGTCATGCAGTGGGGCACAGGCTATGACACGGTGAATAAGAGTTTTGTGAACATCATCCAAACCCCGAAGGGGGGCACACACCAGCAGGGCTTTGACGCCGGTTTGGTGAAGACTCTGCGCGCAGAAATAGACAAAAATGCCCGCAAGCTCAAGGTCGGCAAGGACAAAGTTGAGAAAGACGACATGGTGGCGGGCCTGACTGTCATCGTGGCCGTTCGGGTGCCGGAGCCCCAGTTTGAAGGACAAACCAAAGAAGTGTTGGGGACGCCCGGGGTGAAGTCCATTGTTCAGGCGGTGATCTCATCTGGGTTGAACGACAAATTCGCCTCCTCAAAACGCGAAGACAAAGCTTTCTCCACGCTGCTGCAGGAAAAAATTGTGGCGGAAATGAAAACGCGGGTGTCTGCGAGGGCGCTGAAGGATACCCAACGGCGCAAAAACGCGCTGGAGGCGTCGACGCTTCCCACCAAGCTCGTCGATTGCCGCAGTAAAGAAACCGAGGGCAGTGAACTATTCATCGTCGAGGGTGATTCGGCACTGGGCACCGCGAAGCTTGCCCGCGACAGTGAACACCAGGCTCTTTTGCCTATTCGAGGCAAGATACTCAATACCCAGAAAGCATCCGTTCAGGACATGTTGGACAACGCTGAATGCGCCGCCATCATTCAGGTCGTCGGGGCCGGTTCAGGACGAACCTTTGATGTGAGTCAGGCTCGCTACGGCAAAATCATCATTATGTCTGACGCTGACGTCGATGGCGCTCACATTCGCACGTTGCTGCTCACGCTGTTTTTCCGATATATGCGGCCATTGGTTGACGCAGGTCGCGTTTATGCAGCGGTACCTCCTCTCCATCGCGTCGTTGTCAATGCCCGAGGCCGAGCGCCCTCAGAAATCCTTTACACCTATTCAGAGGACGAGCTAAAAAGCCTCTTGAAAGCTCTCGAAGCCGCGGGGAAGACCTACCGCGAGCCCCTGCAACGCTATAAAGGCCTGGGGGAAATGGACGCTGACCAGTTGGCCGAGACCACGATGAATCGTGAGCATCGCACTCTTCGGCGGGTACGAGTTAGCGACGCCGAAGCGGCATCAACGGTCTTTGAGCTACTGATGGGTAATGATGTCGCCCCACGGAGGGACTTCATCATTCAGGGTCCTGGGCTGGCGAGAGAACGCATCGACGTTTAGAAAATTTGCACGCCTAACGCCGCATAAGACTCCTCCACGAGTGACCCTGAGCCATCGCGCTTGGATATCTCTTCGGGGAGCTCCATAGCGTGACCACGGGCTCCCAGCGCTTGCGGGGAGGTGCCCACGAACGCGCCGACAAGCACATCTTCCCCCTTCAAGAAGGAGTGAGCTCGAACTCCCGAGGTAGCTCTACCTTTGGTGGGGAAGTCCTTGAGGACGCTCCGCTTGACCCTCGCGGACTCTGTTCCGGGCAGAACCGCAGTGGAACCCGAAATCGTGATGACGTGTGCAGTTTCTCGCTTCACCGCGCCAGCAAAAATCACCCGGTCGTCTTCGGGCAGTGAGATTCCAGCTACTCCCGACGCGGCGAGGCCCTGCGGGCGCACCTCCGCAGCAGAGAAGGTCAATAGTTGGCCGGCAGAAGTGACAAGAACGATGTGGTGGCTGTCGGGGGCAAGCGAAGCTCCTGCGACCTGGTCGCCGGCTTTGAGAGCGATGAGGGGGTAGTGGGTCTTGTCGCCGAGGTCACCCAGCGAGACTCGTTTGACCACCCCTCGAGTGGTTCCGACCATGATGATGCTGGAGTTATCAAGCGCAAACACCCCCACAATCGCTCCGTCGTCCTTGCTGAGCCCCAGATAGTCCGACAGGACAATTCCCTCGCCCCACTGAGGTTTCACGGCCTGAGCTTCAGGCACATCAGAAGGGTGAAACATGTGGAGCACGCCGGTGCTGGTGAGTGCTCCTAGGCGTCCTCGCATACTCGTGGAAACCTGAGCCATCACCGCGTCGTGGGCGCGTCTCTTGGCGGGAACGCCCCCCGAACCGCCGGACCAGGACACTCGGCTTGCCTTACCGGAGGCGCTAATAACAACAACACAGGCCGTATCGGCAATCGCCAGATCCTTGTGGATCTGTGTGGAGCGAACTACGGGTGGGGTGTGTCCAGAAATGACGCTGCGTCGGGGAGTGCCGTACTTGTCAGCCATGTCTGAAAGTTCACCGGAAACAGTTTCTTTGATCAGGTCTTCGCTTGCGAGCAAGGAGCTCAGCTGCGCAATTTCTGCCAGCAGCGCATCGCGCTCAGTTTCCAATTCCAGGCGAGAAAACTTGGTCAGTCGGCGAAGCCGCAGGTCGAGGATGTAGTCCGCTTGTGCCACGGAGAGGCTGAAAACCTCCGTGAGTTTCTCCCGTGCCGCCCCAACATCTTCTGAAGACCGAATGATTAAAATAACGGCGTCAATGTCCCCGATGGCCACCAGGAGCCCCTCGACAAGGTGAAGGCGTTCCTGGCGATGGTTGAGGCGAAAGCGAGAGCGCCTCGTCACCACGGAAACCCGGTGATCAAGATACACCTGCAGAAGATCGAGAAGCCCTAACGTTTTTGGTTGGCCTTCAACAAGTGCGACGGAGTTGATGGAAAAGCTCTCCTCCAGAGGGGTCAAGCGATAGAGCTCCTCGAGAACAGCGGCGGGGTCAAACCCGCCCTTGACGCCGATAACGAGCCGGAGTCCATGATGGCGATCGGTGAGGTCGGTGACATCGCTGATTCCTGTGAGCTTTTTGCTCGTCACCGCGTCTTTGATTTTGTCAATCACGCGTTCGGGCCCCACGAGGTAGGGCAGCTCGGTGACGACGAGACCCGTTTTCCGCGGCCCTATGTTTTCGATGCTGACCTTCGCCCGTGTTTTGAAGCTTCCGCGGCCAGTGGCGTAGGCGTCCGATATTCCCTCGATGCCCGTGATAGTTCCGCCACTGGGCAGGTCTGGCCCAGGAATGAAGGTCCTCAGGTCCCCGAGGGTAGATTCGGGGTGCTCGAGCAGATGACGGGCGGCAGCGATAACTTCGACCAAATTGTGCGGGGCCATGTTTGTCGCCATTCCCACCGCAATGCCGCTTGCTCCGTTAACGAGCAGATGGGGGATAGCGGCGGGGAGCACGCTGGGTTGGGTTAGCTGGTTGTCGTAGTTGGGAATAAAATCCACAACGTCTTCGGAAAGATCCTGGACCATCGCGAGGGCTTCCGGGCGCAGCCTGGCTTCGGTGTACCGGGCGGCAGCTGGCCCGTCGTCAAGGGAGCCAAAGTTACCGTGCCCATCGACCATCGGGACACGCATCGAGAAGGGTTGGGCCATCCGGACAAGCGCGTCATAGATGGCTGAATCCCCGTGGGGGTGAAGCTTGCCCATGACGTCTCCCACGACGCGCGCGGACTTTACGTGCCCCTTTTCCGGGGTCAGTCCCATCTGGGACATCTGGTAGATAATTCTTCGCTGAACAGGTTTGAGACCATCGCGAGCGTCGGGAAGGGCTCGGGAATAAATGACGGAATAGGCGTACTCCAAAAAGGAGCCCTGCATTTCGTCGGTCAGTTCAACATCAACAATGCGTTCGGTCGGCGCGGTTTGGGGAGGTGAAGTGGGCACAGTCATAGGATTGTCATCATGGTACTGGTCTCACCGATTGCCCCTGTGAGGCTTGCCGATGTCCTGTCGAGTTGTCTTCTCGCCCTGCAAGCTGAGGATAATCCACTGGGTCTTTCTCCCGTCAAGAAAGCCGCAGTTTTGCTCGTCGATGGCCTCGGTGCGGAAAATTTGCGCGAAAATTCTGGCCACGCACGGGGGCTAATGAGGGCGTGGCGCCGCAGAGATCTCAGTGCGGATTCGGGTTTCCCGTCCACGACGGCGAGCGCGCTCACCACGTTGACGACCGGGGTGCGTGCCGGGCAGCACGGAATTGTGGGCTACTCCCTCCAGGAGCCGGTGAGCGGCGACATCATTAATCACCTGAAGAGCTGGTCACCCCTCGTTGATCCAGCCACCTGGCAGAGGGTCCCCACGCTGTTTCAAAAAGCGCAAGCACTGGGAATTCCCTCCCTTTCGCAGGGTGAGCCTCGGTTTGAGCACAGCGACTTCACCAAGGCAGTGTGGCGAGGCTCCAACTTTGCAGGAACAGGGTCGCTGACCGAGCAGTTCGACAACCTCAGGTCTTTTTTCGATAGCCATGACAGCGCTTTGGGGTACCTGTATTGGCCCGCTCTGGACAGGACAGGCCATGCCAGCGGCTCAGAGTCTGATTCGTGGCTGCACCGGCTCGAAGAGCTCGATGGGTGGGTGTCTGAGCTAGACCGTCTGCTAGGTCCCGAAGAAGGGTTAATCGTCACAGCCGATCACGGCATGGTGGACGTCCCACCCGAGGACAAAATATTTGTGGACTACTCCTCGCCCCTTCTGGAGGGTGTGCAGGCTTGGGCCGGGGAACCTCGCGCCCCACAGCTTTATCTCGCGCCTGGCGCCTCCCTGGCCTCGCTGGTGGCACAGTGGCGGGAATTACTCGGGGATCAAGCACACGTTGTTACACGGCAGGAACTTGTTGACGGTGGCTGGCTGGGGCCTGTGGACCCTGGCGTAGTCGAACGTATCGGCGACATCGTGATTCTCTGTGTCGGGTCCCTCGCGATTTATCACACCCCTACGGCTTCCAAGATGTCCGCTGCAATGGTGGGGCAACACGGATCTATCACCCAACGCGAGCGGGAAATACCGGTTATCCCGCTCGGGGCCTGGGGCTAAGCGGGGTCGTCGTCGCTCCTGGCGCCAAAGACAATGTCGTCCCAGCTAGGCATTTCGGGACGCTTCTTTTTGCCCACCGGAGGAGGGGTCGGATCATCATCGTCATCGGGGGGCCGTTTTAGTCCGATGGGGGTAATAAAAGCTTGGTGGTCTTCTTCTGCTTCATCATCTTCATCGTCGACGAGTCGGATGCCGCCGGTAGAGGGGTGAGTGTTGCGCGAGGGTTCGTCGAACCCGTCGGAGGCTGCTTCCCTCTCGCCGCGCTTTTTGCGCAACACCTCGAGCAAGTCCGCAGTGTCCGCCATTCGACTCTCATCTTGGCTGCTGCGCCCGTAGGAGACAGGCTCGAGAAGCGGCGCCGTGGCACCCAGGTCAGAATTCTCAAAGATTTGAGAATCAAAACGATCGGGCTCTTCTTCTTCGGCCACAGCAGACAACGTAGGAATCAGGGTTGTGGGCATAGGTTCGTGCCGAGACAGTACGACGGCATCGTCGTTGAGTGGCTCCAGCAGGTGCTTTCGGGGCTCAAACGACCATCGGGCGCGATGTTCGAGCTCCCCTTCGTGAAAAACGAGCTCAAGGTGCCACCCAGATTCTTCCTTCCAGGCGCTCCATCCTTCCTCCGCTGCAGCGATTGCAGCCAGACGGCTCCGAACAGATTGGCCGAAGGTGGTTTCCCCTCCCGCGCGCGTTGTGACCGGGACGCCAAGCGCCTGGTCAGCGATAAAAGCCCGTTCTGCGACAACGGCACCTTCAAACTTGACGATGTAGTCGACACTTTCCCCCGTGAGGTCGGCCACCTGTTGCGCGGAGAGACCGCGACGAATGTGGGCCTGGATATCCCGGGGGCTCACCCTGCGGGCACCGGGTGAAGGCGGGATTGGCCGTCGCAAGGCATTCGTGAGAGCACCTGAAAGGGGGACGTGAAATCTTTCACCGTCTTCTGAGACCAACACAAGGTGGTCATTTTCGATCCCTACCACGCTGAGCATTTTCATCACGGCTGCCTTTCTTTCGGTGCATGCACCGTTAGCTTTGCACGCTTTTGGCCCGGTTTTCGTGATATTTCGGGTGTGGCGTTTGGTGAAGTCGGTCCTGGGCGTTACTCTGTAGCGCGTTGAGGGCATAGAGTTTGGCAATTGTCAGCTTTGCCCGGCAAACTGTCACCCGACTTTCCACCTATTTTTCTAACAGGGAGTGAGCTTACGATGGCCACCGACTACGACGCCCCCCGTAAAACCGAAGAGGACACCGAATCCATTCAGGCTTTGCAAGAGCGAGTCCCCGACAAACTCTCCGGCGTTGTTGACTCTGACGATGCTGACAACCTGGGATCGCTCGAACTTGAGGGACAAGATTTAGCAAATGTCGAACTCGACGTGGTGGTACTTCCGCCACAAGCCGACGAATTTACCTGTGTCGAGTGCTTCTTAGTGAAACACCGTTCTCAGCTCGACCACGACACCAAATTAGGCTCAGTGTGCCAGGAGTGCTCTAAATAGTCTGCTTTGCCTTCTCGAGTGCGGCCACGAACTCTTCCGGTCGCCGTGTGGAAAGAAGCCAATAGGGTGCGGGGTCCTCGGGATCGTTGAGGCTGACCTTGACAACGGGGTCAATCCACCCTCGAATGGCGAGCCACGCCCGTGCATCAAGAGCCACTCCGCGCTGTTCGCGAGCAGCATCGAGACGAAAAGCTTGAGCATTCTCGACAAACCGCAACTCGACCGTGGCTCGCCCTGCTCGAAGGTGTTCGCCCTCCAGCGAAATTGTGGGAGACGCCACCCATAGCAGGCCCACTGCTCCTGCCCACAGTGTGACCCCGATTCCCACCCCAAGAGCCAGGTTGAGCGGCAAAAACACCAGCGTGGTCGCGGGAATTACCCAACCGACTGCGAGGACAATCCACCAGGCGGGGGCGAGCTTCTCTCGGAAGGACAGCATTCCCCTATTGCACCACGTATACCCTGGGGATTGTGACCAAGCAATTAGTCGATGTTCTTGTCCTGGGAGGACCACCGCGGTATGCCCACCCAGGCGACGCAGGCGCTGATCTTGAGGCCACGTCGGCCCATATTCTGGCCCCCGGCGAGCGGGCCCTTGTCGATACCGGGGTTTCGATCGCCCTGCCCGATGGGTACGTGGCGTATGTGGTGCCCCGGAGCGGCCTGGCCTTGAAACACGGTGTTTCTCTGGTGAATTCTCCCGGCGTCATCGACGCCGGCTATAGGGGTGAAATACGCGTCGTGATGATTAATCATGACCTCACCGAGGAATTTGCTGTCAATCCCGGTGATCGGATTGCTCAAGTCATCGTTCACAAGGTGGCCCATGCGATTTTTCATCCCGTGGCCCAGCTGCCGGGAACTGAACGTTCAGAGGGTGGATTTGGCTCAACTGGCGTCGGCAAACACTAGGGTGTCCTGGTGAGTGATATTTCTACGAGCGTCGACGCTGGCGACAGCGAGCACGAAAAGTCCGCACCCGCAGACCGGGCGACTTCGGGGCCATTTGACGACAATGAAGCCGGTGCAATCAAGCCCTCTGTTGACTTAGGCAGCCTTCGGATTGAACCCCGCAGAGGGATGTTGCTTCGGTTGGAAGTGGACAAGACCAAAGACCGCGTTGTGGCTGTCACGCTGGAGAGTTACGGTTCGACTCTCCAACTCCAGCCATTTGCGGCTCCTCGCTCCAGTGGCTTGTGGCACGGAATCAGAGCCCAAATCGAGGCACAAATTAAAACTCAAGGCGGCACTGTCACCCAAGTTGATGGCCCTTTTGGTCCCGAACTTAAAGCCGTCGTGCCGGTGCAGGCCGAGGGCAAGTATGGGACCCGTGCCGTCCGATTTGTCGGCATCGATGGACCTCGCTGGTTTCTCCGCGCGGTCATCGGCGGAGACGCTGCAACAGACGATGGTGCTGCCGAGGCGATGTACTCCATAATTCACAGCGTTGTGGTAGTTCGCGGAGACACTCCCATGCCTCCGCGGGATTTACTTCCTCTTCGCGTCCCTCCTGCTTCGGGAGATGCTGAAACCCAAGGCGCAGGTTAAACAGATGCCAGATCCTGTTCCAGAACCTGGATTTGTGGACGCTGCTCGTAAGGTTGCAGAAGGCTCCAAGCTCGGTCTGGTTTCCCCCGGCGAAGCGCCCAGTGGTGCGGCTCTGTGGTCCGCTGTGGGTAAAGGCCGTGGCTTGGTTGAGTCTCTCGCACCCGGTGTGGGTTTTCTCACCGTCTACACAATCACAGCCGATGTGTTCTTGTCTGTTGGTGCTCCGGTGGTCATGGCCGTCCTTTTCATCGCGGCTCGACTTGTGATGCGAAGCCCCGTTCTTCCTGCCATTGCGGGCCTTGTGGGCATCTCTGCATCGGCGTTAGTTGCGCTGTCCTCGGGCCGGGCAGAAGACAATTTTTTACTGGGGTTCTGGGTCAACGCGGTGTGGATTCTCGCACTCGTGGTGTCCCTACTGGTGAAGCGCCCGCTGGTGGGGTGGATTGTGGCCGTGTTGCGTGGCCACTCTGGCTGGCGCGAGGACGCAGCAGTGCGTCGCATCGGGCTCGTCGCAACCTGGATGTGGGTGGGTATTTTTGGGACGCGACTTGCAGTCCAGCTGCCGCTTTATGCGGCGGGCGAGGTCGGTGCCCTGGCGATAGCAAAGCTTGTTCTCGGGATACCGCTCTACGCTGCGGGCCTCTGGTTCACCTGGCTCTTTTTTCGCTCCGTCATTCACCGCGAGCGAGACAAGGCTGAGTGATAGGATTTATCTCGACATAAAGATAAGTGGGCGTCTGCCCCGTGAGGAGTCCCCGTGAGTTCACTCAACAGTTTCCACGCAAAAGCTGACCTGAGCGTCGGTGAAGAGACTTTTGAAATTTATCGGGTTGACGCTGTTCCCGGACACGAGACGTTACCGTTTAGCCTTAAAGTTTTGTTGGAGAATCTTTTACGCACTGAAGATGGTGCCAACATCACGGGTGAGCAAATTTCTGCATTGGGCAACTGGGACGAAAAAGCCGAGCCAGCCACGGAAATTCAGTTCACCCCTGCACGCGTGGTGCTGCAGGACTTCACCGGAGTTCCCTGCATCGTTGACCTCGCCACGATGCGCGAAGCGATTGTGGAACTGGGAGGAGATCCTGGGAAGGTAAATCCTCTTTCGCCGGCAGAGCTTGTCATCGACCACTCGGTAATCGCCGATCTTTTCGGTCAACCAGACTCTTTGGAACGAAACGTGGACATTGAGTATGGGCGCAACGGCGAGCGATACCAATTCCTGCGCTGGGGCCAAAATTCTTTCAACAACTTCAAGGTGGTGCCCCCGGGCACGGGAATAGTCCACCAGGTGAATATTGAAAACCTCTCGAAAGTCACGTACACCAAACACATCGATGGAGTTGTCCAAGCGTTTCCCGATACGTGTGTGGGTACTGATTCTCACACCACCATGGTGAACGGTTTAGGCGTCCTGGGCTGGGGCGTGGGCGGTATTGAAGCGGAAGCGGCAATGCTCGGACAACCCGTGTCCATGCTGATTCCTCGTGTTGTGGGTTTCAAGCTGACGGGTGCCATCCCGACCGGAGTGACCGCCACCGACGTCGTCCTCACCATTACGCAAATGTTGCGCCAGCATGGGGTCGTCGGAAAGTTCGTCGAATTCTACGGTGCTGGAGTGACTCAGGTTCCCCTAGCGAACCGCGCCACCATTGGAAATATGAGCCCCGAGTTTGGTTCTACTGCCGCGATGTTCCCCATCGATCAAGTGACGCTGGATTACCTCACCCTCACAGGCCGCACCGCCGAACAGATCGCCTTGGTGGAAGCTTATGCAAAGGCCCAAGGCCTCTGGCATGACGTGGATATTGAGCCGCGCTTTAGCGAGTATTTGGAGCTCGATCTCTCCACCGTGGTGCCAAGCATTGCGGGCCCCAGACGCCCTCAAGACCGTATTGAGCTGACCGAAGCCAAGGACGCGTTCGGCCGCGACCTCGTCGACTTCCTTTCTGATTCCAGCGAACGTGAATTGGTGGGGGTCAGCAGCGGTGGGAAAGACTTTGAGATTGCTAATGGAGCGGTGACCATTGCAGCCATTACCTCCTGCACCAACACCTCTAACCCGTCAGTCATGCTCGCTGCGGGACTTCTGGCGAGAAACGCTGTAAAGAAGGGTCTTTCCTCAAAGCCATGGGTGAAAACTTCCCTGGCGCCAGGGTCAAAAGTGGTCACCGATTATTACGAAAAAGCGGGTTTGATGGGCGACCTGGAAGCTCTCGGGTTCTATCTGGTGGGATATGGGTGCACCACGTGTATTGGAAACTCTGGACCTTTGGCGGAAGAAATCTCTGAGGCCATCAATGACAATGACCTCGCGGTGACGGCGGTTCTTTCAGGAAACCGAAACTTTGAGGGTCGCATTAACCCGGATGTGAAGATGAGTTATTTGGCGAGTCCGCCCCTCGTCATTGCCTACGCACTTGCAGGGACGATGGATTTTGATTTTGATGCCCAACCTCTCGGCACAGATTCTGAAGGTCACGACGTGTACCTCGCCGACATCTGGCCTGACGCCGATGAAGTTCAGTCCACCATCGATTCCTCCATCGACACCAAAATGTTTACCACACAGTACGCAAACGTCTTCGAAGGCGACGAGCGGTGGCGTTCGTTGCCCACCCCCACCGGAGACACCTTTGAGTGGGACTCCGAGTCAACCTATGTCCGCAAACCCCCATATTTTGACGGCATGACACTGGAACCTGCGCCCGTGACTGACATCGTCGACGCGCGAGTGCTTGCCCTTCTAGGGGACTCGGTTACCACCGATCACATCAGCCCTGCGGGTTCTATCAAGGCGGATTCTCCCGCCGGTCGCTATCTCAATGAACACGGTATCGACCGCGTCGATTTCAACTCCTATGGTTCTCGGCGCGGCAACCACGAAGTGATGATTCGTGGGACCTTTGCCAACATCCGTCTGAAGAATTTGCTGCTTGAAGGCGTGGAGGGAGGGTTTACCCGCGACTTCACCACCGCTGCTGGCGACCAGGCGGCTATTTATGACGCGAGTGAGAGCTACAAGAGCACGGGAGTGCCTCTGGTGATTCTGGCGGGCAAAGAGTACGGTTCGGGTTCCTCCAGAGACTGGGCGGCCAAAGGCACCACTCTGCTAGGAGTGAAGGCCGTTATTGCCGAAAGCTTTGAGAGAATCCACCGGTCCAATCTGATTGGAATGGGTGTTATTGCTCTTCAGTTCCCCGAAGGTGAGAGTGCGGCTTCACTCGGCCTTGATGGTACGGAAAGCTTCTCTATAACCGGTATCGAGACCCTCAACGCGGGCGTCGTTCCTGCCACAGTTCACGTGGTCGCCACAAGCTCGGCCCATTCGGCCAAGCAACGCGACCCGGTGACCTTTGAAGCACGGGTCAGGATTGATACCCCTGCCGAGGCAGACTATTTCCGCAACGGTGGAATTCTTCAGTATGTGTTGCGCCAGCTTCTGTAGGGAGTCACTCAGGGTCTTTGCACCTACTTCAACATCTCAGCGTTTAGGGTAGGAAGATGTCCGTGCTCGATTCCATCTCCTCCCCAGCCGACCTCACCGAATTGAGCGAGCGCCAACTCGGAGAGTTGGCCTCGGATATTCGCGGATTCCTCATAGAAAACGTCTCTAAAACGGGGGGACACTTAGGCCCCAACCTGGGTGTGGTCGAACTCACGATTGCGTTGCACCGCGTCTTTGATTCTCCTCGCGACCCCATTATCTGGGACACCGGCCACCAGTCGTATGTTCACAAACTCCTGACGGGCCGCAAAGATTTTGGTTTGCTGAGGAAAAAAGGTGGCCTTGCGGGGTACCCTCAGCGCAGGGAATCCGAGCACGACATCGTGGAGAGCTCTCACGCATCAAGTTCTTTGAGTTGGGCCGAAGGAATTTCCCGCGCCTTTCACATGACAGGACAGCAGGATCGTTTCGTTGTCGCGGTCGTCGGGGACGGGGCGCTCACCGGGGGAATGACCTGGGAAGCGCTGAACAATATTTCTCACGACAATGAACGCAACCTCATCCTCGTCGTTAACGACAACGGTCGCTCCTATGCGCCCACCATCGGGGGCATGGCCCGCTTCTTGGGCAACGTCAGAGGAAAAGGTTCTTACCGGGCATTTAAGACTGCGACGGAACGTTTTTTTGGAATGTTTGGCGCGTCAGGGCGGGCCGTCTTCCGTGGGCTACGCGGGGGAATACGGGGTTTCCTTTCTCGCTTCGCCGGCAATGATGCGCTGTATTCCAACCTCGACATCAAGTACCTGGGCCCGATTGATGGCCACAACATCGGTGATATCGAACACGCTTTGCGACAGGCAAAACAGCGCCGTGTCCCCGTTATTGTTCACGTCATTACCGAAAAAGGCCGCGGCTACGCTCCGGCGAGAAACGATGAGGCGGATCAGTTCCATGCTGTGGGACAAATCGATCCGCTCACGGGCGAGGCGCTGGAGTCCGCTGACGCACCCTCATGGACGAGTGTATTTGCGGACGAAATGGTGCTGATTGCTGATAGCAATCCGTCCGTCGTGGGGATTACCGCAGCGATGCTTGCCCCCACCGGTTTGAACAAAATGGCGGTCGCTTACCCCGACAGAGTTGTTGACGTAGGAATCGCGGAGCAGCACGCCGTGACGAGCGCTGCGGGTCTCGCGTATGGCGGAATGCACCCCGTCGTTGCTCTTTATGCCACCTTCATCAATCGCGCTTTCGATCAGGTTCTGATGGATGTCGCCCTTCACAAAGCGGGCGTAACCTTTGTCTTAGACAGAGCCGGAGTCACTGGCCCGGATGGCCCTAGCCACCATGGCATGTGGGATTTATCAATTCTCCAAGTTATTCCCCATATTCGTCTCGCCGCTCCTCGGGACGCGAAACGCCTGAGAGAAGAGCTAAGGGAAGCTATTGGCGTCAGCGACGCCCCCACCGTCGTGCGTTTCCCCAAAGGATCGGTGTCCCCTTTGCTGGAGGCGGTTCGACGAACGGCAGACGGGGTAGATGTCCTTGCTGAAGCTGCCCACAAAGATGCGTTGATCGTCGCTGTCGGACCCATGGCAGCGCTCGCAATGGACGTGCGGGATCGACTTGCTGATCAGGGCATCGGAGCCACCGTGGTCGACCCACGATGGGTCGTGCCGGTTCCCACAAGCATTATTGAGTTAGCACGTGACCATCGCATTGTTGTCAGTATCGAAGATGGTGTGAGGGTGGGCGGAATAGGAACGCGCATTCGCCAGGAGCTGCGCGCTGCCGGGGTGGACACCGCGGTAGATGAGATTGGCCTTCCTGATGAGTTCCTCGATCACGCGTCGAGGAACGAAATCCTCGAAGAAACCGGCCTGACGGCCCAAAACATTGCCCTGAATCTTGTCGCTCAGGTGATGGGAATGAAAGTCCCCGTTGCGCGTCCACTTCCGGACGAAGCCTCTGTCAATCAGTCTCTATCGGTAATCCGGGGAGCCGAGGATACGCTCTAAGCGACGCCTCGAATGGGTGGGGTGTGGAATGTTTTGCCCCGGGCTTCTTCGCTCGCTCCCGACCGATCGAGGTAAGGAGTGAGGCCTCCCATAAGAAAAGGCCAGCCAGCTCCCAAAATCATGGCCACGTCAATATCCTCGGCGCTATCGACGACGCCCTCTTCCAGCATCCGCCACACTTCGTCAGCGAGTCCATGGTGGACTCGCTCGCGGAGCTCCTGGGCGGAATACCCTTCACCTGAGCCAATGAGAGCCTGAGCATCGCGGGTAACGCCCTTGATTTTTTTCTTTCCATCGCGCTCGAAGATGGAGCCCTGCTTGACGAGTTCGCGAAGAGCGTCGCTGGCAAAAAATCTCTCTGGGAACGCGCGGTGGTGCGTATCAAGCACATGCGCGCCAACTTGAAGCCCGACAAGTTCGAGGAGTTCAAAAGGTCCCATCGGCAGCCCCAAAGGCTGGACTGATTCATCAACCACCTCATAGGGTGTGCCACTCTCGATGGCGTGCATAGCTTCGCCGAGAAGTTTCGCCAGCAACCTGTTGACCACAAAGCCCGTGGTGTCGGTCGTGACAATGGGGGTCTTGGCGAGTTTGCGCACCGCGCTAACCGCTGTGGCCACCGCCGCGTCGGAGGAGTGCGCAGCTGAGACCACTTCCACTAGCGGCATCACTGCGACGGGGTTGAAGAAGTGGATCCCCACCATCCGCTCAGGGTGCTTGAGCACGCTGGCAATATCGCCAACCGAGAGTGAAGAGGTATTCGACGCCAAAATAGCATCTTGCCGGACGTGTTTCTCCAGTTCGCTAAAGACTTCTTGCTTGACGGAGAGTTCTTCGAACACGGCCTCAATGACGAGGTCACAGTCTGCGAAATCCGACATGTGGGTGGTGCCCATAATCATCGCCGACAGTTTCTGGAGCGCGTCGGTGTGCAGTCGGCCCTTCTCGTGCAGGGCCTCAATCTCGCTCTTCATCCAGCTCACCGCTGCAGCGACGCGATCATCGCTGACATCGCTGATGACGACGGGCACTTCAAGGCGCCGAAGGAGTTGAAGCGCAAACTGGCGCGCCATGAGGCCTCCGCCAACAATTCCCACCTTGTTCAGCGCAAGCGCGAGTTCCTTATCCGGGGCGCCCGGGGTACTTTTCTGGCGTTTTTGGACCAGCATGAACGCATAGACGCTGGCGCGGAATTGGTCTCCGGCGATGAGACTCGCTAACGCCGCATCCTCCGCGGCGAATCCTTCCGCTTTGGTGGATGAGCGTGCCGCTGAGAGCAGATCAAGGGCAGCGTAGGGGGATAGAGCGACGGTTCCTATTTTTTCCTGAAGGCTCTTTCGCGCGACATTAATGGCCACAGGCCACAGTGTGTTGCGTTCGATGATGCCGGGTTGGTGGGGTCTTGTGACCTTTTCTATTCCCGCTACGACCAGGTCAGCCCATCGCACAGAATCCTCGAGGAAGCGGGCTGGGGGGAACATGACGTCGGCGATACCCATCTCCAGCGCCTGAGCAGGCTTGAGCGTCCGGTTCGTTTTGAGAGGATTTTCTATCGCGACTGTGAGAGCGTTCTTGATGCCAATCAGGTTCGGCAACAGCCACGCGCCACCCCATCCAGGAATAAGACCCAGAAACACTTCGGGCAACGCGAGAGCGGCCGCGCTGCTGGAGAGCGTTCGGTAGTCACAATTGAGGGCGACTTCCAATCCGCCGCCGAGGGCCAACCCGTTGATTAAGCAGAACGAGGGAACGCCCATTTCGCCAAGAAGTCCCAACGTTTGATGCCCTAGCTGCACCATGGTGAGGCCTGTGGCGACGTCGGGGATGTCGCCAACTTTGGAAAGGTCTGCGCCTGCAGCAAGGATAAAAGGGTTCCCCGTTATTGCTACCGCATGGACCTCTCCCTGTTGTGCCTTGTCGCGCAGGTCGCGCAATGTGTCGCGTAGCTCCACCAAGCTGTGAGGGCCCAAAGTGTTTGGTCGGGTGTGATCTTTGCCGTTATCCAACGTGACCAACGCCAGCGTTCCACCCGTGCTGGGAAGAGGGACGTGGCGAACGTAGGAGTGGGTGATCACCTCATCGGGTGAATGCTCAAGGAGTCGACTCACATCAAGAGAGTCGTACTGTGCAATAGCGCTATCAGCCATTTATTTCACTCCTTGGTAGTGAGGGTTTTCCCAAATCACACTTCCGCCTTGGCCAAGCCCCACACACATCGCTGTCAGGCCGTAGCGAACGTGAGGGTTGAGCTCGAACTGGCGGGCAAGCTGAATCATCAAACGCACACCTGAGGCCGCTAGCGGGTGTCCCACAGCGATGGCACCACCCCAGGGGTTCACTCGGGGATCGTCATCGGCTATCCCGTAGTGGTCAAGAAAACTTAACACCTGGACGGCAAACGCCTCGTTCAATTCGAACAAGCCAATGTCTTCTATTCCCAGGCCTGCTTTCTCCAGTGCTTTTTGCGTCGAAGGAATGGGCCCCAGCCCCATCACTTCGGGCTCGACTCCGGCAAAACCAAAAGACACCATCGTCATTTTGATACCCAAACCGAGTTCCTTCGCTGTGGATTCGGATGCCATAGCGGCCACAGTGGCGCCATCGGTGAGTGGCGACGCGTTACCGGCAGTTACCTTGCCATGAGGACGGAAAGGAGTCTTGAGCGCCGCTAAACCCTCCATTGTGGTGCTGGGGCGACGACCCTCGTCCTCTGTGGCAAGGCCGTATCCCTCGTCGGTGCGCAGCGCGACAGGAATAAGATCTGGCTGGATATGTCCGGCTTGGTAGGCCGCTTCCACTCGTGCTTGAGACGCCAGGCTAAAAGCATCGGATCTTTCTTTGGTGAGCTGGGGGAAACGATCGTGGAGTCGCTCAGCGGTAACGCCCATATTCAGAGCGTCAGGGCTGACAAGTTTTTCCGACAGGAAGCGAGGATTGGGGTCAACGCCTCCTCCCAGTGGGTGGCGACCCATGTGTTCCACCCCGCCCGCAAGAGCAATGTCATAGGCACCGATGCCAATCGCGCCAGCCACAGTTGTTACAGCCGTCATCGCTCCGGCACACATGCGATCTATCGCATAACCAGGAACGCTCTGGGGGAGTCCCGCGAGAATTGCCGCGGTGCGGCCCAAGGTGAGGCCTTGGTCGCCTTGTTGGGTGGTCGCTGCGATAGCAACGTCGTCGATGCGTTCGGGGGGAATGCCGGGATTGCGTTCCAGAAGCCCGATTATGGCGGACACAACCATGTCATCCGCGCGAGTCCGCCAGTACATTCCTTTTTCGCCGGCTCGCCCAAAGGGAGTTCTCACTCCATCAACAAATACGATTTGCTCGTGTTTCATGACACACCTCTCGCCTGTGAGGATTCCATGCTACGGAACTATGCCGTACTCGGGGTGCGCTTTCCGTCTTTCCACAATCCGACTAGAGCTCAGCGAGGAGGTTATTGGTCCTGGGGGACAAAAGCCTTGAGAAGCAGCGGCACCACTCTTGCTCGCTGCCAAGCTCGCGCCCCCATAGCGTTCAGGGCGACGTTGAGTGACTCGAGGGAAAGATCCTCTGGCGGGGACCAACACACCCGTCGCAGGTGGTCCGGGGTGAGCAGATTCTCAACAGGGATTCCTGTCTCCTGGAAGACCTCCTCCAACGCTTCCTTTGACGCACTGAGACGAACAGCTGCCTCTGGGTTTTTGTCCGCCCACATTCGCGGTGGCGGCGGGCCATTGGAGCGAGCTCTGGCCAGCGGGAGGTCCTCGGTTGCCAGGCCTTCAGCGATGGCTGCCCACCACCGAGGAAGCTCGCTTCGCGATGCTCGACCGTGAAAAGCTTTAATTCCCGCAAGCTCCCGCTGGCTCGTCGGATTAGCCAAGACCGCCGCGACGAGTGATCGGTCGGGAACCAAACGTCCCGGGGCTCGATCGATTTCTCGGGCGTATGAGTCCCGGGCTTCCCAGAGCGACTTAGCGACAGCGAGTTGTCTTCCCCCTCGCACCTGGTGAAGACCAGAAAGGCGGCGCCAGGGTTCTTCACGCGGGGGGGAAGGCAGTGCGGAAAGTGCGGCCTGAAACTCCTCTTGAGCGACTTCCCAGAGGTCTTTTTCCTCGGCAAGGGCAGCGATAATGTCACGAAGCGAGGGAAGAAGTTCAACATCGAGGGCGGCGTAGGTCAGCCAAGAGGAGGGGAGAGGCCTGGTTGACCAGTCCGCCGCGGAGTGCTCTTTTGCCAGGGCGAGGCCCATCAGGTCCTCCACAGCACCTTGAAGTCCTACTCGCGCCAACCCCACAAGACGGCCCGCCAGCTCAGTGTCAAAAAGGTGGAGAGGGTCAATGCCCACCTCGCGCAGGCACGACAAATCCTGGTGAGCAGCATGGATAATCCATTCCAGGTGTCCCAGCTCAGTTGTCAAAGCCGAAAGGTCAGGAAGCGCGATGGGGTCTATGAGGTAGTTCGATGCCCCGTGACGATAAAGCTGGACAAGATAAGCGCGCTGGGAAAACCGAAATCCACTCGCGCGCTCCGCATCCACCGCGAGAGGGCCTTCGCCCCCGGCAAGATCATCAAGTGCCGCGCGCCACTGATCACCAGTCTCCACCAACACAATCGAAGCGGTGAGTTCTGCGTCAGGCAGCTTTTCGGCGGCCTCTTCACCATCAGTCATACAGCACGGCGGCCCGGCTGCAGGTGGGAGACACCATCGTCAGTGGGCGGAAAACCCGCCAACATGCAGACAAATTCGCTCCACGCTTCGAGGTGTGGACCAAGATCACTCGTGGTGGGGCTCCACGACGCCCGCACCTCTACTTGCGCTCCAGAGCCCTCAGAGGCTAAGTCCCCAAAGCCGGTGGAAAGAACCGTCGTGGTTGTTCCTGCGGATCGCACATACTGCGCTTGGCGAGTGTCGAGGGCGTCAATCAACCATGACCACGCGACATCAGGGAGGAACTCGTCCGAGCCCATATCTTGGTCGATGGGGGATTGGGCAAAGACCACCATCCGGTAGACAGAACTCCAAGCTTCAGGGCGGCTTGGGTCGCAAAGAAAAACCAGGCGACCGGTGCCGTACTCGTGGTCGTCGCTGGTGTGACCGGGTTCGACATCGGCGGCCCAGGCGCTTTGGAAGGGGGCCAGGCCCTGCGGCGCAGATGTTTCAAAGACCCGCAGTTCGGGTCGGAAGGCCACAGAAGTTATTGACGCCAGCGCATCACGAAATTCTGCGGGCACGTCTGTCTCGGGGTCTTTTACATCCACGTTTTAACACTATGGTGGGTGCGCGTTAGGGCTTTGAGGGCGCGCCGCGGAGTCTGCGGTGGAGAAAATAGAGCATTTTGGCCTCGTCCGTAAACATGGAGCCAAGCTCCCAGTCGCCTGAGCCTCGTGGCCACCATCCAGGCATCCCCTCGGCGTTGCTCGATGGGGGGGGAACCACTGCTAGCCACAGGTCATCCGTCACCGGAGCCAAGAGTTTCCACACTTGTGGACCTCCTTCGATGAGGAGATGGCCAGCGCCCAAGATATGACGGATGTGCTGGGCTAAATCCTCGGGTGGTGAGGCTTCGGGGCTGATGAAAATGCGGTGACGGATACCCGACAACTTTTTCTTGGCGGTGGCGATTCCCTGCTCTGTGGTGATCACTACAAGGTCATCATCCCCGTCAGCCGTGGGGACGAGGTTATGGGTCGCAATGTCGCCACGGGCGGAGAGAATCACCAGTGGGGAAGCTGTGGGGTAAGGAATTCGCTCAACTCGCAGAGTGCCTGCTCCCACCACGACACCATCGGCCAGTGACCTCAGAAGGTTAAGAATCTCTCGGTCCAGGCCTCGTGTCACGCTGTTACTGGTGCCATCGGGACCTGCGGTGTTACCGCCAGAGGTGGTCACCATGGTGGCCCTCATCCACTCGGGTGCGCCTGGTTGCAAGAGTGACCGGAAGGAGTCCCGCGCGAGGGGCTCTGTCAGGTCGAAAGCGAGGCCGGGAGTGGGAAACAGCTGATGCACTGTCACCGGGCGAGAGCTTCTTCGACCTGCCGTTTTATTCGCCACAACATCCCCGACATCCCTCGAAGGCGTAACATGCTGACAGCGTTTTGGAGACCTAATTGCAGAGGGAAGTCTGGTGGAGTATCGAGTATTTCCTGCGCGCTCAAGCCCCGAAGCCCGTGCACAAGAATCGAAGCAAAGCCTCTCGTGGTGGGCGACTCAGCAGGAGCAGTTGCCAAAATACGCACCTGAGTGTCGTCTGCCTCTACAGCAATGAAAACGGGGGATTGGCACTCTTCTACCCTTTCCCAGTGTTCGGGATTTACCGTCCCCTCCGGTACTTCTGGGAGGGAGTCTGAGTATTCGAGCAACAATTGAAGACGATCTGGAACATCGAGTTCCAGAAATTCTTCCCGAATTGCTGCCAGCGTCGGGGGCAGGTTGTCGGGGGACTCAGGCATGGTTTAGGGGGCTTCTCCTGGAATGTTTCCTGTCTGAATGGGAACCCGCACTGCGGAACCCCATTCTGTCCACGAGCCGTCGTAATTTTTGACCGAGTCGAACCCGAGCAGGTATTTCATTACAAACCACGTGTGGCTCGAGCGCTCGCCAATGCGGCAGTACGTGATGACTTCAGCGCCAGGGTCGAACCCCTGTTGGGTGACGTAGAGGTCATGGAGTTCCTCGTGAGACCTGAAAGTGCCGTTATCGTTGGCGGCCCGAGCCCAAGGAATGCTCTTTGCGGTCGGAATGTGGCCGCCGCGCAGGGCACCTTCTTCGGGGTATGCCGGCATGTGGGTGCGCTCTCCCGTGTACTCCTCGGGGCTCCTCACATCGATTAGCGGTTTGCCGAGGTGGGGGAGGACTTCGTCCTTGTAAGCGCGGATGTCAGAGTCATTGCGTTCCACGACGGGGTACTCGGTTGTCGCTCTCGTGGCAACCTCGCGAGTGAGTCCCCGGTCTTGGGCAATCCAAGCGTCCCTGCCGCCGTCGAGAAGTCGAACGTCTCGGTGGCCAAAAAGGGTGAACACCCAGAGCGCGTAGGCAGCCCACCAGTTGCTCTTGTCCCCGTAGAGGACAATCGTGTCATCGCGGGAGATTCCCTTGCGCGACATAAGGGCCGCGAAAGCTTCCCCATCCACGTAGTCCCGAACAACAGGGTCGTTCAGTTCCGTGTGCCAGTCCACTTTGATTGCACCGGGAATATGTCCGGTGTCGTAGAGCAAAATGTCTTCATTAGATTCGACGATAGCCAGCCCGGGAGTATCGAGATTTTCCGCTAGCCATGCGGTCGTGACCAAACGTTCGGGGTGGGCGTAGGAGGCAAGGTTTGCAGTGGGGTCGTGGGCTATTGGCACTGTTACTCCTTGGTTCATCTCAGGCTCTCATCTTTGCCCGTTACGCTGGAATCTTATTCTGCCAGGCCCCCCTGAATTGTATCGGGGAATGTGACGAAGCGAGTCTGATGTCAGAGCACCC
>Ga0209390_10002695_pt1 | contig 30377 bp, 39 predicted proteins | sample BON01_FD_187212 | JGI IMG/M metagenome (GOLD analysis project Ga0209390, IMG submission 187212) | Freshwater microbial communities from Lake Bonney liftoff mats and glacier meltwater in Antarctica - BON-01 (SPAdes) (version 2) | ecosystem: Environmental > Aquatic > Freshwater > Ice > Glacier...
TACTCAAAACCGTATATTTAATTGATTATCAGCTAAATATACGAACTATTGATCGATTTTAAGATAATTAATTAATTGAAAATCAAATAGTTATAAACTATTTGATTGTTGATAAAGTGGTACTATTTTAAATGCGTTTGCCCTGGTATTTTGTCCTCCTTGCTTGGAAATTTCAAATAAATCCCCAATTGTAACTTTCAATATTTGTTGAATTTGAAATAACCGAGTGAGACTCAGTTTTGTTTTTCTTTTTTCAATCTTGTAGTAGGCTGCTGTACTTATTTTGAGTTCATCAGCCATTATTTCCAGTGTATATCCTTTTTCGGTTCTTTTTTGAATAATTTTGTATACAACAGCATCTGCCATTTTCATTGGTAAGTGCTTCATAGGTCTTACTTAAATTAGTAGTATGCATTTAAAATTAAAATTACTTTTTGTTAAGTATTTTACCTGATGTCTGTGATTTGATTTTATTGTACTGATAATAAAGATGTTAATTTTTTTGTAAATATTTAGAATTGATTCCAACCAATCCTATTTATGGGTTGAATTTTTGCTAAAAAGTAAAAAATAGAATTCAAAAAAGTAAATATTTCGTTTGGAAAAGTAAAAAGGGCTTCTTTAAGTAAGCCCTATCTTTGGATTCTCAGCAATGAAAAAATGGTATTTGTTGAAATATAAAAGGAAACACGGTAATGCTTCCTTTTATAGACGCAAAAAAGTCTGTTTGCCGACAAGATTGTTCTGCGCAACCGCTACCTTGTAGAAAGCCCGAAATACAATGTAAAGGCAAGAAAAATTATGAGGGCATTATTTATTTTAAAAACTATATTTTTATGAAAAAGTTAATTTATGGAGGAATTATCCTAGCTATTTTAGGAACAAGCTTCTTTAGTTGTGAGAAAAAGAATGTTAAAGAATCAGATGAAACTACTGCTTCAGTTATTGATTCTCAATACGATGAAAATGGAGCTGCCGTTAATAAAGATTGTGAAGAGTGTTGGGCGCTGACTACGCTTATTATTACTATTATAGCGCCTGATGCTTTGCATCGTGGCACCTCGAGTAGACCAAGAGATCAGGTCAATTGTGGTTGTACACAATGCTTTGGAATGTGTTGGAGAGATAATAATACAGCCCCATATACTAACTCCAATGGTGATGGGTTGGGAGAAATTGCGATAAGCGAAATAGTTGATGGTTGGGCTACAATTTATTTTCTTAATGGACTGCCTTCTAATTTTGAAACTGAGTTTGGAATTGATGATCCATATGATATTGAATTAGATGATAATTCAATATTAACGTTGAAAACAGGTGAATATAAGGCAGTAGAGTCTAATGGCGTTATAAACCCCGAAGGAGAAAATCTACAAGTGTATGGTTATGTGCGTGTAGAAGCTGTAAATTAGCAGTAAATAAAGTAATAATTTTGGCAGGGACAGGCTTCCTGCCAAATTTTTGAAAAGGTATATGAAGTTATTATGTAATTTTTTTCTGATTTTTTTATTCTTTCAGATGTCACTTGTCAGTTGTGGTCTTGTGGTTTACAAAGTTGTTTACAAGGCTAAGATTATACCGAAATACACTTCGGAAAAGAAGATTAATAAATTTTTTAAAAAACAGGCGGCTACTCAGGATAATTTAGTTTTTTTATCTGACTCTGCTTTTGTGCAAAAAATTGAGGAGCCGGGCTGGGGTTTTGAAGGATGGAAATTGTATAATGATATTGGGCAAAGATTAAGAATGGAGATTGATAGTTTAGCTTGCTTTGGCAATGTTGAAGGATTTTTTAGAGATTTTAAAATTGAAAATACGCTAAGTGATTCCAGTCAAAACCTCTCTCTAGAATTTTTCAATAATCAAAAATTACAGAATTCATCATTAAGCAGTCAATTGGACCATAACTCTGATTATAAATATGATTACACTCTTGTACTTTATTGGTCAAAATGGCGAGGTCGTTTTAGTGAGAGAATATTGGATCTAGAAAAGTTATTTGTTCTAAACAACCCAGAACTCCGTATTCGGGTCATTAAAGTAAACATGGATTTTAGAGATGATATGAAAGATACTTGGATAGACAAAATGGATATCTGGAGTAGGGAGGTAACGAGAAAAAAGAATGATAAGGATGAGGCTAATGGGTTGAACTAAAAAGTAAATAATAACATTATAAAACATATTTTAGGAAATGATGGAGTTTACTTCATCATTTTTTTGTTTAAATTTATTCTCACCATGAAAAAATTTTTCGCCATTCTTCTGGTATCCCTGCTGACATCATGTATCTCAGGCATGAATGCAGTGGAGATAATACAGATTTTAAACTTGAAAGAACCGAATAATGAAACACCTGAGGAAATTTCCAAATTTTTAAAGACAAAGAAATACGCGTTTGACGAGTCGGTTTTGTTGATTGATTCATTAAATCATCTGCAAGAATCAAGTGAATATCTCTTCGCTCAAAATGACAAAGGTGTTGCTGCCATTCAATTAAGAATATTTGATTCAACGGGTAGTTACTGTACCTCCTTTTCCACTTGTCACGGTGACTTTCATCACAAAAAAGCAGTTTCTGAAATTCCGATTCGAAAAAACTCACAACAGGAATACATCAATAATTCATTGAGTTTACAAAAAGAGCTCATCCTATTTGATCTCAATTTCGCCCAAAAACAGAGCTTTTCAACTATTGCCAAAAACTACAAATACACAATTGTAGTTTATTATACAATCTGGACTAATCACTTTTCTGAGAAAGTTTTGAAAGAACTAAGTAAGTTCAAGAAGAAACACCCGAATGAGGTATATTTAATTTTAGCCAATTCGGCAATGGATAAGACAAGTAAGAATTAAATCTCAATATTGATTATTTTTGTACAAAAGGCCGTGAATTAATTATTGATTTCGCACATTTATAAATTAAGGTGTAAAACAGCCTTGGTGAGCGCGGTTTTTCTGTAAATAATTTCTTCTCAACAAATCAATGTGAAAAAATACTACTTTTTTCATCTATGCTCTTGGTTTCTAAAATTAATCTCCTATCTTTGCACCCCTAAAAGAGTGTTTTGGGGTGTTTTATTATTAATTAAAGTTAACGTTTTTACAGTATGCCAACGATTCAACAGTTAGTGCGAAAAGGCAGAACAGCAGTGGTTAAAAAGAGCAAGTCAGCAGCACTTGATTCTTGTCCACAGCGTAAAGGGGTATGTGTGCGTGTGTACACCACTACTCCTAAGAAACCAAACTCTGCTATGCGTAAGGTAGCAAGGGTGCGTTTGACCAATGGTAAAGAGGTCAATGCATATATTGGTGGTGAAGGTCACAATTTACAAGAACACTCGCTGGTGTTAGTGCGTGGTGGAAGAGTTAAAGATCTTCCAGGTGTACGTTACCACATCGTGCGTGGAGCAGAAGATACTGCTGGTGTTGAGGGAAGAACTCAACGTCGTTCTAAGTATGGAACAAAAAGACCTAAGTCCAAATAATATTTAAAGGTTTACAGAAATGAGAAGAAGAAAAGCCAAAAAGATTGCCATCCTTCCGGATCCAAGATTCAAGGAAGAAATGGTAACGAAGTTTGTAAATAACTTGATGTTAGACGGAAAGAAAAGTTTAGCGTTCAAGATTTTTTACGATGCGATTGATATCGTAGATGGAAAAATCGAAGACCAAGAAGGTTTAGATGTATGGAAAAAAGGATTGGAAAATATTACACCGTCAGTTGAGGTTCGTTCTCGTCGTGTTGGTGGAGCTACTTTCCAAATACCAACTCCAGTTCGTGAAGGTAGAAAACAGTCACTTGGAATGAAGTGGATGATTGGATACGCTCGAAAAAGAAATGAAAAAACAATGGCTCAACGTTTAGCTGCAGAAATCATCGCATCTTCGAAAGAAGAAGGAGCGGCTTTCAAAAAGAAAGAAGATACATTGCGTATGGCTGAAGCTAATAAAGCATTCTCACATTTTAGATTTTAATTAGAAATGGCAAGAGATTTAAAATACACAAGAAACATTGGTATTGCGGCCCACATTGATGCCGGTAAGACAACAACTACTGAGCGTATCCTCTATTATGGTGGTGTAAACCATAAAATAGGCGAGGTTCACGATGGTGGAGCAACTATGGACTGGATGGAGCAAGAGCAAGAACGTGGTATTACCATTACATCTGCTGCAACTACGCTTACATGGAAATACCGTGAACAAGATTATCACGTAAATATTATTGATACACCAGGACACGTTGACTTTACAGTTGAGGTAAATCGTTCGTTACGCGTATTGGATGGTTTGGTTTTTTTGTTTTCAGCAGTTGATGGTGTTGAGCCACAATCTGAAACAAATTGGAGATTGGCAAACAACTATAACGTTCCAAGAATTGGTTTCGTTAATAAAATGGACCGTCAAGGTGCAGATTTCTTGAACGTGTGTAAGCAAGTGAAGGAAATGTTGGGAAGCCACGCACTACCATTGCAAATTAACATTGGCGCTGAGGATGATTTCAAAGGTGTTGTTGATTTGATTAATTTTCGTGGAATAACATGGAATGAGGAAGATATGGGAATGACTTTCCAAGAGATTCCAATACCAGAAGATGTAATTGAAGAAGCTAAAATGTTGCGAGAGCAATTATTGGAAGCAGTTGCTGAGTTTGATGATACTTTGATGGAAAAGTATTTTGAAGATCCAGAATCTTTGACTGAAAGAGAAATTCTAGATGCATTGAGAGCTGCAACTATTGCTGGAAAAGTTGTTCCAATGATGTGTGGCACTGCCTTTAAAAACAAAGGTGTTCAAGCGATGTTGGATATGGTTATGGAAATTTTACCTTCTCCAATGGATGTAGGTTCAATTGACGGAATCGATCCAAAAACAGATTTACCAACTTCTCGTAAGCCTTCGGTTACAGAGCCATTTGCAGGTTTAGCGTTTAAAATTGCAACCGATCCTTTCGTTGGTCGTTTATGTTTCGTTCGTGCTTATTCAGGTGTTTTACCAGCAGGATCTTACGTTTACAATACACGTTCAAACAATAAAGAACGTATTTCTCGTATCTTTCAGATGCACGCAAATAAACAAAATCAAATTGATGAGTTAGGAGCTGGAGATATTGGTGCAGTTGTTGGATTTAAAGACATTCGAACAGGAGATACACTTTGCGCTGAAAATGCACATATCGTTTTGGAATCTATGGATTTCCCAGATCCAGTTATCGGAATTTCTATTGAGCCAAAAACTCAAGCGGATCAAGATAAACTAGGTGTAGGTCTTGGCAAGTTGGCTGAAGAAGATCCAACTTTCCAGGTTCATACAGATCAAGAGTCAGGTCAAACAATCATCTCAGGAATGGGTGAATTGCACTTAGAAATTATAATCGACCGTTTGCGTCGTGAATTTAAAGTGGAAGTGAACCAAGGTGAACCTCAAGTTACTTACCGTGAAAATTTGACGATAACAGTTGACCACCGAGAAGTTTATAAAAAACAATCAGGTGGTCGTGGTAAATTTGCCGACATAGTTGTTAAAATTGAGCCTCAAGATGACCCTGAAAAAACAGGATTGGAATTTATTACTACTATTAAAGGTGGTACAATTCCTCGAGAGTTTATTCCTTCAGTTGAAAAAGGATTCAAGGAGTCTATGAAAAACGGAGTTTTAGCTGGGTTCCCTGTTGAAGCAATGAAAGTAACACTATCAGATGGATCTTTTCATGCCGTGGATTCGGATGCCTTATCATTTGAGATTTGTGCGAAAATGGCATATAGAAGTGCCATGAAGAAAGCATCTCCAATCTTATTGGAGCCTATCATGAAAATGGAAGTTATTACGCCTGAAGTAAATATGGGTGATATCGTTGGTGACCTTAACCGTCGTCGTGGATTGATGAAAGGTATGGATGATAAGAATGGATCAAAAGTATTGAAAGCTGATGTTCCTCTTTCAGAGATGTTTGGTTATGTAACTCAGTTACGTACAATTTCATCTGGACGAGCAACATCGTCAATGGAATTCTCTCACTACGCAGAAGCACCTAAGAGTGTTGCTGAAGCGGTAGTTGCAAAAATGAATGGAAAAGTTACCGCTTAATTTTAAGAAATGAGCCAGAAAATTAGAATCAAATTAAAGTCGTATGACCACAATTTAGTGGACAAATCGGCAGAGAAAATTGTTAAAACTGTAAAAGCTACAGGTGCCGTGGTTAGTGGACCAATTCCATTGCCAACGCACAAGAGAATTTACACAGTATTGAGATCTCCACACGTAAACAAAAAGGCGCGTGAGCAATTCGAACTTTGCGCTTACAAGCGTTTGTTAGATATCTACTCATCTTCAGCGAAGACAGTAGATGCGCTTATGCGTTTAGAGTTGCCGAGTGGGGTTGACGTAGAGATAAAAGTTTAAGTAAGTTTAATAATTAATAAATAAAGTATGCCAGGAATTATAGGTCGAAAAATCGGCATGACTAGCATCTACAGTGCCGAGGGTAAGGCAATGCCATGCACAGTGATAGAAGCTGGTCCTTGCGTCGTTACACAAGTAAAGACACAAGATCGAGACGGTTACGAGGCAGTTCAAATCGGGTTTGGGGAGCGTAAAGAAAAAAACACTCCAAATGCGCTAAAAGGGCACTTCAAGAAAGCGAATACAACTCCAAAATCACGTTTGGCGGAGTTTAAAGGCTTTGAAAATGTAAACCTTGGAGACATCATCAATGTTGATGTTTTCGCAGAAGGTGAGTTCGTTGATGTTGTAGGAACTTCAAAAGGAAAAGGTTTCCAAGGGGTAGTTAGTCGTCATAATTTTGCGGGTGTGGGTCAAGCGACACACGGTCAGCACAATAGACTTCGTGCTCCAGGAGCCATCGGAGCTTGTTCTTACCCAGCACGTGTATTCAAAGGAATGCGTATGGCGGGTCAAATGGGGAACAAAAGAGTTATGATGGAAAACCTTCAAGTTTTGAAAGTTATGACAGATAGAAACATGATTGTAATTAAAGGTTCTATTCCAGGAGCTAAAGGTTCAACCGTATTAATTGAGAAATAATGGAAGTAAAAGTATTTGACGCAACAGGAAAAGCGACTTCTAAAAAAGTAACACTTTCGGAAGGAATCTTTGGTATTGAACCCAATCAACATGCGATTTATTTAGATGTAAAGCAACACTTGGCAAACAAACGTCAGGGAACGCACAAGGCTAAAGAAAGAGCTGAGATTAGTGGATCTACTAGAAAGATTAAAAAACAAAAAGGAACTGGTGGTGCCCGTGCGGGTAGTATCAAATCTGGTACCCGTGTAGGCGGCGGACGTATCTTCGGACCCCGTCCAAGAAACTATCACTTCAAGTTAAATGTAAAATTGAAAAGATTAGCGCGTAAGTCTGCTTTTGCCATACAGGTAAAGAACGATGCGGTAATGGTTTTACAAGATTTGGAAATGACTGCACCAAAGACTCAAGAGTTTAAAGCAATGTTGGCTAATTTAAAATTAGAAAACCAAAAAGTATTGTTGATTCTTGGATCTAAAAACGACAATGTATATTTCTCTTCAAGAAATTTAGGGAAAGTAAAAGTTGTTACTGCTGATTCTTTTAATACATACGATGTATTGAATGCGCGTAAAGTGGTTTTAGCAGAGAGTTCTTTAGAAATTATCGAAAAGATTCTTAATTAATTCAAGATGAAGACAATTATAAAAAAGCCGATTATTACAGAGAAAGCGACAATGGCGAGCGAAAAGCAAAACCGTTTCACTTTTGCAGTAGATAAAGGCGCGAATAAAATCGAAATTAAAAAAGCTGTCGAGAACATGTACGGTGTTCATATAACGAAAGTTCGTACAATGACGTATGGCGGCGGGAAATCCTCGGTGAAGTACACCAATAAAGGTATCGTTGAGCAACCGAGCAATCCTTGGAAAAAGGCAATTGTTACTGTAGCAGAAGGAGAAACGATTGATTTATTTAATAATTTTTAAGTAATAAAAACTAATGGGTCTTAAAAAATTCAAGCCTACAACTCCAGGGCAAAGACACAAGATTAACAGTACTTATTCTGAAGTCACTACTAACGTTCCTGAAAAGAGCTTAGTAGCGGGTAAGAAGAGATCTGGAGGTCGGAACAATGACGGTAGAATGACCATGCGTTATATTGGAGGTGGTCATAAGCAAAAATACCGAATCATTGACTTTAAAAGAGACAAGCAAGATGTGCCAGCTACGGTTAAAACGATCGAATATGATCCGAATCGTACGGCACGTATAGCTTTGTTGTTCTATGCTGATGGCGAGAAGCGTTATATCATTGCACCGGATGGATTGAAGGTAGGTGATGTAATAGTTTCTGGAAAAGAAGCAGCTCCCAATGTAGGAAATACACTTTTCTTAAGTGCAATTCCTTTAGGTACGGTAATTCATAACATTGAATTGACGCCTGGTAAAGGTGGAGCAATCGCTCGTGGTGCGGGAACATACGCACAACTAAACGCTCGTGATGGTCGTTATGCATCTATCAAAATGCCGTCTGGTGAAATCAGATTAATTTTGCAAACATGTATGGCAACAATAGGTTCCGTTTCGAACTCTGAGCATAACTTGGTAGTGTCCGGTAAAGCTGGTCGCTCTCGTTGGTTAGGTCGCCGTCCACGTGTACGTGGTGTAGTCATGAACCCAGTTGATCATCCAATGGGTGGTGGCGAGGGTAAAAACTCTGGTGGACACCCAAGATCTCGAAATGGTATTCCTGCAAAAGGATATAAAACTAGAGATAAGAAGAAATATTCAGATAAGTTAATCGTCGAAAGAAGAAAAAAATAAGGAGAGTATGAGTCGTTCGTTGAAAAAACCACCGTTTGTTCATTACAAGTTAATGATAAGAGTGGATGAAGCACAAGCATCGAGTAGTAAAGCTGTGATCAAAACATGGTCAAGAGCCTCTACCATTACGCCAGACTTCGTAGGATTAACTTTTGCCGTTCACAACGGGAATAAGTTTATTCCAGTTTATGTTACCGAGAATATGGTAGGACACAAGTTAGGTGAGTTTTCACCTACACGAAATTTCCGTGGCCATGGAGGAAACAAGAAAGATAAAAAAAGATAGATTTTAAGTAGCAAATACCATGGGTGCTAGAAAAAGACTAAGAGCAGAGAAAATAAAGGAAGACAATAAGTCAATCGCATTTGCGAAATTAAATGACTCTCCTATTACTGCCAGAAAGATGCGATTGGTTGCAGATCTTGTTAGAGGAGTAGAAGTAAATAAAGCTCTTAACATTTTGCAATTCAATTCTAAAAATGCCTCGAAAAGTTTAGGTACGTTATTGCGTTCAGCAATATCGAACTGGGAACAAAAGAATGAAGGTAAGAATATTGAAGAAGAGAACTTAATAGTTCGTTCTATTGAAGTAGGGGGAGGCGCAATGTTGAAGCGTATCCAAGCCGCTCCACAAGGTAGAGCGCATCGGATTAGAAAGAGATCAAATCATGTAACCATCACCATTGATGGAACCAAATAAGAAGTAGAAAATGGGACAAAAAGCAAATCCAATTGGAAATAGATTAGGTTTCATCCACGGATGGGACTCTAACTGGTACGGTGGTGATAATTATGGTGAAAAAATCGTTGAGGATCATAAAATTCGCAAGTATCTTGGTGCTCGTTTATCGAGAGCAAGTATTTCGAAGGTGATTATCGAACGTACACTTAAATTAGTTACTGTTACTATCAATACAGCACGTCCAGGTGTTATCATCGGGAAAGGTGGTCAAGAAGTTGACAAACTAAAAGAAGAATTAAAAAAATTGACGAAAAAAGAGATTCAAATCAACATTTTCGAGGTAAAACGTCCAGAATTGGATGCTCGTTTAGTGGCTGATGGGATAGCTCGTCAACTGGAGGCACGTATTTCGTTTAGACGTGCAATCAAAATGTCTATCGCAAGCACAATGCGCATGGGAGCTGAAGGAATCAAAGTTAAGATTTCCGGACGTTTGAATGGCGCGGAGATGGCGCGATCAGAGATGTACAAGGATGGACGTACTCCGTTACATACGTTCAGAGCTGACATCGACTATGCTCTTTCGGAAGCACATACTACTTACGGACGTTTGGGAATCAAAGTGTGGATTTGTAAAGGTGAAGTATATGGTAAGAGAGATCTTTCGCCAAATATTGGAATGACAAATGCTAAAGGAGGGAACTCTCAAGGTGGTAATCGTCGTCCAGGTGGAGGCCCTGGGATGAAAAGAAAGAAGAAGTAAGAACAAGGTAAAAGTCTAAAAAGATGTTACAACCAAAAAGAACCAAATTTAGAAGAGTTCAAAAAGGACGAAATACAGGTATGGCCCACAGAGGTAGCACTATCGCTTTCGGATCTTTTGGACTAAAAACTTTGGAGCCAGGATGGATCACATCACGCCAAATCGAAGCGTCTCGTATCGCGGTAACCCGATTTATGAAACGTGAAGGTAAAGTGTGGATTCGTATTTTCCCTGATAAACCTGTTACTTCAAAACCTGCGGAAGTTCGTATGGGTAAAGGTAAAGGTGCTCCAAGTCACTGGGTAGCTGTAGTTAAACCAGGACGCATCATGTTCGAAGCGGACGGTGTTCCTTACGAAGTAGCTAAAGAAGCACTTCGATTGGCAGCTCAGAAAATGCCGGTGAAGTGTAAATTCGTTGTTCGCAACGATTATGTTAAACCAGTAGGTAAATAAGTTTAAGAAATGAAACAGCAAGAAATCAACAAGCTTTCCGACAAGGACGTTCAAATACAGATTTCCAACTTATCAGATAAATTGATGAAAACGAAATTGGCACATGGCGTTTCTCCTATGGAAAACCCAATACAAATTCGTGGAATGAGACGAACAATTGCTCGTTTGAAAACTGAATTAACAAAACGTGAAGCAGCGGCTACGGCCAAAGCGTAATTGTCTTGAAAATGGAAGAAAAGCGTAATTTAAGAAAAGACCGTGTCGGCGTCGTAACTAGCGACAAAATGGACAAGTCAATCGTTGTTGCAGTAGAAAGAAGGGTAAAACACCCGAAATATGGAAAATTCGTAAAGAAAACTTCCAAATTTTTCGCGCATGATGAGAAGAACGAGTGCAACGTTGGTGATACCGTGCGGATTATGGAGACCAGACCTTTGAGTAAATTGAAGAACTGGAGATTAGTAGAAATTGTCGAAAAAGCTAAATAATTTTTAGTAATGATACAACAAGAATCAAGACTTGCAGTCGCAGACAACTCAGGAGCAAAAACAGTTTTGTGTATCCGTGTTTTAGGAGGTACAAAACGTCGTTATGCATCCGTGGGTGATAAAATTGTCGTGGCTATCAAGAGTGCAATGCCCTCTGGAGCTGTTAAAAAAGGACAGGTTGCCAAGGCAGTAATTGTGAGAACTAAAAAAGAAGTACGTCGTGCTGATGGTTCTTATATTCGATTTGATGATAACGCTTGCGTTATATTGAATCCAACGGGAGAAATGAGAGGAACCCGTATTTTTGGACCAGTTGCTCGTGAGCTACGTGAAAACAATTATATGAAGATTGTTTCGTTGGCTCCCGAAGTACTTTAAAAACGTAAATCATGCAAAAGAAATTACATATTAAAGTAGGCGACACCGTTAAGGTATTAGCAGGTGAAGCATTAGGCCAAGAAGGAAAAGTTCTAACGGTTGATCGTAAGTCATTACGTGCATCTGTGGAAGGTCTGAAAATGATCAAGAAACACAGTAAACCAAGTGCAGCAGATCCTCAAGGTGGAATCGTAGAGAAAGAAGGAACAATTCACATCTCTAACTTGATGTTAGTAGTGAATGGTGAAGCTTCTCGTACGGGACGTAAATTGAACAAAGACGGGAAACTAATCCGTTTTTCTAAAAAATCAGGAGAGGAGGTCAAGTAATGAGTACAAAACCAAGAATGAAGGAAATGTACAGTGCTGAGATTATTCCAGCATTGACGAAAAAGTTTGAGTACACGTCAGTAATGCGTGTGCCTAGACTGACTAAAATAGTTTTGAGCCAAGGTATGGGCGAAGCAGTAGCTGACAAGAAATTGATCGACACTGCAGCTGAAGAATTGTCTAGAATTGCCGGTCAAAAAGCAATTACAACAATTTCTAAAAAGGATATATCGAACTTTAAATTAAGAAAAGGAATGCCAATTGGAACGAAAGTTACTTTGCGTGGAGATAGAATGTACGAATTCTTAGATCGTTTGATCTCTGTGGCCCTGCCAAGAACGCGTGACTTCCGTGGAATTAACCCAAAAGGTTTTGATGGTCGTGGAAACTTTAATTTAGGTATTAAAGAACACATCATTTTCCCAGAAATCGATATCGACAAAACGAATCGTATCTTAGGTATGGACATTACATTTGTAACGACTGCTGCAACGGATGAGGAAGGAAACGCTTTGTTAGATGCATTTGGATTCCCATTCATAAAAAAATAAGAAGAGATGGCAAAAGAATCAATGAAAGCGCGTGAGCGAAAAAGAGAAAGAATGGTAGCTCGTGACGCTTCAAAGCGCGCAGAGTTAACGAAAGTCTTGAAATCAAGTGACACATCCGATGAAGCTGTACAGGCGAAGTGGGATGCGATGATGGCTATCCAAAAGTTGTCAGCAAACGGTTCGAAAGTGCGTCTGCACAATCGTTGCGGTTTGACTGGTCGACCTCGAGGTTACATGCGTCAGTTTGGAATTTCAAGGGTAACTTTCCGTGAAATGGCACTTGACGGGAAAATCCCAGGAGTGAAGAAAGCGAGTTGGTAATTAGAAATTAATAGGAAAAAAATATGACTACAGATCCTATAGCAGATTTTTTAACACGTATCCGTAACGCAAGTTCGGCTGGGTTAAAAGTTGTAGAAATCCCTGCTTCAAATACAAAAAAAGCGATGACGCAAATTTTGTTTGACCAAGGGTACATCTTGAACTACAAGTTCGAAGATGATAGCAAACAAGGTATGATTAAAATCGCTTTGAAGTACAATCCATCAACGAAAGTTCCGGCAATTACTAAATTGCAAAGAGCTTCTCGTCCAGGATTGAGAAAATATAGCAGTTCAACTACAATGCCACGCGTATTGAATGGTTTGGGTATTGCTATCGTTTCTACTTCTCATGGTGTTATTACCAACAAACAAGCGAAACAAGAAAACGTAGGTGGCGAAGTACTTTGCTACGTATATTAATCTTTAACAAGAAGTAAAAATGTCAAGGATAGGTAAATCCCCAGTAAACATCCCGAGTGGTGTAGAAGTAAAAGTGAACGGTACAACTGTTACCGTTAAGGGACCTAAAGGCGAATTAGCACAGGATATTGATTCATGTGTTACTTTGTCTATTGAAGAAGGAACTGTCACTTTTAGCCGCGAATCAGATGCCCCTAATCACCGTGCAAAACACGGTCTATATCGTTCATTAGTGAACAATATGATTATTGGCGTTTCAGAAGGGTTTAAAAAGGAATTAGAAGTAATTGGAGTAGGTTTCCGTGCAACAACGCAAGGTCAAATGTTAGATTTGTCTTTAGGATACTCACATCCAATTGTGATGAACATTCCTAGTGAAATTAAGGTATCTGCAGATACGCAAAAGGGTAAGGCTCCAGTGATTACATTGGAATCATACGATAAACAACTTTTGGGTCAGGTTGCTGCCAAGATTCGTTCCCTTCGCAAACCAGAGCCATACAAAGGAAAAGGTGTGAGATTCGTAGGTGAAGAAATCAGAAGAAAAGCTGGAAAAGCTGCAGGTAAAAAATAATTAATTTCATGAAATCATGGCATTTAGCAAATTAAAAAGAAGAGCAAAAATAAAACGAAGAATTCGTAAGAAGATTACTGGAACTTCAAAAACACCTCGTCTTTCTGTATTTCGTAGTAACAAACAAATCTACGCACAGATAATAGACGATTCAAAAGGTGTTACCTTGGCTTCTGCCTCTACATTCAAAAACAAAGCTGCTGAGAAGAAAAACAAGTCTGAGCAAGCGCAGTTAGTAGGGAAAGAATTAGCCGAAAAAGCAATCAAAGCCGGCGTAGAGTCTGTTGTGTTCGATCGTAACGGATACTTATACCACGGTAGAGTAAAATCATTGGCTGACTCAGCAAGAGAAAGCGGTTTAAAATTTTAAGAGATGGCAGGAAAAATAAACAATAGAGTAAAATCTGCTGATACCGAGCTTAAAGATAAGTTGGTATCAATAAACCGTGTAACGAAAGTTACGAAAGGAGGACGTACATTCTCTTTCTCTGCAATTGTTGTAGTAGGTGATGAAAACGGAATCGTTGGTCACGGTTTAGGAAAAGCTAAGGAAGTTACTGAAGCAATTACTAAAGGTATCGACGATGCGAAAAAGAATTTAATTCGTGTTCCGATTTTAAGAGGTACTGTTCCACACATGCAAAAAGCAAAATATGGTGGTGCTGAGATTCTTCTTAAGCCAGCTTCAGAAGGTACAGGCGTTATTGCAGGTGGTGCAATGCGTGCCGTATTAGAAAGTGTTGGTGTTCACAACGTATTAGCGAAGTCTCAAGGTTCTTCAAACCCACACAACGTGGTGAAAGCAACAATAGAGGCGTTGTCAAATATGAGAGATGCAGTGACTGTAGCAAAACAAAGAGGTATTAGTTTGGATAAAGTATTTAACGGTTAATAGTAAACACAATGGCTACAATAAAAATTAAGCAAGTGAGAAGCGCTATTAATCGCCCAGCTGACCAAAAAGCTACGATTAAAGCGTTAGGATTTTCAAAATTGAATCAGACAATTGAAAAAGAGTCTAATCCACAGATCCTAGGAATGATCAATAAGGTACAACATCTACTTGAAGTAGTTAAGTAGAATAAAAAACGGATTTAACATGAGTTTACATAATTTAACTCCAGCTAAAGGTTCGGTTAAAAGTTCAAAAAGAATCGCGCGTGGTCAAGGATCAGGGCACGGTGGAACTTCGACTCGAGGGCACAAAGGAGCAAAATCAAGATCAGGTTACAGCAAGAAAGTAGGTTTCGAAGGAGGTCAAATGCCTTTGCAACGACGAGTACCTAAGTTTGGCTTTAAAAATATCAATAGGGTAGAGTATAAAGCAATCAACTTAGACTTAATTCAGTCGTTAATCGACAGAAAAAGTGTGACCGAAATAACACCTGATGTGTTAAAAGAAAATGGCTTAGTAGGTAACAATGAGTTAGTGAAAATCCTAGGTAGAGGTGAGTTGAAAGTGAAAATAAACATTACCGCGCACAAGTTTTCTCAAACTGCGAAAGCAATAATTGAGGCACAAGGTGGGAATTGTTCGGAAATCTAATTAACTTTGCCAACATTTTTTTAAAGAATGAAACGTTTTATACAGAATATTAAGAACATCTGGAAAGTAGAAGAACTGAGAAAAAGAATCATCTTTACTCTATTGCTGATACTTGTTTACAGAGTTGGGTCGTTTATAATTTTACCAGGTGTAGATTACGCTGCTTTGGAAAGAGCACAAGCTGCGGGGGAGCAGAATGCCCTAGAAACGTTGCTTTCTTTGTTCTCCGGCGGTGGCTTTACCAATGCGTCTGTTATGGCGCTCGGTATCATGCCTTACATCAGTGCCTCTATCATTATGCAATTGCTGGGAATGGCAGTTCCTGCAGTTCAAAAAATGCAAAATGAAGGTGAATCTGGTAGAAAACGAATCAATAACTATACGCGTATTTTAACCATAGTAATCTGTGCTTTACAAGCTCCAGGTTACTTAGCTTTGTATGTACAAAGCAAGGGCGCATTGCCTGTTGATGCTGGAACTTTTTGGTGGGCTCAAACCATCATAGTTCTAGTCGCTGGTGCAATGTTTGCTGTTTGGTTAGGTGAGCGAATTACGGACAATGGAATCGGAAATGGTATTTCGCTATTGATAACTGTAGGAATCTTATCTCGTTTACCAGGAGCATTTACAGCTGAAGTTGGTTTAGCTATGTCTTCAGGGAATTTGATCAAAATCCTATTAGAAATCGTCGCATTTATGCTAGTCGTTCTTGTAACCGTTCTAATCGTTCAAGGCGTTCGAAGAGTCCCTTTGAATACGGCTAAAAAAGTAGTTGGTTCAAGAGAAGTAGACGATCAAGGTGCGCGTAACTACTTACCAATAAAGGTGAACGCAAGTGGTGTAATGCCAATCATTTTTGCGCAGGCAATTATGACGATACCAGTAATGATGTTTTCAGGTGGTGAAGGTGGATTTATTCAGCGAACGCTTGGAGATGTTTATGGTATTAGTTACAATGTATTGTTAGCTGTTTTGATTATCGTGTTCACTTACTTCTATACAGCTATTATGATTAACCCACGTAAAATCGCAGATGATTTGAAAAAATCAGGCGGATTCATTCCAGGGGTTCGTCCAGGAGAAGAAACAGCGGATTATATTGATACTTTGGTGTCAAGAATTACTTTCCCTGGATCTTTGTTTCTTGCGATTATCGCAGTTATTCCAGCAATTGCAAAGTTGGCTGGTGTAAACGATGCATTTGCAATGTTCTTTGGAGGAACTTCTCTATTAATCATGGTGGGAGTTGTTTTGGACACGCTACAACAAATAGAGTCTTATTTGTTGAATAGACATATGGATGGTTTGATGGAAGGTTCAAAAATACGAGGAAGACGCACGCAGGGTGAATTATCAGGATTTTAAAGTATGGCAAAACAATCATCAATAGAACAAGACGGTGTGATTATCGAGGCACTCTCAAACGCAATGTTTAGAGTTGAACTTGAGAATGGACACGTTATTACAGCGCATATTTCAGGTAAAATGAGAATGTTTTACATTAAAATATTACCAGGCGATAGAGTGAAAGTTGAAATGTCTCCTTACGATTTGACGAAAGGGAGAATATCATTTAGATACAAATAGGTGAAAACCTAAAAAGAAAGAAATAATGAAAGTTAGAGCTTCAGTAAAAAAAAGATCTGTGGATTGCAAGATCGTAAAGAGAAAAGGGCGTGTTTATGTTATAAACAAAAAGAACCCTAAGTTGAAACAAAGACAAGGGTAATTTAGAAAGATATGGCACGTATTGCAGGTATAGACTTACCAAAAAACAAAAGAGGTGTAATCGGATTGACGTACATCTATGGTATCGGAAGAAGCAACGCAAAGAAGATTCTTAGCGAAAGCAAAATCGATGAAAATGTGAAAGTTCAAGATTGGGATGATGATCAATTGTCATTAATCCGTAACGCGGTGAACGAAATCAAAGTAGAAGGAGCCTTGCGTTCTGAAGTACAATTGAATATCAAACGTTTGATGGATATCGGTTGTAACAGAGGAATCAGACACCGTGCTGGTTTGCCGTTAAGAGGTCAAAGAACCAAAAACAATTCTCGTACGAGAAAAGGTAGAAGAAAAACAGTTGCTAACAAGAAAAAAGTGACTAAATAATAAATAACAATGGCAAAAGCGAATCAAAAAAAGAAGAAGAATGTCAAAGTAGAAGCGACTGGTGAAGCGCATATTCAAGCTACCTTCAACAACGTAATAATCTCTTTGACAAACAACGCTGGTCAAGTAATATCTTGGTCTAGTGCTGGTAAAAAAGGCTTCCGCGGTTCTAAAAAGAACACTCCATATGCTGCACAGGTTGCTGCTGAGGATTGCGCAAAAGAAGCACATGACTTCGGATTACGTCGAGTAAAAGTTTATGTCAAAGGACCAGGAGGAGGACGCGAGTCTGCTATCCGTTCTTTACACAATGCAGGAATCGAAGTAACTGAAATAATTGATGTTACTCCACTTCCACACAACGGTTGTCGTCCTCCAAAAAAGAGAAGAGTATAATTTTTTTTAATTAATAACAGGGGATACATATTCGTCGAAGGAAAGCCTTAATTCATGAATACTCCAAATAACAAATAACATGGCAAGATATATAGGTCCAAAATCAAAAATCGCACGTCGTTTCAAAGATCCAATCTTTGGTCCAGACAAAGCGTTAGACAAGAGAGCTTACGGTCCAGGACAACATGGTCCTAATAAAAGACGTGGCGGAAAGCAATCTGAGTACGCAATTCAGTTGACGGAAAAGCAAAAAGCGAAATATACGTACGGCATTTTAGAACGTCAGTTCTCAAATATGTTCGAGCACGCTTCACGAATGAAAGGTATTACAGGTGAAAACTTGTTGCAACTTTGTGAAACTCGTTTGGACAATACAGTTTACCGTTTAGGAGTTTCTCCTTCAAGAAGCGGGGCTCGTCAACTGGTTTCTCACAAACACATTACTGTGAATGGAGAAATCTTGAACATCCCTTCTTACCAAGTGAAAATTGGTGACGTTATTGGGGTTCGTGAGAAATCTAAATCTTTAGAGACTATCAATGAATCTTTAAGCTCGTCAAATAAAAAATACGATTGGTTAGATTGGAATTCTTCAGACATGTCTGGAAAATATTTGAGCTTACCGGCAAGAGAAATGATCCCTGAAACGATCAAGGAGCAGTTGATTGTCGAATTATATTCTAAATAATAAATAAGCATTAACATGGCAATTTTAGATTTCCAAAAACCTGACAAGGTAATTATGATTCAGTCCGATGAGCATCACGGACAATTTGAATTCCGTCCATTGGAGCCGGGCTATGGTATCACCGTTGGTAATGCCTTGCGTCGAATCTTGCTTTCTTCTTTAGAAGGTTTCGCGATTGCTTCGGTTCGAATCGAAGGTGCAGATCATGAATTCACAACTGTGAAAGGTGTAGTTGAAGACGTTACTGAAATCGTATTGAACTTAAAACAAGTACGCTTCAAACAACAAATCGAAGGTACAGATAGCGAAACTGTAATGGTTTCTATTTCTGGTCAAGATAAATTGACTGCCGGTGATTTAGGTAAGTTTACGTCTGCATTCCAAGTTTTAAATCCTGATATGGTGATTTGTAACATGGAATCTTCAGTGAAAATAGAAATGGAATTGACGATCATCAAAGGTCGTGGTTATGTTCCAGCTGACGAAAACAAAACTGGTAATCCAGCATTTGGTACAATATTTATTGATTCTATCTTTACACCGATTAAAAACGTAAAGTTTGCAATTGAAAATTTCCGCGTTGAACAAAAAACTGATTATGAAAAATTGGTTTTAGAAATTCAAACGGATGGTTCTATTCATCCTAAAGAAGCATTGAAGGAAGCAGCGAAAATTTTGATTCATCACTTTATGTTGTTCTCTGATGAGCGTATTACATTGGATAGCGAAGTTAAGGCGGAAACAGAAGAATTCGACGAAACTTCATTGCACATGCGTCAATTATTGAAAACAAAGTTAGTGGATATGGATTTATCCGTACGAGCATTAAATTGTTTGAAGGCAGCAGATGTAGAAACATTGGGAGATTTGGTATCCTACAATAAAAACGACCTGTTGAAATTTAGAAACTTTGGTAAAAAATCATTGACTGAGTTGGAAGACCTAGTGGATAACAAAGGTTTGAATTTCGGTATGAACGTTGCCAAGTATAAATTGGATAGAGATTAAGAACAGCATTTAATATATTGAGATGAGACACGGTAAAAAATTCAATCATTTAGGTAGAAAAACAGCGCACAGAAAAGCGATGCTATCTAACATGGCGAGCTCTCTATTATTGCACAAGCGAATCAACACGACCGTTGAAAAAGCGAAAGCATTGAGAGTATACGTAGAACCAATTTTGACAAGAGCAAAAACGGATTCTACACATTCAAGAAGAGAAGTATTTAAACATCTTCAAAATAAAGATATTGTTACGGAATTGTTTCGCGATATCGCTCCGAAGATTGCAGATCGTCCAGGTGGATACACACGTATCATTCGTTTGGGAAATCGATTAGGTGACAACGCAGAAATGTGTATGATCGAATTGGTTGACTTTAACGAATTGTACACGAAAGAAGGAACGAAGAAAAATACACGTCGTTCTAGAAGAGGTGGTCCGAAGAAAACTGAAGGTTCTGCAAGCACAGAAGAAACAACGGCAGAGTTAGTTGAGCAAGCAACCGAAGCTGAAACTGAAGCATCTGCTGAAGTGGCTGAAGAGGCTGTTTCAACTGAGGAGGAAACTCCAGATGCTCAAACTCCAGATGCTGACGATTCAGCAAAAAGCTAAATCAAAAAGTGGACAAAGGGAAACCTAGTTGAGTCCATGGATTAACAAATATTTAAAAAAGGCATTCTCCCAAGAATGCCTTTTTTTGTGCGAGAAATTATTTTGCTTCTTTTAAGTCGAATAGATTAGGCTAATCAGTCAGTCAGTATGAATTCAAGGAAATGCAATATTTAGCTTGATTTAACCGTTGAACTTCTTGAAAATTTTTACCACAGCATTATCTATAAAACGCGCTTAGAATAGTTCAAAATAGCGAGCTGAATTTTATTGAATAGACGGAATCAATTGTGCTAATAGTTCGTCCTAAATGTTTTGATTTAACGGCTTTAACGGTCGTCGAAGCACGACTGTTTTGCACTGAACTGATTTTCTAATAGCTTACACAATACAGCAAATTTATTCTGCAAAAAAAGACACCTTGAGAATACCCAAGGTGCCTTTTGATTTATTTAAGGTTAGTCAAAAATTAATTTTTAATGATCCTTCTCGTTGCTATTTTTCCCTCAGAATGAATGGTTACAAAATATACACCTCTTTCATATTCATTTAAATCGAAAGTGATTTCTTTGCCATTTATGTCATCTGAGTGAAGTGTATTTAATATTTGGCCTAATTGATTTGTAAGCTTAACTAGCGTTACTACTGCTTCATTTGAGAACAGAATGGTAGCAATACCATTTGTAGGATTTGGGAAAATTGAAAAGGCTTTATTCTGACTTTCTCGTATTCCAGCATTTGAGGTAATATTAATATTGTCAATGAACGTACCATTTCCGTATCCATTTATAGCCACAAATCTAAAAATCGCCGACGTCGGTAAAAAAGAACTTAAATCAATGGTTTCATTTCTCCAATGAGTCGCTGCTCCTGGTGACCAATTACCGGTTTGATTCGCAATTGTTTCTAAGGTGCTACCAGCTTTCTGATAGATAGTTTGATAAGTAGCTCCACAATCTGATGAAATATCAACTCGAAGCTCGTCTGTATATGTAGCGCTGTATTGTGCTTTTGCCAAATCAAAAGTTAGAAAGGCATTACTTCCTCCTAAATCGAAAAGGTCGGTTTCAATTATATCTTCAGCCGCTGTAGCATTGTTGTAAGCGAAATGATCAACGGCATAAGCGTTAGTACTCGTTCCAGCACTACCAACAACATTAGTCAATTCCCAAGTAGTCATTCCATCAGGATTTAGAATTGTCCATAAACTAGGAATACCAGAAGGATCGAATGTTTCGATAAAAGGTGTGCTAGATGCCGTTGTTTGATTAAAGAATGAGAGTACTTGCGTATCGTTAGATGCAATTTGATCTCCAGAAAGAGAAACAGTGCAAGTTAAAGTCGTTGGGCCATTCGTGAAGCCAGTGGCTGCTGCAGTAAACGTGTAGTTTGCTTGCGCACCAGAAGCAATTGTTCCCATATATGTTTCTATAACAGGCGTATTGGAATTAATTTGATAAGAAACAGGGAAATTCGATTGACTGTTGATTCCGCTATTTGTAATCGTTACCGAAACTTGAGCTGGAATTCCACCATTGCAAGCAGATGAAAAGTCACCCCCTGAGTTATTTATGCTAGTCATCTCAACATCATTCGACAGGCTACAATTGAGCAAACCTCCTGGGTAATAACTAGCAATAGATCTGCGACCTTTCCAGCTTAAACTATTATTTTTTGCGACAACTGCGTACCAAATAGGATTAAATGGACTAGTTACTGGAATGGTAACGTTTACTGTCCCACTTGTCCCGGCGACCTCCATGTATTTCGTTCCTAGAATGTACAAATCATAACTTTCAGCATTAACTACTGCGGTCCACGTGAACTTTGCACTGTCTGGGCAAACTTGTGTGATCTGTTGGTTTAACACCAAAGGAGCAATAGAAAACACATCATCACTTACATCGACATTCGCTCCGTTAGTAACACGAATTTTAGCACTACCTGTAACTGTATTTGGGATAGTCCATCCGTAATTTTTAGTATTTGCTGAAACTGTTGCTATGTTGTTCCAACTCGTGCCATTGTTCGTTGAAAATTCCAAAACAAAGGAACCCGCTGTGTTTACGGCATCCCAATGAATTGATTCTATTTCTCCCGGAACAAAGCTTTCACCCATATTCGGGTAGGTAACTGTTACTTTTTGTTGGATAATTTCATAAACAATAAAATACTCTTGCGGGCCCATGGGAACATTGAAACCACTTATATTAATGGTATAAGTGCCAGCTGTTGGATTGTTTATCAGGACTTGCTCCATATTGTTTAAGTGATCAGCACCGGTTGTAGCAGGAGTGTTTAATGCCGTTGAAGTTGGTGTTGGATCCAATATCCACGGAAATAAGGTTGTACTTGAGGTATTTACAACTGTTAAATCTAAGTCATTAACTAAGCATGTTGTAACTCCTGGTGTGGCTGCTGGATCACTCCAATATACCATAAAGCGCACCTGGTTTGTTCCTGCAGGAACTGTGATAGAATGATTATTCGTTATACCATTGGCAACAGTAGAACTCAAGTAACGATTGTCTTCAATTAGTTTTGCTGCGCGCAAACCGTTAACAATTCCCCAACCAAATTTATAGTCCGGTCCAACATTGCCATAGTCATTTGCGGTATTTAACAATGCAGCTTTTATTAGTGCCGATTGTGGTAATGATCCTGTATGTAAATCAGCGTAAGTTTCGTATAATTGAGCGGAAATGCCTGCAATTCCTGGCGAGGCGCCGGATGTTCCACCAAAAGACATATATGTGTTATTTTCATTAGTGGAAAATTGATTTTGACCATTGGCGGCAATATCTGGTTTTATTCTTCCATCGTATGCGGGACCGCGCGAACTAGAATTAACAAGTGAACCATCAAAAAATACGTTTGCTGTTGCAATTACATTCTTACCTTGTTTGTGACCACCTGTTATATTGCCCCAATCACCGCCTGCACCATAGTTGCAATTTATTGTTCCACTATTTCCTGCAGAAAAAACATGAAGTAGGGAAGGGATAGTTCTTATCTGTTGATCTACAGTTTGAGTTCCTGTGGTGTAACCCCCGTTGCAACCATCGCCATAAGACGAATTTGTAATTTGAACAGTTCCTGAGTTAATTAAAGTTGTGGTAACACCGTCAAGAAAATTTGAAGTGTAATTTGAAACGTAAACATCGCTTCCAGCCGCCATTCCTCGCATCGTCGGGTCAAGATTTCCAGCTCCTGTCAAGATTCCAGCAACCCCATCGCCGTGGGTCTGTCCTGTTGTGTTCGCTCCAGAATTGTCAATTCTTCCTTGAAAATCTATGTGAGGACCTACGATACCGTCGTCTCGAACCAGCACGCCAATCCCGTCTCCAGTGTAGTTTCTGCCCGCTCCGGTTTGTGTGTCTAAATTACTTGAGCGATGTAAACTTCTGCCGCGCGTATCTTCCTTTTCTCCGGGAGCTGAGACTTGCTCTATCCACTGTATATAAGGAAGAGAAGCTAGAGTTATTAAATCTGACTGAGAAATAGATATTGACAGAACATTAGAACCCTTGTATTTTTCTATTATTTGAACCCTATTTGAAGCAAGCTCCGTTAGAACAGATTCAACATTCACATTCTCATATAACAGAGCTGTTAACAAAATTTTATTTCCGTTAATTGCCCAATTGTCAATATCTCCATTTTGTAAACTAGAAGTCATTTTCACGTTTGATGTTGGAACAAGTATTCCTCTCAAACCTAAAGTTGATAATAATGGTTTTGAAAATGAGTTAGGTACAAATGCTATATATGTGCCCTTTGAAATGTAATTAAGCAACTGAACACCCCCACTCATTAATTCGTTTTGTACAGTTTGGTTTGGTGTATTAAAAAATTGCATCCAAACATAATGACCACCGTTATACTGAGGAATTTTTGACCAATCTATAGCGGTATGATTTTCTGGAATTTCAATTTTATTACCTTGAAAATCAAATGCGTATTTGCTTTGAGAAAACCCAGTAATGGTGGTGAATAGCAGGGCGAAAAGGAGAAAATGCTTTGTAAATTTATTCATAGTTTTAATAAATTAAATAGAGAATGATTTTCGTGAAATTAAGGAAAATTTGATTTCGAAAAAAATCTAAATGTCGCATTTTTTGAGAAATAATGGTAAATGCTTGGATTTATAAGCAAGAATTAAAAAAATTGAAACCCCTGAAATTGGCTAATTGTTCAAAACCTTACCGGAAATTGTAAAAGGAAAGCACTATAAATATTGGTTTAACAAAACTAGATTTGTAATTTTAGCCAAAATTTTAGCTGAATGGATGGAAATAAGCCTGCAATTTTAATGCTCGAAGATGGAACTGTTTTTGAAGGAATTGCAACCGGTAAAATTGGCCTCACAACAGGTGAGATTGCATTTAATACGGGAATGACAGGATATCAAGAGGTATTTACGGACCCCTCTTATCTTGGTCAAATTCTAATTATGAATACAGCCCACATAGGAAACTATGGTGTCCATAGTGAAGAAGTAGAGTCCGGTGGGATAAAAATTTCCGGTTTGGTTACTAAAAAATTCTCGGAAGGATATTCTCGTAAATCAGCTACTTTATCCTTAGACGATTACATGATCGAAAACGGAACAGTAGGAATTTCAGATATTGATACGAGAGCTTTGGTTCGCCATATTAGAAGTAAAGGCGCCATGAATGCTATTATTTCTTCAGATAATTTAAATCTTGAATTCTTAAAAGGTGAATTAAGTAAAGTTCCCTCCATGGAAGGTCTGGAGCTTTCATCTCAAGTGAGTACAAAAGAGGTATTTGAAGTGAAGCCAGATAAGCCAACTTTTAAAGTGTCGATGGTAGACTTTGGTGTGAAGAAAAACATTGTTCGATGTCTAGTCGAACGCGGATGTCACGTTAAAGTTTTCCCACATAACGCGACAAAATCGGAACTTGATTCTTTTTCTCCAGATGGTTATATGCTTTCCAATGGCCCAGGAGATCCATCGGCAATGCCAGACGCAATAAAGCTAGTAGGTGAAATAGTCAATGATGGTAAACCAGTTTTTGGAATTTGTTTGGGACACCAAATTCTGGGTCTTTCGCAAGGACTTAAGACAGAGAAGATGTTTCTTGGTCACAGAGGAATAAATCATCCTGTGAAGAATTTAAAGACTGGTAAAGGTGAAATTACTTCGCAGAATCATGGATTTGTAATTGAATCTGAAGGCGCAAAGAATCATTCGGAAATTGAAATAACCCATATACATTTGAATGATCAGAGTGTAGCTGGAATAGGTTTTAAAAACCGACCAATATTTTCTGTTCAGTATCATCCCGAAGCATCTGCAGGTCCGCATGACTCGCGATATTTATTCGATCAGTTTATTGACAATATGGAAAACAACAAGGCATGAGTTATATTGATAGAATAATTGGAAGACAAATATTAGATTCGCGAGGAAACCCAACTGTCGAAGTAGATGTAATCACAGTAAATGGCGTTTTAGGTCGCGCAGCCGTTCCTTCAGGAGCATCAACGGGTATTCATGAGGCAATGGAATTGCGTGATGGTGACAAAGGAATTTATCTTGGAAAAGGTGTTTTAAAAGCGGTTAATAATGTGAATACGCTTATTGACGAAGCCTTGAACGGAGTGGATATTTTTAATCAAAAGAAAATCGACCAAATTCTTTTAGCTCTTGATGGTACTGAAAATAAATCTAATCTTGGAGCAAATGCAATTCTTGGAGTTTCACTGGCAGTAGCAAAAGCAGCAGCTCAAGAAGCTGAGTTGAGTTTGTTTCAATATGTTGGCGGAGTTGGAGCAAATACGCTACCTGTCCCAATGATGAATATTTTGAACGGAGGTTCTCATGCGGATAACTTAATTGATATTCAGGAATTTATGGTTATGCCCTTTGGAGCTTCTTCTTTTTCAGAAGGCTTGAGATGGGGAACTGAAATCTTTCATAACTTAAAAGGAGTTTTGAAATCTAAGGGAATGTCTACAAATGTTGGAGATGAAGGTGGATTTGCGCCTAATCTTGGCAGCAACGAGGAGGCAATTCAAGTTGTTATTGAAGCAATAGAAAAAGCTGGATTTAAACCGGGTGAAGATGTTTACATCGCTCTAGATGCCGCAGCTTCCGAATTTTATAACGCGGACAAAGACAAGTATATTTTTGAATCAACAGGTGATATTATGTCACCTGCAGAAATGGTTGATTATTGGAAAAACTGGGTAAATAAATACCCGATAATTTCAATTGAAGATGGTCTAGCTGAAGACGATTGGAAGGGTTGGAAATTATTGACAGAAGCAATTGGTGATAAAGTTCAATTGGTTGGAGATGATTTGTTCGTCACCAATAAGAAAAGACTAAAAATGGGAATTGATCAAGGAATTGCAAATTCAATCCTTGTTAAAGTTAATCAAATTGGAACTTTGTCTGAAACGATTGAGTCAGTTCAATTAGCAACAAAAAATGGCTATACAAGTGTCATGAGTCATAGAAGCGGTGAAACGGAAGATTCTACAATTGCTGATTTGGCTGTTGCATTAAACACCGGGCAAATTAAAACAGGTTCAGCTTCTCGAAGCGATCGCATGGCCAAGTACAATCAGTTACTTCGCATAGAGGAAGAGCTCGGCGAAAACGCATATTACCCAAGCAAAGATTTTAAGTTTATCGTTTAATAAATGACCCTTTTTTTGTCTAATTATTTTTAAGAGTTCGTTTATTTCGATAAATAAGAGTTTAGAAAATTTTTATTTCGATTTTTTCATTTTTATTTCAATACTTTTATAAATAGGACAACTTTAATTTGATTTTGTCGTCATAAGTAAAAAGACAATAACTATGAAATTTCAATTGCTGAAATTAACGCAGCCTAAAACTTCAATTAGGAAAAGAAACTTAAATGGTATTTTAGTTTTTATCTTTCTTTTTCTCACTAATTTTATATATACCCAAATATCAGTCACTTACAGTTATACTGGTTCTGCCCAATATTGGACGGTACCAACGTGTGTAGATACAGTGACAATTGTCGTAGCTGGGGCCAAAGGAGGTGGTTCAACAAACAATTTTGGAGCTGTTATCACCTATCAGTTACCCGTAACGACGGGACAAATTTTCCAATTAAATGTTGGAGGACAGGGAGTTGGAAGTGTTGGCGGTTGGAATGGTGGTGGCAACGGCTGGTCTGGAGCTCCAACTTCAAATTTACCATCTGGCGGAGGTGGTGGTGCATCTGACGTTCGCATATCTCCATACGGAATTACAAATAGAATTATCGTCTCCGGCGGCGGTGGTGGAACGAACGCAAGTAGTGCTTCAAATATAGCTACTGGAGGTTCTGGAGGTTGTCCCAATGGAAGTATTGGAGCAGGTTCACCATTTACAATAGTCGGTGGTGGTGGTGGAACACAAACTGCTGGTGGAGCAGGAGGTCCATATTGGTCTGGCGGAGGTTTTACTGGAAGTCCAGGAAGCTTAGGTCAAGGCGGAAATGGTGGACATGATCCATCGTTTGGGACATCTGGCGGCGGCGGCGGCGGCGGTTACTTTGGCGGCGGCGGCGGCGGAACAGATGGTTGTTGTATAGGTTCCAACGGCGGTGGAGCTGGTGGCGGTGGTTCAAGCCTTATGCCAACAGGTTCAACTTGCGCAGGTTCTAATAATGGTGCAGGATATATTACAATCTCAAGTGGGGGAATTGTAGCGAGTAATACTGGACCATACTGTGAGGGTTCTACGGTTCAATTACAAGCAACTGGCGGAGCAATAACTTATGCATGGACTGGACCAAATGGTTTTGTTTCAACTGTTCAGAATCCGACTATACCAAATTGTATAGTTGCAAATGCTGGAGTTTACACTGTTACTGTAACAGGTGTAGGATGCACGGCCACGCCTTCTACGACAGTTAGTATTACTCCGGGTATTTTCCCAAATGCAGGAATCGATGATACAGTGTGTTTTGGCAGTTCATTCCAACTTACAGGTACAATTACAGTTGCAACTGATCCAATAATTTGGTCATATGTTGCTCCAACGATAACACCCGCTCCGGTCGTTACTTACGCACCGGCTGCAAATAATCTAACGCCAATGGTAACGGCAAGCAAAGTGGGTGCCTATAGATTTATTCTTCAAGAAGGTAACCCTGTATGCGGTATTAGAAGAGATACAGTAAATATCTATGTAAAACAGATGGATATTCAAGCAGCACATACTAATCCAATATGTTTTGGATCAGCTGATGGAACCATGCTTCCAACGGGGACTGGCGCTATTGAATACAGTTTCGATAATGGTGTGACTTGGTCTCCCTCCGCGGGTACAGGATTTTCATCGGGAATATACGATGTGTGTGTGCGTGATATTAACCAATGTCAAGCTTGCACTAAAGACACGCTTGCTGATCCATTAGAAATTATTATATTTCCTAGTAACGATACTTTGATTTGTGAGAACGGAACAGCAACGTTATTTGCTTCTGCAATTAATGGTACTAGTTATACTTATAACTGGACACAATTTCCATCAAATGGAGATACTCAATATGGTTCCCCTATAATCGATACATACTATTATGTTGAAGCAGTTTCGTCTTCAGGTTGTCTTTCAAGAATGGATTCCATTTATGTAACGTTAAGGCAGGCGATTGATGGAACAATTTCACCTGATGGAACAATATGTCCTGGTTATCCTACAACTTTGATGTCAAATGCCCAAGGAGGAATTGGTGTGCCATATACGTTTACATGGAGTTCGGGAGATGTTGGCAGCGGGGCACAATATGGACCAACCGTTTCTCCTCTTGCAACTCAAATATATACGGTTACAATTACCGATAATTGCGAATCAACACCATTTGTGCTTTCAAATACCGTTGTTGTTGCTCCAGAACCAATGCCAAGTTTCGTCGTTGATGTTAACGAATTATGTGAACCGGCAGTTTACACTTTAAATACGACTACAGATACGTCAACTTACGACTTGGCTTCATGGATGATTTCGGATGGTCAATTTTATACAAATCAAGACACGGTGGTAACGAATGAAATGCCTTATGGTTCATATAGCGTACAATTAATTTTATTGAATGAATTTGGTTGTATCGATTCGGTTACATACCCGGGATATTTGATATCTCATGCTCTGCCTGTAGCAGTTTTTAAATTTGCTCCTGGTCAACCAACAATGTTTAATTCCACTGTCACTTTTGATAGTTATTCACTTGGGGCCAATCAGTTTCAATGGATGTTTGAGTTAGGTAATCCAAATTCGTCAACACAGGAAGATCCCATTGTGACGTTTCCTGATGGTTACACTGGTCAATATGATGTGAATTTAATTGTAACGAGTGACTTCGGTTGCAAAGATACTGTAAATGGCGTTGTTGAAGTATTTCCCGAAGTTCTTCTTTTTGCACCTAATTCATTTACACCGGACGGCGATGAATTTAACCCGACGTGGAGAATTTACATTGAAGGGATAGATATTTATGACTTCAATCTAGAAGTATTAGATAGATGGGGACAACTCATTTGGCAATCTAAGGATGTGAATGGTGAATGGGACGGTACTTTTAATAATGAAATTGTTCAATCAGGAATTTACACCTGGACTATCCGAGCCAAAGATTCGGCGACTGATAAATCTTATACGTACAAAGGACATGTTAATATTATACGTTAACACGCTTTTTTAAAATCTTTAATAAGATAAAATGCAAACTTTTTGTTCAAATATGACTAGTGATCTCTGAAGCAAAATTTTATTAGATTAAATATGCGGAAGTTGAAGTAGAAATTTATAAATACAGTTTCATTTCTTTTTAACACAACCCATTTGTAAAGTTAGCGTCTTTAAAAAAAATCGCACACTATGGAAATCCTTACACATTGGTCTTTCATAGTGGAGAAAGTATAGGATAGGAAATTTATGCGGCATACAACTGCTAGTCGTTAATCAAGTGCCTAATTCCTGGTTATACGTGAATTATTTAACATTATGACGAATGTTCGCAAAGCTTGAGAATGAATGAACTATTTTTGGATGGGACATTAAAATAATAGGGTTACCCCTTTAGGTAGCAGAACGTAAATAGTTTATATTCTGGATCTGTTTATTTGTGTAAAAATAGCACAGATGAAAATACTTAAAGAATTATCGAGAAAAGAATTTAGGGCAAAATTTGGGTTGGAGGATCTATGTATAGCCTAATTATCTAAGACAAAATGGGTCGACGG
>Ga0209390_10002702_pt1 | contig 30339 bp, 25 predicted proteins | sample BON01_FD_187212 | JGI IMG/M metagenome (GOLD analysis project Ga0209390, IMG submission 187212) | Freshwater microbial communities from Lake Bonney liftoff mats and glacier meltwater in Antarctica - BON-01 (SPAdes) (version 2) | ecosystem: Environmental > Aquatic > Freshwater > Ice > Glacier...
GCACGCGGCATGGCTGGATCAGGCTTGCGCCCATTGTCCAATATTCCTCACTGCTGCCTCCCGTAGGAGTCTGGTCCGTGTCTCAGTACCAGTGTGGGGGATCTCCCTCTCAGGACCCCTACCCATCATAGTCTTGGTAAGCCGTTACCTTACCAACTAACTAATGGGACGCATGCTCATCTTTTACCGTTGGAACTTTAATTATCAAATGATGCCACTCAATAATACTATGAGGTATTAATCCAAATTTCTCTGGGCTATCCCTCAGTAAAAGGTAGATTGCATACGCGTTACGCACCCGTGCGCCGGTCTCATAAGTGCAAGCACCTACTACCCCTCGACTTGCATGTGTTAGGCCTGCCGCTAGCGTTCATCCTGAGCCAGGATCAAACTCTTCATCGTAGTTTTTTAAATATTGTCTCGATAAAGGCTAGGCTTATTTCTTAATCTCTTAAGTCTTACTCTCTTAATTTTGTCGATCTAGATTTGCATCTAAATCGTGCTGTCAATCCAATATGTCTATGAACGTGTCTTTCTGTTTTTCGCTTGTTTCTCAAAGCGGATGCAAAACTACAACTTCTTTTTAATCTGGCAAGCTTTTTAAAGAAAAAAATAAATCTTTTTTTTTATCCCTTGTTTACTCACACAATACCTTAATGAACGTTGCAATATTTGCAGGCTGCAAAGATAATTATTATTTCGACTCTGACAAACTTTTTTGATGTAATCTTTAAAGTTTTTTTTAGTAAAGAATTAACTCTACCGATCCTAATCTCCTAATGAACTTGCCTTGTTAGCGGGTGCAAAAGTAACTTCTTTTTTGAAACTGACAAACTTTTTTGAAATAAATTTCAAATCTTTTTTTCCAGTCAATAACCCCTACGTTATTATGTCATTTTATATAAGAACTTGCCTTGATTGCGGGTGCAAAAGTAGTCGCTTTTTCCTTTCTCGCAAACCTTTTCCAATCTATTTTTTAAAGTATTTTCCTAATTACTGATACTAAAGAACTTAGACAAGAATCTTTTTTTGATAATTTGAAGATTTAGCTACTCCCTAAACATAGTAAACACCAATTAATGCATTTATAACTCGGATTTTAAAGATTTAAATGGATTTAAACTTCCGTGAATTTATGGATTTAGTGATTTGTTGCAATGTAAATTTGAATTTTGGATAGATTAAGGTATTCCAAAGAATCTAATAATAGTAAAAGAAGTATTTTTATACTATATATATATAAGTGAATGTCTTTTTGAAAACCACTGCCCTAGCCCGGATGGTAACGACATCCTTTTTGTTTTTTTACAAAAAGATATAGTGGACAGCTGGATAAAGCTTCAAATGAAAAACAAGTTGATACTATATGTGTAATTAAATAAAAATGCTCTTACATATATATTGTATCTAAATATTCAATAATGTATCTTTGCGTTTCATTAAAATTCAAAAAATGATAAAGATTACTTTACCGGACGGATCGGTTAAGGAGTTTGCGCAAGGTATAACTCCAATGGCTGTTGCTTTAAGTATAAGCGAAGGATTGGCTAGAAATGTAATTTCGGCCTCTTTTAATGGTACAACAGTTGAAACAACTACTGGTTTAACCACCGATGGTTCTCTAATTTTATATACATGGAATAACGACGAAGGGAAAAAAGCTTTTTGGCATTCTACTTCTCACGTTATGGCGCAAGTAATTGAGGAACTTTATCCAGGTTGTAAACTAACTATTGGTCCTGCTATTGATAATGGATTCTATTATGATGTAGATTTTGGTGATGAGAAATTAACGGATGCTGACTTTAAAAGGGTTGAAGATAGAATTTTAGAAATTTCTAAAGAGAAACATACTTTTAAAATGCGTGCTGCAACTAAAGCAGAAGCTTTAGAATTATATAAAGACAATGAATTTAAGACAGAACTAATTCAGAATTTAGAAGATGGAACGATTACATTTTGTGATCATGCTACTTTTACTGATTTATGTCGTGGTGGTCATATTCCTAATACTGGAATAATTAAAGCAATGAAAATATTATCTGTTGCAGGAGCGTACTGGAGAGGTAACGAAAAAAACAAACAGTTAACTCGTGTTTATGGAATTTCTTTTCCAAAACAAAAAGATTTAACGGAATACCTTCATTTACTTGAAGAAGCTAAGAAAAGAGACCATAGAAAACTTGGTAAAGAATTAGATTTATTTCATTTTTCGCAAAGAGTTGGACAAGGTTTACCTTTATGGTTGCCTAAAGGAGCTGCTTTACGAGATAGGTTAGAACAATTTTTAAAAAAAGCACAAAAGAAAGCTGGTTACGAACAAGTAATAACTCCGCATATTGGACAGAAAGAACTTTATGTAACTTCTGGTCATTATGCAAAATATGGAGCAGATAGCTTTCAACCAATAGGTACTCCTAATGAAGGAGAAGAGTTTTTATTAAAACCAATGAATTGCCCTCACCATTGTGAGATTTATAATGCAAGACCTTGGTCATATAAAGATTTACCTAAAAGATATGCAGAATTTGGAACGGTATATAGATATGAGCAAAGTGGCGAATTACACGGTTTAACTCGTGTAAGAGGTTTTACACAAGATGATGCACATATTTTTTGCACACCAGAACAATTAGACCAAGAATTTAAAAACGTAATTGATTTAGTTTTATATGTATTTAGATCATTAGGTTTTGAGAATTTTACAGCGCAAGTATCTATAAGAGATTTAGAAACTCCTGAAAAATACATAGGAAGTGTTGAAAACTGGGAAAAAGCAGAAAATGCTATTATAAGCGCTGCAAAAGATAAAGGTTTAAGTTATGTTATAGAAACTGGTGAGGCTGCTTTTTATGGCCCAAAACTAGACTTTATGGTGAAAGATGCTTTGGGTAGAAGTTGGCAGCTTGGTACAATCCAAGTGGATTATAATTTACCAGAGCGTTTTGAATTGAGTTATAAAGGAAGTGACAATGAATTGCATCGTCCAATTATGATTCACAGAGCACCTTTTGGATCTATGGAACGCTTTATTGCAATCTTATTAGAGCATACTGCAGGAAATTTCCCACTTTGGTTAATTCCTGAACAAGCTATTATACTAACATTGAGCGAGAAATATGAGAATTATGCGAAAAAAGTTTTAACTTTGCTAGAAAATCACGAAATTCGCGCCAAATTAGACAACAGAAACGAGACAATTGGCAAGAAAATTAGAGAGGCCGAAGTTCAAAAATATCCTTACATGCTTATTGTAGGTGAAGAAGAAGAGAAAAATGGTACGATTTCTGTGAGAACACATGGAGATGATGGAAAATCAAACCAAACAATAACGATAGAAGCATTTGCTGCAATGGTAGATGAAGAAATAAAAAAGACATTAAAATCATTCTAAGTTTAACTTAAAAAATAAAGGCCATAGCAATTAGAAACAACAGAGGCTACAAACCTCGCGAAGAAAAAAAAGCAGCACATCGAATTAACAATTTAATTCGTGTACCTGAAGTACGTTTAGTAGGTGAAAACATTGAGCCTGGAATTTTTAAAATTCAAGACGCTTTACGTATTGCTACAGAACAAGAAGTAGATTTAGTTGAGATTTCTCCAAATGCAGAACCACCGGTTTGTAAATTAATGGACTATGGGAAATTTCTTTATGAGCAAAAGAAGCGTGAGAAGATGCTTAAAGCTAAATCCTCTCAAGTTGTTATAAAAGAAATTCGTTTTGGTCCTCAAACGGATGAACATGATTATGAATTTAAAAAGAAGAACGCAATTAAGTTTTTACAAGACGGCGCTAAACTTAAAGCTTTCGTGTTTTTCAAAGGACGTTCTATTATATATAAAGAACAAGGACAAATTTTATTATTGCGTTTAGCAACTGAACTTGAAGAGTATGGTAAGGTTGAACAAATGCCACTTCTTGAAGGGAAACGTATGATTATGTACCTTGCTTCTAAGAAGAAAATTAAATAATTTTTTAGTGATTAGTGAACAGCAATTAGTAACTAGTTTACAAAACGATATAAGAAGCTGCAATAAACACAGCATTAAGATAATAAGTAAGAATAAATTAAATACAGGAAGAAAATGCCTAAAATGAAAACAAAATCTAGTGCTAAGAAACGATTTAAAGTTACTGGTACTGGAAAGATTAAAAGAAAACACGCTTTTAAAAGTCATATTTTGACTAAAAAATCTAAAAAGCGTAAGTTAGCTTTAACTCATTCTGCTTTAGTACATAAAACAGATATGAAAAGCATTAAACAACAATTAAGAATTATTTAATTAATTCTTTGGTTTAAAAATCAATTTATAACCCTGGAGTGGGCTTAAATAAGTTTCTAATCCATTTTAGAACGCCTTACTACAAAAAACATTAAAATTATGCCTAGAGCAACCAATTCAGTAGCTACAAGAGCTAGAAGAAAAAAAATAATGAAACAAGCCAAAGGTTTCTTTGGTAGACGTAAAAACGTTTGGACAGTAGCAAAAAATGCGGTAGAAAAAGCAATGTGCTATGCATATCGTGATAGAAAGCAAAAAAAGAGAAACTTCCGTGCATTATGGATTATGCGTATTAACGCAGGATCTAGAGCACACGGCTTGAGTTATTCTCAATTTATGGGGAAAATCAAAGCTAACAACATCGAATTGAACCGTAAAGTTCTTGCAGATTTAGCAATGAATCACTCTGAAGCTTTTACAGCTATCGTTAACAAAATTAAATAAACGTTTATAAACAATATTTATCTTACTTATATAAAAAAATCCCAATCGAAAGTTTGGGATTTTTTATGTAAAGTCAAATTTAAATAAGTAGTATGTTAAATAAACTTATTTAAATACTTCTTCTTTTTCACCATCAAAACTAGCAAAAACCATACTTGGATGCGAATCTTGATGGTATATATTTCCTTTATAATCAATTGCAATTGCACCAGCGAAACCATCATAGGGTTTTAACTCTTCAAACGTTTTCTCAAAGGCTTTTTCTAAAGTAAATCCGTCTGTAACGCGGGTTACAATTTTTGCAGCTGTTGCATTGCTGACAATATCTTCACCAACTCCAGTTAAACTCACACCGCAAAAAGAATTTGCATAATTTCCAGCCACTGTAGCAGAATCAGAAACTCTACCTACGATCTCAAAACCTTTTCCACCAGTAGAAGTTGCTACTGCGATATTTCCGTTTTTATCTAAAACCACGCAACCTACTGTTCCCTGTCCGTTTGATTTTACTTTTGCTTCATATTCTGCTTTACGTTGTGGAGTTTCAGTTGAAAACTTATCAAAACCGTGCGCTCTTGCAAACTGGTTCGCTCCTAAACCACTTAAAACTCTATCCTCTTCATTCATTAAAACTTGCGCAACCTTAATTGGATTTTTAACTTCTTCAATATTTATAACACCGCTAAATTTGCTCGTCTTACCATCCATAATAGAAGCACTCATTCTAATTTTACCATCACTTTGAATTTGCGAACCAATTCCTGCGTTGAATAAAGTATTATTTTCTAATAAGGAAACTGCATAAACAACAGTTTCTACTGCTGTGTGAACTTGCAAATAAGCATAGGCATCTTTAACAATTTGAAGTAGAGCTTGTTGTTTAGCAATTTTAGTCTCTATGTCTGTTACAGATTCTGAGAAAAAACCGCCGTGGATTATTATTTTCATATTTTTATACAATGGATAATAAATAAATTGTTAGCAAAAAATCACCAATATATAATGCCTAAATTAAACTTGTTGAGAAGTATGAATTTTCATTTTATAAGTTCTCAAATCAAAAAAGTCGTGCATACTCATTACGTGCGTAACTAAATGATTTATGGAAATTGGTTCACCTAAAGAGATTTCTGTTAAATTAGTTTCTTTAATTTCTTTTCCATCTACTAAAATCACCAAACCAGAACCAATGGCTTCCATTTGATTATTATTCTTAATTAATAACCCAGTATCTTCCCCAAGTCCAATTCCTAATAATCTTGGATTACTAACAACTGCTTGGAACAAACGACCAATTCTTCCACGTTTTACAAAATGCGTATCAATAATTACATTATCAATTAATGAAAGTCCGCTTGTAATTTTCACTTCGCCTTTTAATAAAGCCTCGCTACTGCTACCTTGATAAATCATGTGATTAGATGCTGCAGCCGCACCAGCAGAAGTTCCTGCATAAACAAATTCTTCGTTTACATATTTATCCAACAGCATATCATGGAACTTTGTTCCACCTAAAATAGATGTCAAACGCAATTGATCTCCACCAGTAAACATAACAACATCAGCAGCTTTTAATCTTTTTAAAAACGCTTCACTATTAGCTTGTTCCCTGTTTTCGATATTTAAAACATCTGTGTTTTCTGCTTCTAAATAACGTAAAGCCTTTACATATTCTGCACCAACTTCTTTTGGAATACTAGATGCAGTTGGTATAATTTCAATTCTAGATTTTTCTTTGTGTTTAGATTCATCTATAATACGTTTCAAAATTCCTTTTTCAAAGAAATTAATATTATTTGCTACGTCTTTATCAAATTCTTTTTCTGAGAAACTGCCTTTATCCACAGCTCCACCAATAATTATTAATTTACCCTTACAGTCCATATTTTAATATATTTCCCCCAATTAATATAAATTCAACTAGCAATAATTGATTTGCAAAAGTAACAATTTCATAACATCAAACTTATATTTTATATTTTTTATTTATGGGTATGAATCTATATTTGAAAATAGAACTATTCTTTAAAATTTTATAAAAGCATGGAAATCAATAATTACTAAAAAAAACGAAAAATAAATGAATAAAAAATCATTTTTATTTTACAAAAAGTAAAAAAATTAAAACAAAATTCTTATTTTTAACAAATGAGTTACTCATGTAATAAAAAATAACGTTAACTGATGAAAATACTAAAAATTCAAGCTTTACGTGGTCCAAATCTTTGGAGTGTAAAAAGAAAAAAACTAATCCAAATGCGATTAGATTTAGAGGAAATGGAACAATCTCCTACCGATAAAATTTTAGGTTTTCGTGAACGAATTGAAGCAATGTTTCCAAGCATGATAGAACATCGTTGTTCTGAAAGTTGTCGTGGTGGCTTTTTTATGCGTGTAGATAGAGGTACTTGGATGGGACATGTTATAGAACATATTGCATTAGAAATTCAGACACTTGCAGGAATGGATACAGGATTTGGGAGAACTAGAGAAACTAAAACACCTGGTGTTTACAATGTAGTATTTAGTTACACCGAAGAAAATGTAGGTTTATTTGCAGCCGAATCCTCTCTACGAATTGCAGAAGCTCTTATTGCTGGAACGTACTATGATTTAGAAGCGGATTTACAAAAAATGCGAGAAATTCGAGAGCGTGTTAGACTTGGTCCAAGTACAGGAAGTATTGTTGACGAGGCTGTATCAAGAGACATTCCTTGGATTCGTTTAGGAACAAATTCATTAGTACAACTAGGTTACGGAGTAAATCAAATGCGCTTTCAGGCAACAATTACATGTAAAACTAGTAATATAGCTGTGGATATTGCTTGTGATAAAGAAGAAACCAAACGCATGCTTTCAAACGCTTCCATACCTGTTGCAGATGGAGATATTTGTGTAGATGAAGAAGATTTAGAAAATACAATAAAAAAAATAGGCTATCCAATTGTTATAAAACCGCTAGATGGAAACCACGGAAAAGGAGCTTCAATAAATGTGAAAAATTGGGAAGATGCAATTGAGGGCTTGGCTTATGCTAAAAAATATAGCAGACGAGTTATAGTAGAAAAATTCATTACAGGATTTGATTTTAGGGTTTTAATTATTGATAATAAATTAGTAGCAGCTGCTAAAAGAGTTCCAGCTAATATAATTGGCGATGGAAAAAACACTATTCAACAATTAATTGATATCACTAATCTAGATCCAAGACGTGGTTATGGTCATGAAAATGTATTAACTCAAATAGAAATTGATAGAGATTCAGAAGATTTATTAGAAAAATACGGATATACGATTGACACAATTCCTAAAAAAGAAGAAGTTATTTATTTGAAATCCACTGCAAATTTAAGTACTGGTGGAACTTCAGTAGACGTAACCGAAATGATGCATCCAGAAAACATTTTCCTTTGCGAAAGAATTGCAAGAGTAATTGGATTAGATATTTGCGGTGTAGATATAATGGCCGAAAATTTAACACAACCGCTTAAAGAAAATGGAGGTTGTATTTTAGAAGTCAACGCGGCACCTGGCTTTAGAATGCATTTAGCTCCATCAGAAGGACTACCAAGAAATGTGGCTGCTCCTGTTATTGACATGCTTTATCCTCCAGGAAAAGAAAGTCGTATTCCAATTATTGCAGTTACTGGAACAAATGGAAAAACTACTACTACTCGACTTATAGCACACATTGTAAAAAACAATGGTTTTCAAGTAGGTTTCACCACATCAGATGGAATTTACATTCAAAACCACATGATGGAAAAAGGCGATACAACAGGTCCAATTTCTGCTGAATATATTTTAAAAGATCCAACTGTAGAATTTGCAGTTTTAGAAACAGCTCGAGGCGGAATTTTGCGTTCTGGTTTAGGTTTTGGCCGATGCGATATTGCCGTAATGACAAATATTGCTGCCGACCATTTAGGCTTAGCTGATATTCATACGCTTGACGACTTAGCTAGAGTAAAAAGTGTAGTTGTTAGAAGTGTAAAAAAAGACGGTTGGGCTATTTTAAATGGAGAAGATGATCAATGTGTTAAAATTGGTGAGAGTTTAGATTGTAACGTTGCTTATTTTAGTTTAGATGAAGAAAATCCATTTATAAAAAAACTAAGTAAAGAGGGAAAAATAGTTGCTGTTTACGAAAATGGATTTATTACTATCAAAAAAGGAGAGTGGAAAATTAGAGTCGAAAGAGCAACACATGTTCCATTAACTTTAAATGGAAAAGCACGTTTTATGATTGCTAACGTTTTAGCTGCAACTCTAGCAAGTTATCTATGGGGATTTAAAACAGACGACATTAGTTTATCTTTAAAAACATTTATTCCAAGTGTTGCGCAAACTCCTGGCCGAATGAATATTTTTGAGTTTAGAAAATTTAAAGTATTAATTGATTTTGCTCACAATCCTGCTGGGTATCGTGGAATTGAAGATTATTTACAAAATATAGAAGCCACTAAGAAAATAGGAATTATTGCTGGCGTTGGCGATAGGCGTGATGAAGATATCAAAGAGTGTGGTCTAATAGCTGGAAGAATGTTTGATCATATTATTATTAGACAAGAAAAATATTTGCGTGGACGCACAGAACAAGAAATCATTGATTTAATATTAGAAGGTATACAGCAAGCAAATAGTAATACAACTTATGAAATAATTTCACTAGAAACTGAAGCTATTAAACACGCTATCGATACTGTTGAAGAAGGTGCTTTTATTACCGCATTAAGTGATGTTGTTGCAAATGCTATTGACATTGTTCAAGACTATTTAGATAAAGAAAACGATGCACAGAACATTTAATGTTATTAATAGTGTTTTAAATTAATACCTTTGCAAAAAAAAAAGACGTGTTAAACCAAGATATTAAAAAAAAATTACATCCAAATAATAAACATATCAACGGATATGACTTCGCTGCTTTAATTAAAACTGAACCTTTTTTAGAGAAATTTATTTCTAAAAATAAATTTGGTAATGAAAGTATTGACTTTTCAAATCCGTTGGCTGTAAAAACACTTAACAAAGCATTGTTATTACATCATTATGCTATTACCTTTTGGGATATTCCTAAAACAAATCTTTGTCCTCCAATTCCTGGTAGAGCGGATTATATACATTATATAGCCGATTTATTAAAACATTCTAACGGAAATAAAATACCTACTGGAAATAACGTAAGAGGATTAGATATTGGTGTAGGTGCAAATTGCATTTATCCAATTATAGGCCATCAAGAATATGGTTGGGAATTTGTAGGAACAGATGTAGACAAAGAATGTTTTAATATTGCACAAAATATAATTGATGCAAATACAAACTTAAAAGAAGATATATTTTTACGCTTGCAAACTAACAAACGACACATCTTTAAAGAAATTATTGAAGATGGTGAGAAATATGATTTTACAATTTGTAATCCTCCATTTCATTCTTCCAGAGAAGACGCTGCAAAAGCGTCTATGCGAAAAATACGTAATGTAGGAAATCAAAAAAATGGAAAACCTGTTTTAAATTTTGGAGGACAAAACAATGAATTATGGTGTGAAGGTGGAGAATTAGCCTTCATTACAAATATGATTTATGAAAGTGCGCATTTTAAGACGCAATGTTTATGGTTTACTGTTTTAGTTTCTAAAAAAGAAAACTTAAAAACTTTTTATAATCATTTAAAGAAAGTAAAAACTTTTGATGTAAGAACTATAGAAATGGAACAAGGAAATAAAATAAGTAGGTTTATTGCTTGGACATTTTTAGATGATGGACAGCAGAAAAAATGGAATACAAAAAAGGAAATGGATATTTAAAACAAAATTTAACTGAATAAAAAAAGGGTTTACTTTATAGTAAACCCTTTTTAATTAGTTTAAATGTATAGGATAATCAATATCCAAAAAAGAAATAAATTCTTTATCTTTTTTTATATCAAGAAGATTTATTAACTCAAAAACTTCCTTTCTTTCTAATAAAATCATAAAATTTGTTTGCAATGTAGGGACGGGAATCTTTTTCTGATAAATGGAATTCTCATATTCTTTTTCCCAATAACCGCAATCTATATTTTTTAAATACTTAACTAGACTCACAAGTTCTGGAACTGTTAAGTTAAAATTTAGATTTTTATAGGAAAGTTGGTAGACTTTAGATTTGGCACAATATACCAAAAAACCATTTTTATTTTTCGTTAAGTATTTAAAATGTCTACACATGTTGTTTATTTTACAAATGAATCAATAATTTTATCTGTTTCTATCTTAGTAGCTGTTGGCTCTAAAGCAAATAAATGAGAGTATAAAGGCTTGTTATCTACCTTTTTTTGTAATTCAATAGTTTTCTCATTATCAAAAACAGCTTGCCACTTAACTCTTACATTTTTCCATAGAGATTCATTCTCTATCCACCACTTTTGTGCTGCTTTACACTTGGAATCTACTACTTTTACATATAAATCTAATCCTTTTTCTTGTGCAATTTCGGTGTCATTTCCTTTGTTATCGCGAACTAGTTTTCTGTTGTCTTGTTCGTGTAGCCAGCCATATTTTGTAATTTCGTGCATGTTTCTTCTTTGTAAAACATTATAATCCTCTCTAATAGTATGTTCTCGTCTCGGTAAAGGAGCATCTGTAACATTCATCCAATAATCTTTTCCATCCTTATGAATCCATGTTCCGGTTCCTTCATATCTTGGACTATCATCTACTTGAAACACTTTTTGAGTCCATTGTCCTTTTACTTCTTTTAAATTTAATTTTTCATAATTCCACGTGTTCTCTTTAAAAAATTGATATAATTCTGTGTTTTCATATAACCAATCTTGTCTCCAATGTTTAATTATCATTTCATCGTTTACAATTAATAAATGTTGTAATACTAATTTATTTGGTGCATCTTCTACTAATTCAACCCATTCTAAACCTTTGTCTTTCTTCATTGGAGAAGGTTTATAAGTTGAGTCCTTTGTAGTTTGAAATGTTTCTGTAAAGTTAAATGCTACTTCATAGCAGCCACACATTTTTTTTATCGACTCAATGTCTTTTTGTTTTTCTTGTGCATAACTTACAGATATTGAAATAAATGCAATTAAAATAACGAATGTTTTTTTCATGGTATATTGTTTTGTTATAAATATTATAGTGCAAAAATATTAAATTTATTTAGAATAAATAAAAATAACACATATATTTGCAGAAATAAATTTATTAAGTCTAAATAAGTATAATGAAAGTTTCTGTTTTTATGTTTATAAATATCATTTATATAATCCCTCTTTTTTCGCAAGAAATAAAGCTAGATTCTATAAAAATTAATAAATTAAAAGAAGTGGTAATAACAGCTACAAGAACAGAAAGAAACTTGTCTTCCTTACCGTTACCTACATCAATTATTACAGCAGAAGCCATATCAAAAACAGGGGCAACTCGCTTAAACGAAATTTTATTTGAACAAACAGGTTTAATTACAGTCCCAGATTTTGGAGGTGTAGAAGGCATCCAAATTCAGGGTTTAGATGCTGCCTATACATTAATTTTACTAGATGGTGTTCCTTTAGTTGGAAGGAGTGCTGGAACTTTAGACTTATCTCGAATTAGTGTTGGTAATATCGACAGAATTGAAATTGTAAAAGGTGCTTCCTCCTCTTTATATGGTTCAGAAGCTTTGGCAGGAGTTATTAATGTAATTACTAAAAAACCAAAGATAAATATGCTTTCAGGTAGTGTTTCTTATCGTTATGCTTCTTTTGAAACAAATGATGCTAATGCAAATATAATTTGGAAAAAAAACAAATTATCTGGAAATATATTTGGTAATTATTTTACTACAAATGGTTATGATTTAGAGGAATCAACAACTGAAAAAACGGTTGAGCCCTTTCGCAACTTTACTTTTCAGCCAAAATTATATTATGACTTTTCAGAAAATTTAAAACTAATAATTGGTACTCGTTTTTATAATCAAAAACAAGACTATAGAACAATTATTTCAGGAGAAAAATATGAAGGAAAATCAACCATTAACGAATGGAATCACCAATTGAAATTAACCCATAAATGGAATAACAAAGTGCAGTTTGAATATGAAGTTTATGCAACCAATTATAAAACAGATGAGTTCTTAAACGACTCAAATAACGAGCTTTTAGAGGCTAATTTTTATAATCAATGGCTATTTAGACCTGAAATTAGAAAAACTATTTCGTTTCAAAAAAACATATTAACCAGTGGAGTTGGAATTAATCATGAAACTTTAAACCGAACTTATTTTAGTTCTAATATAACTTTTAATTCGCAATATGCTTTTTTACAATACGATTATAACCCAACTAAAAAATGGAATATTTTAACAGGCTTTAGATACGATAATCACAACCAATATAAATCTCAATTAAGTCCTAAATTAGCAGTAAACTACAAGATTTCCTCTTTTTTATCCTTAAAGTCATCTATTGGATATGGATTCAAAGCACCCGATTTTAGACAATTATATTTTGATTTCACTAATTCAGCAGTTGGCTATGCTGTTTTTGGATATAACGTTGCCGCTGAACGGTTGAACGAATTAGACAATCAAGAACAAATTTTATTTAGAACAAACGGAATTGACTTTAATAGTGCATTAAAACCTGAAAGTTCTATAAACTATAACATAGGAAGTTACTATGAAAAAGGTGCTTTTAAATGGGAAACAAACGTTTTTTATAATGCAATTTCAAATTTAATTGACACTAAAGTTATTGCTCAAAAAACAAACGGTCAAAACATATTTAGTTATTTCAACATTGATGAAATTTTCACTTTCGGAATGGAAAACAACCTTCATTACAATGTTAATAATACTTTAAAAATTTCATTGGGTTACCAATATCTTATTGCAAAAGATAAATCTGTAATAGAGTCTATAGAAAATGAAGAAGTTTTTGCGCGAGATCAAAATACTTTAGCTTCTTTTCAACTTAATAAAAAAGATTATTTTGGATTATTTAATCGTTCAAAGCACACCTCCAATTTTAAGCTTTTATATACTATTCCAAAGCTAAAAACAACAATTAATATTCGAGTATTCTATAGAAGTAAATATGGAATAATCGATTCTAATAACAACCAAATTTTAGATAAGTATGATGAATTTGTAAGGGATTATTTCTTAACAAATCTTTCAATTACGAAGGATTTCAAAGATGCTATTTCGTTACAAGTTGGTGCAAACAATCTATTTGACTTTACTAATCCAAATGAGATTAGCAATTTAGCAGGCAGACAAACTTTTATCCGATTGAATTTTAATTTTTAACACTATAAATTTTTTACTAATGAAAACAATTTTTTTAAAATTATCCGTACTAGCCTTATTTTTATCCCTTACATCTTGCGATAAAGATGATGCGCCTAAAGTTGAAGAAGCTTCAATTTTAGAGATCAAAACATTTAATAACTTGTATGCACCGCAAACTGGCGGGCAAGGGCAACCAGTAGGTGGAGAATTTACTAAATTTAGTTTTTCTGAAAACGCAATTGTTACTTCAGATTCTTGGGATATTGCATTTAGAGGAACAACTATTCTTGTTAATGGTGGAACTGAAATTGGTATAACAAACGAACCATTAAAAACAGGAATAGCATCTGTAAGTATCGTAAATGACGTTTTTGAAAATATAATTAATTTTCCAAACGATTCAAGTTTTCTCCAAGATGGAGTTAATACTTATGCTATAGCAACAGGAAGCAATAATGGTTGGTATAATTACAATCCAACTACAAACTTAGTTTTACCATTGGCTGGAAAAGTTTTTGTTGTCAAAACACATGATGGTAATTATGCGAAATTTGAAATTTTGAGCTATTATCAAGATGCGCCCAGCAATCCTGACCAAAATTCTGTAGGAAGATATTTTACCTTTAAGTTTGTATACCAATCAGAAAGTGAAACTAATTTTTAACGATAACATTAAAATGAAAACAATAAAAATTTTAGTCCTTATTTTAAATCTATATATTGGTGGTTTCATGATTTATGGCAGTTTAGGTAAATTTAAACCAAGTCCAAAACCCACCGAAATTATAGAAAAAGTGCAAAATGGAGAAGAAGTTGCTCCAAGTGAGGATATTTTGAAAATCAAAAATTACATTTTTGGAATGAAACAATCTGGTTTCTTCTGGCCTTTTCTAGGAATTATGGAATTCTTGGCTGGTTTTCTATTAGTAAGTCAGGTTTTTTCTAGAATTGGTGCAATTATAGCTTTGCCTTTAACGGTAAATATCTTTTTGTTTCATCTTTTTTTAGAAGGTCATGAAATAGGCGAATTAATACAAACATTCACTTTATTAATTGCTAATATAATTTTAATTGTTTCAACTTATAAAATATGGAAACCTTTAATTTATGATAAAAACCTATTGAAAATTAGTTAGATGTGTTAGTTTTTTTTTAGCAATAAGGTGTTTAATTTAAATTAGGCACCTTATTCTTTTAAAAAATAGACATTACTGTTTTTACAGTGAATAATTATAAAGCTTACATTGCTAATTCTAAATTTACTTTTTCATTTAGTGTTGGTCTACAAGAGACAATTGTGAAGTTTTTTCACTAATAAAAGTAACTATTTCAGAGCAACTATTCCAAAGCTTATTTCACTTTTTCACTTTTTTACTTTTTTACTTTTTAATGCGGTAAGTTAGAATCCGAAATTAGATGGAATTACTCTTGATAATTCTGGTATTGAATTTGAAATTTAACCTTCCAAATTTATAGCAAGAACTTTAGCATGAATTATGTTTAAAATAGAATGAAAATTGATTTAATATTACGTTTTTTTCTTCTTTTTTCTTGCTGCAGGAAACAAGACATTATTTAAAATTAATCGATATCCTGGTGAGTTTGGATGTAAATCTAAAACAGTAGGCGCATCTCCTACTCTATGTTCATAATCTTCTGGATCGTGCCCTCCATAAAAAGTGAACATTCCTTTTCCTTTTGTACCATGAATATAACGAGCTTCTCCATTTTGTTTATTTTCACCTAATAATAAAACATTTGATTTGATTTTACTTGCTGCAAAAGCGGTGGTTTGCCCCATAAATCCTTTAACCAATTGCGTATGATTTTGACATAACATAGTAGGAATTGGATCCCATTTTGCAGAAAAATCCATCAAAGAAAAATAATCTTGTTCCATTTTAATAATACCTTTTGGCCTATCATTTGTGGTATCAATATCTGAAAACTCGTAAACAATAGGGTTTCTTTCTAATAGAAAATCTTTAAACGCAAACGAATTATTGTAATCTAATTTAGCTTGATAATTAGCAGCACTAGCGTCACCATCAAACATTGGTTCGCAAATATCAACTCCTTCTGCTGCAAGTGCAATTTCAAAACTATCTGTAGCAGAACACATTGCAAACATAAAACCACCACCTATAACGTAATCTCTAATTTTTAAAGCAACAGCTCTTTTTTCTTCGGAAACCTTATCATATCCTAATGATTTGGCTAATTTTTCTGCTTCTGCTTTTTGTTCAATATACCAAGGTGCATTTTTATAATTTCCAAAAAATTTACCATATTGTCCCGTAAAATCTTCATGATGCAAATGCAACCAATCGTAAAGAATTAGTTGGTCTGACAAAACTTCTGTATCGTAAATTTTAGTAAACGGAATTTCGGCATAAGTAAGTACTAATGTTACTGCATCATCCCAAGGTTGTTTTCCATTTGGTGTGTAAACTGCAATTTTAGGTGCTTTTTCTAAAACAACTACTTCCATGTTTTGAGACGGACTGCTAATTTCTTCTAAAATAGCATTCATTTTACTATCTGAAAAAACTTCAAACGTTACGCCTCTTATTTGACATTCTTTTCTAATGTCTTCAGAATCAGGTAATAAAAAAGAACCCCCTCTATAATTCAATAACCAGCTAACTTTATACTGTTTTTCTAAAGCCCAATACGTAATTCCATAAGCTTTTAAGTGATTTTGTTGCCCTGTTGCTTCCATAGGTAACAAGACAAAAGAAGCTTTTGCTGAAATTGTAATAAAGAAAAGTAAAAAAAATAAAATAGACCTAGTTGTGTTCATATTGAAAATAATAGCAAACCGAAGGTACTATATTACCCAATACTATCAAAAAAATACGGACACAAAAAGTTACTATATTTCTAGTATAAATGATGCTAAAAGAAATACATTTTATTTAAAAAATACATTTAAAAGTTTTTCTTTGAATTATGAAAGACCATTCGTATCTTGCGTTCTCAATTAGTATAACCTTAAGCATTTTAAAATGTTAGAAGAAAAGAATGATAACCTACCACAGGTAGATGGAGAACAAAATGAAACGTCACAAGAGAGTGTTACGATAATTAGTCAATCTGTTTTAGAAGAGATTGATAATTCAAATGCAGAAGAGAACGAAGACGAATCTGTTAAAGACAAGCATGATATTCCAGTATTGGATTATGACACGCTTTCTAAAGAAGAACTTACCAATGAGTTAGAACAATTAGTGGCAAACCATAAGGTTATGGCTATTAAAGACCATGTTGAAGAAATTAAAAAAGCTTTTACAAGTAAGTATAATGATTTAGTTGACGAAAAGAAAGAGGAATTTAATGAAACCAATACAGATGAAAATGCTTCTTTTGAATATCATTTTCCTTTAAAAAATAAATTTGATACTCTTTACAACGAATATCGTACAAAACGTAATGAACATTACAACCAACTTCAAAAAAATCTTAAAAGCAACTTTAGCTCTAGAACAGAATTAATTGAAGAATTAAAATCTTTAGTAGACGGTACTACGGAAGAAGTTTTGAGCATAGGTGATATGTTTAAAAAAGTAAATAGTATTAGAGAGCGTTGGAAAAGTTCTGGTGCGATTCCAAAAGATAAGTACAACATTATTTGGAATGATTATCATTTTCATTTAGAACGTTTTTATGATTTAATTCATTTAGATAAAGAAGCACGCGATTTAGATTTTAAACATAATTTAGAACAAAAGCAACATATTATTCTTAAGGCAAAAGAATTATTATCCGAAACAGATATAATGAAAGCCTTTAGAGACTTACAGTTATTACACCGTATTTGGAAAGAGGAAGTTGGACCCGTTGACAGAGATCAACGAGAAGTAGTATGGAATGAATTTAGTGACATTACTAAATTAATGCACGAAAAAAGAGAAGTCTTTTTTAGTAAAGCAAAAGAAAGAGAGCAAGCTAATTTAGTTACAAAGAACGAAATTGTAACACTAATAAGTGGTGTAGCTAATGAAAAGGTGGTAAACCATAATGAGTGGCAAGGTCAAATTAAAAAAATAGAAACATTACGTGATGCTTTTTTCAAAGCAGGTAAAGTACCTGTTGAAGAAACAGAGGCAAGTTGGGCTATTTTTAAAAATGCTGTTCGTAGTTTTAATGTAAATAAAAATGCTTTTTACAAAAACATTAAAAGCGAGCAACAAGATAATTTAAATACAAAAATGCAACTTGTTGAAAAAGCAAAAGCATTAAAAGATAATTCAGATTTTCACGCTACAACTCCAATCATGAAGAAGATTCAAGACGATTGGAAAAAAGTAGGCCATGTTCCAAGAAAACATTCTGATAAAATTTGGAAAGAATTCAAAGACGCTTGTAACCACTATTTTGACAATATGCATAAAATGCGAAATGTGGAAGAAAAAGTAGAAGTTGAAGCATTTGAAAATAAAAAAAACTACTTAGATACTTTAAAAGAGTTTGAGCTTTCTGGAGAGCATAAAACAGATTTAGATATTATTAAAACCCATATTGCAACTTGGAAAGGTTTTGGTAAAGTTCCTTTTAACAGAAGACATATTGAAGGTAAATTCAATAAAATATTAGATGCTTTATTTGAAAAATTGAGCTTGTCTAAAAAAGATACAGAAATGATGAAGTTTAGCGCTAAACTAGATCAATTAGTAGAAAATGAAGACGGACGAGCTATAGAAAAAGAACAGTTTTTTATTAGAAAAAAAGTTGAAGAAGTTCAAAATGAAATTTTTCAGTTAGAAAACAATATTCAGTTTATAAGTTCTAGTTCAAAAGGTGAAAATCCTTTCATAAAAGAAGTACAAAAAAATATTGAACGCCACAAAGAGGATTTAAAAATGTGGAAAGAGAAACAAGAAAAGATTAAAGAACTTTAAAATTCAAAATAATGCAAAAGTCCCAAGATATTTTCTTGGGACTTTCTTTTTTGTAACTATTTTAATTCTCTAAAACCATTTTTTCTTTTTAAAATAATACAACATCACAATTACAATTAAAACCATCAAACCTATAATTATATAGTAACCATATTTATAATTCAGCTCGGGCATGTATTTAAAATTCATACCATAAATACCCGCAATAAATGTCAATGGTAGAAAAACAGACAAAATAACGGTCAATGTTTTCATAACTTCATTCATTTTGTGGTTTTGAGCGGTATAAAAAAAGTTGCTTGCACTATCTAAGGAACCCATATCATATTCAATTTGTTCTAAAAGCTCTAACGTTTTTTGATGTAATCTACTAAAAAAAACAAAATTAGATTCCTCAATACTATTAAATTCAGCATCTTCCTTTATTGTTTTAATAGTATATAACGCTTCTTTTAAAGGAGTTAAAGACCGCTTTAAAAAATGCATAACTTCTTTAATCGCTTCAATTTTTTCTATAATTATTGGATTATCAGACGCTTTTGATTCTTGTAATAATTTTTCAATTTCATTTTCTTTGTTCTCAATTGTAATGTAGAAATTCTCAATAATTGCATCTAACAATAAATACAAAAGATAATCTACTTTTTTCTTTCTAACAACTCCAGAGTTTATTCTTAAACGCTCTCTAATATGTGTGAAAAAATCTCCTTTTTTTTCTTGAAAAGAGATTATTAAACCATCCTGAATTAAGAAACTTATTTGCTCAATAGAAATACTAGCATATTTATCATCACTTGGTAAAATAGATTTAATACTAAAAAAAAGAGTATTGTCAATTTCTTCTAAGCGTGTACCTCTTGCTATATTTAATATATCCGCAACAAAAATGTTGTTTAATTTTAATTTATCTGCTAATTCTTTTATGACTGACACATCACTTAAACCGTGTATGTTAAGCCAATTAGATTGATTTAAATCTCTATTCTTTATAAATTCTTCAACTTGTATTTTTTGAAACTCTACAACACTTTGCTCGTTATAAACAAAAAGTTGCATATCTGTAGCTTTATCTGTATAAATACCGTTATATTCTATAGAAGCACCATGAACTCTTCTACCCTTTTTATATTTTATTCTTCTCAAAACTATAAATTTTACTATAAAGATAGGAGTTTTTAAAAATGGAGCTTATTTTTACCAAAATAAATTTTAATTATAAAATCGCTATTAATAAAATGTTTGTGAGAACAAACACTAATGAATATAATGCGATACCATAAGATCTTAAAAAAAATCTACCTATGAAAACATTATTTATCAATATAAAAGAATTAATTCAAGTAAGAGAAGCTTCTGTCTTAAAAGTTTCAGGTGCAGAAATGGCAATTTTACCCAAAATTGACAATGCTTTTTTGTTAATTGAAAATAATCTAATTGTAGATTATGGACAAATGAGCAATTGTCCCGAAATAGAAAATATTGAAGTTATAGATGTTACTGGAAAAGTAATTTTACCAACATGGGTAGATAGTCACACACATATAGTATATGCCGGAAATAGAATTCAAGAGTTTGTAGATAGAATTAATGGATTATCTTATGAAGAAATATTCAATAGAGGTGGTGGAATTTTAAATTCGGCTAAAAAACTGAACGAAACTTCAGAGAACGAAATTTACGAGCAATCAAAAATTCGTTTGGAAGAAGTAATGCAGCAAGGAACAGGCGCTGTAGAAATAAAATCAGGCTATGGCCTAACGGTTGAAGGGGAATTAAAAATGCTTCGTGTTATAAAACGATTAAAAGAAAATTATAGTTTACCTATAAAAGCTACTTTTTTAGGAGCACATGCTTTTCCATTGGAATATAAGGAAAATCATACTGCATATATTGATTTAATTATCCATGAAATGTTACCCAAAATTGCTGCAGAAAACCTAGCCGATTATATAGATGCTTTTTTAGAGACAGGATACTTTTCTGTAGAAGAAACTATAAAAATTATGGAAGCTGGAAAAAAATATGGTTTAACTCCAAAAATACATGTTAATCAATTTACGGCAATTGACGGTATTAAAGCTTGTGTAGAAAACGGAGCTCTATCTGTAGACCATTTAGAAATAGTTACAGATGAAGATATTGCTGTTTTAAAAAATAGCAATACCATGCCAGTAGCTTTACCAAGTTGTTCTTATTTCATTAGTATTCCTTATACACCTGCACGTAAAATGATAGAAGCAGGTTTGCCAATTGCTTTAGCTACAGATTATAACCCTGGTACAACACCATCCGGAAACATGAATTTTGTAGTTGCAACTGCCTGTATAAAAATGAAAATGACGCCTGAAGAAGCTATCAATGCAGCAACCATAAATGGTGCTTATGCAATGGGAATTTCCGAAACGCATGGAAGTATTACTAGAGGAAAAAACGCAAATATAATTATAACAAAACCTACTACTTCCTTTTATCAATTGCCTTATGAATTTGGAAGCAATCTCATAGAAAGTGTGCTGATTGATGGAAAAAAGATATAAAAAAAGCGACCCACCGGTCGCTTTTTTTGGTATAAATTGTAATTAAATTATCTTAAATTAAAACTGGTATTAGAAACAGACTCTCCTTTAGAATTGAAAACATTTACAAAATAATTACCTGCTTGAAAATCTTTACCTCTTAGCTCTTCGCTAACTTTAACTGTAGCATTATTAAACGAAACAACCTTTTCAAAACTATAGGTTAATGTTTTAGAATCTCCAATAGCTATTGTTTCTTTATCACCTAAAACATTATTTTTAGAATCAATGATTTGAACGTAATATGTTCTATCTCCTGATTTAGCAACTTGGTTTTCAGCAATTATAAAGTTAACATTTAAAATATCTGCTCTACTTGCCTTATCTGTAGCAATTTGTTTACCGGAACCCTTTTCTCTTACTGCAACAACATTCAAGTTTAACACAGAAAGTATAGAAGCTTTTTCTACTTTTTTTGCTAAATTTCCATTTTGAGAAACCAACGTATCGTTAAATACTTTAGAATTTATTAAAACAACATTTGTACTATCTAAGCTAGAAGTTAAAGCTATGTTTTGCTCTTTTAATAATTTGTTTTCAGCAACTAAATTATCCATTTCTCTTTTTAAACGAAAGTACTCGTTTTTATATTTTGACATTGCAGCAACATCTCCTTTAGACTTCTCTAAATTTGCTAACAAAGCAACCATTTCTTCCTTTTGAGCTTCAAACTCAGCTTTCAAAGCATTATCCTCAGAAATTAAAGTATCATATTCTAAAATTTTTGCTTTCAAATCGTTCTCGATAGTTTCTTTTTCAGTAGTCAAGTCTTGAACAGTTTCTTTGTTATCTGTATTCATTTTAAAAATGTATGCTCCACTTCCAATTAAGGATAATAATAAAACTACTATTGCAGCCTTTAATCCTGAATTGCTATATTTTTTTTGTTCGATTTCCATAATTAATTTAATGTAGTAAATGATATTTAGCAAAATTACGATAAAAAACTATTTAACCTATTTTAGAGGAATGTAATTTTAAAATTAGTAATTTTGGATACAAATTTTACAGAAGATGGAAAACATGAGACTCTTAACCGCTAGTGATATTGCAAAAATTACGCAACACAGAAGTGGAGAAATAAAATTTGGGGAAAAAGTACTAACTGTTCCGCAAAATGAAAATGTATTTAATTACATCCTAAATTGTGAAGCGCAATTTGTTCTTTTAGGAATTCCTGAAGATATAGGCGTAAAAGCAAATAATGGTAGAGTTGGAACTGCCTCTGCCTTTGAAAGTACTTTAGTAAGCCTTGTAAATATTCAAAATAATAGGTTTTGTAAAGGACGTGGATTACTTATTTTAGGCGAAATTGATGTGAAAAGAGAAATGGCTCTTGCTGCTAGTTTAGATTTTTCTGATAAAGTACATCGAAAACAGTTATTTAAATTAGTCGAAAAAATTGACAAAGAAGTATCTCACGTTGTACATCAAATAATTAAGGCTGGTAAAATACCTATCATTATAGGTGGTGGGCATAACAACGCATATGGGAACATTAAAGGATTAGCCTTAGCAAAAGGGAAAGCAGTAAACGTTGTCAATTTTGACGCACATACTGATTTTCGTATTTTAGAAGGAAGACATTCAGGCAATGGGTTTAGTTATGCATTTGAAGAAAATTTTTTAAAAAATTATTTTATTTTTGGTATTCATGAAAATTTCATTTCAAAAGGAGTACAAAACACAATAAAAAAACTAACCACTAGTGTAAAGTACAATACTTATGAAGAAATTGAAGTTAGAAATGAAAAAAACTTTAGCGATGAATTAGATAAAGCACTTAGCTTCATAAAAAATGATTCTTTCGGAATAGAATTAGATTTAGATGCTATTCCTAATATTTATTCTAGTGCAATGACGTTAAGCGGTTTTAGTGTGCAACAAGCTCGTCAATATGTACATCATTTTGGAAAACATGAAAATGCAGCTTACATACATATTTGTGAAGGTGCACCAAGTTTAGATAAAACAAATAATAATCACTTAACAGGAAAACTAATTTCTTATCTAATTACTGATTTTATAAAAAGTAAATCATAAATCCTTTTTATACTTTTATTTTTTTTGAAAAACTTATAATTTACTTTTGATTACCTTTGAATAAAATTACAAGGAATGACTTTCAAAGAATTACATTTAATAAACAACATACAACAAGCTTTAGTAGAATTAGGATACGAAACGCCTACTCCTATTCAAGAACTAGCAATTCCTGAAGTTTTAAAAGGACAAGATATAGTTGCCTGCGCACAAACCGGAACGGGTAAAACTGGTGCTTTTGCAATACCTATTATAAATTACATTCATAAAATTGTTGGAGGCGCTAAGAAAACTAAAAAAATTAGAACTTTAGTTGTAACACCTACAAGAGAGCTTGCTATACAAATTGCGGAAAGTTTTGATGCGTATAGTAAATACACAAATATAAAAACAATGGTAGTTTACGGCGGTGTTAGCCAAAACTCTCAAGTTGAACAATTAAAAAGCGGTGTAGATGTTTTAGTAGCAACACCTGGAAGACTTTTAGACTTACATAAACAAGGTTTTATCGATTTAGACCATATACATTTTTTGGTATTAGACGAAGCCGATTTAATGTTAGATATGGGTTTTATTAATGATGTAAAAAAAATTATTAAACTTACGCCAGATAATAGACAAACATTGCTTTTTTCTGCAACCATGCCTTTAATAATTAGAGAACTTGCAGATAATATTTTAACCAAACCAAAATACATATCGATAACTCCAATTTCTAGTGCTGCAGATAACGTAGTACAAAAGGTTTATTTTATAGATAAAGGAGATAAACGAAAATTATTACAGCATTTAATTCTTACTGAATCTTTAAAAAACGTATTAGTTTTTACACGCACAAAACATGGAGCAGATAATGTTGTAGAAGCGTTACTAAAACAAGGTATTGAAGCGGCAGCAATACATGGAGATAAGTCTCAAAACATAAGACAAAACGTATTAGAGAGTTTTAAAAATCATGAAATATCCGTTTTAGTAGCTACAGATGTTGCCGCTAGAGGAATAGACATTGAAAACTTACCGTATGTTATTAATTTTGATTTGCCAAACATCCCTGAAACCTATGTACACAGAATAGGTAGAACTGGAAGAGCAGGAAATGCGGGTATTGCAATTTCTTTTTGTGCAAAAGATGAAATAGTTTACTTAAGAGATATTGAAAAGTTAATTAGAAATAAGATCAAAGGAGTTAAAGACCAACCTTTCCCATTAAACGAAGGAAAAGTAAATGAAAATGCAAAACCAGATTTAAGAAATAAAAAAACAAATAATAATTCCAGAAAATCTGAAGTATCCAAAAAGAATAAAAAACGTTGGTATTAGATTCCTAAATTAATAACTCTACTATTAAAATTTCAATATTATGAAATTTAATTTGTTTTAGCTCTCAATTTATTTTACCCACATGGATTATTTTATTATTTGTATTGTTTCCCTTTTAGCATCTGGTCTAACGCTTTTTTCTGGCTTTGGTTTAGGAACAATATTATTACCTGTATTTGCAATATTCTTTCCTATTGAAATAGCAATCACTTTAACTGCAATTGTTCATTTTTTAAATAACTTATTTAAACTTGTGTTATTAGGAAAACATGCTAATATTAAAATTGTTTTATCCTTTGGAATTCCAGCGATTATATTTGCATTAATTGGCGCTTTTTTCTTGCAAAAATTAATGCATTTAGAACCAATTGCCACTTATTCTATTGGGGAAAAGCTGTTTTACATAGAACCTATAAAAATAGTAATTGGGCTTTTGCTTTTTTTCTTTGCAATTATGGACATTGTACCAAAATTGAAAAATATACAATTTGATTCTAAGTATTTACCACTTGGAGGAGTTTTAAGTGGTTTTTTTGGTGGTTTATCTGGGCATCAAGGTGCATTAAGAAGTGCTTTTTTAATTAGATCTAATCTTGCAAAAGAAGCTTTTATTGCAACGGGCGTTGTCATTGCTTGTATAATTGATATTTCGAGATTAAGTATTTATGCAAATACAATTGTATCGCAAAAAAACAATTTAGATTACTCTTTAATAATTATAGCCACACTTGCAGCATTTTGTGGTGCTTATTTTGGGAATAAGTTAGTAAAGAAAATCACTATTGAATCCTTACAAAACATAGTAGCAGTTCTACTTGTAATTTTTGCTGTTTTTTTTAGTATCGGTATAATTTAAATTCACCGTTTATTACACTAATAAAAGTATTTACCCTATTTATTTTTTTTCAAAAGTATTGAATAACATTTGCTCTAAATACATCTTAATTCTTTTGTGTTTTATATATATATCGTAGAATAAAAGTCTTAAATAAAAAAGCCTGATAAATCAGGCTTTTTAATACTTAATTTCTTATTAATTTCTTGTATTTAATTCTTGTAGGAGTTACATCTTTACCTAATCGTTTTCGTTTGTTTTCTTCATAATCAGAAAAACTTCCTTCAAAACAATACACTTGAGAATCACCTTCAAAAGCTAAAATATGTGTACAAACTCTGTCTAAAAACCATCTATCATGTGAAATAATAACTGCACAACCAGCAAAATTTTCTAAACCTTCTTCTAAAGCTCTTAATGTATTAATGTCCAAGTCATTTGTTGGTTCATCCAATAGAAGTACATTTCCTTCTTCTTTCAATGTCATTGCTAAATGCAATCTATTGCGTTCCCCACCAGATAAAGTAGAAACTTTTTTATTTTGATCGCTTCCACCAAAATTAAAACGAGATAAATATGCACGAGAATTGACTTGTCTTCCACCCATCATCATTAATTCTTGACCATCACAGAAATTTTCATAAATTGATTTTTCTGCATCAATATTTGAATGTGTTTGATCTACATAAGCAATTTTTACAGTTTCCCCTATTGAAAAAGTTCCACTATCTGCTTCTTGCTCTCCCATTATCATTCTAAAAATAGTTGATTTACCAGCACCATTAGGCCCAATTATTCCAACAATTCCAGCTTGTGGTAATGTGAAGTTTAAATCATCATATAATAATTTATCTCCAAATGCTTTTGCAACATTTTTAGCTTCAATCACATTAGTACCTAAACGTGGTCCATTAGGAATATAAATTTCTAGTTTTTCGTCTAATGCTTTTTGGTCTTCATTTAAAAGCTTATCGTAATTTTGAAGACGCGCTTTTTGTTTCGTTTGTCTTCCTTTAGCTCCTTGACGAACCCAGTCTAACTCACGCTCTAATGTTTTTCTATGCTTAGAAGCAGATTTTTCTTCTTGCTCCATACGCTTAGATTTTTGGTCTAACCAAGATGAATAATTTCCTTTCCAAGGAATACCGTGTCCTCTATCTAATTCTAATATCCAACCTGCAACATTATCTAAGAAATATCTATCATGTGTTACTGCAATTACAGTACCTGCATATTGTTGTAAATGTTGTTCTAACCAAAGTACCGATTCTGCATCCAAGTGATTGGTAGGCTCATCTAATAGTAAAACGTCTGGTTGTTGTAAAAGCAATCTGCACAATGCAACTCTACGTTTTTCTCCGCCAGAAAGTATATTTATTGGTGTATCCGCGTCTGGAGTACGAAGTGCATCCATTGCAATTTCTAGTTTAGTATCTATTTCCCAAGCACCTGCAGCATCAATTTTATCTTGTAATTCTGCTTGACGATCCATTAGTTTTTGCATTTTATCTGCATCTTCATAAACTTCTGGTAAACCAAAACTATCGTTAATTTTATTGAACTCCTCTAAAAGTGCATAAATTTCTGCAGCACCTTCTTTTACGATATCGATAACGGTTTTTGTTTCGTCTAATTGTGGTTCTTGTTCTAAATATCCAACCGTATAATTAGGCGCAAAAACAACATCTCCTTGGTAATTTTTATCTAACCCAGCAATAATCTTTAATAAAGAAGATTTACCAGAACCGTTTAAACCTAAAATACCAATTTTAGCTCCGTAGAAGAAACTTAAATAGATGTCTTTTAAAACTTGTTTGTTTGTACTAGAGTAAATTTTATTTACTTTAGACATTGAAAATATTACTTTCTTATCGTCTGACATTTTGTTATTAATTTTATAATAAAAACAAAGATAATTTTTATAAAATGAGAAAGCAAATACATGAAATAAAAAAGGTTCTACCACAAGTTGTATGGGTTTGCAATTCACTTGCTACAAAGACAAAAAAACGTTAAAAATATTATTTGCTTTTTGAGTAAATTAAGGTAACCACGGTTTTTGAGACTTTAAGTCTTTGTGGTAATAAACATATCCTTTAATTAATGAAAAAAACTCCTTCTTTATTGGTTAAAACCTACACTATTAAAGGTGAAATCAATTTAATCAATAATTTTATGCTGTTGTCTTCCATTTTTGTATTAATAATCCTAGATCTATCTTACTGCTTAATACGCTAATCCGCAATAGCTATAGGGGATCGAAGAGTGGAAATCGAAGAGCAATCATGTTTTTTCATGGAATCTTCGGGAGCTTTATTTTTCGGGGATACTTCGTAGAGCTGGCTAAAAAATATTTTTTAAAATCAAAGATTATTTGACTCAGTGATTATTTATTACTTTTGTATAATTAAATAGTATTTTAAAAGATTTTACAACCGCACTTATGAATTTTCAACCTCACGATTTTATTACAATTAGCAATGTTGCATACAACTTACAAAGTTTAGAAGCATTGGCATGGAAAAAATTACTTAATGGTTCTGTTAAGAAAAAAAATGGCTTTCGAACCATGTGTGTTGGTACTATCGGTGAAAAAAATGACGCTTCTTTGCGGATAGTAGTTAACAGAAAGGTGGATGAAACAAAAAAAATAATTTACTTTTATACAGACAATCGCTCTCGAAAATTTTATGATTTACAAAAAGATAATCGAATTTCGTTGTTATTTTACGATGCTAGACAAAAAGTTCAAATCGTAGTCAAAGCGCATACTACAATGCATACCGATAATTTATTAACTAACGATAGATGGAAAGCTACAAGTGCTCAAGCTCGATTAGGTTATATGACCCTTTTACCACCAAATACCAAATCAATAACGACTACTTTAGGTTATGAAAATCGATTTTCTGATGTCAAACCAACAGATGCAGAAAGTAATCTGTATGAAAATAATTTTTCAGTAATAGCTTGTGAAATTTACGAACTCGAGTTTCTTTATTTAGATTTTCTTGGAAACCGCAAAGCAAATTTTTATTATAAAAATGGAGCTTTAACAGATTTTTTTTGGGTTGTTCCTTGACGCTTTAAAGTTTTTTTTAAGGAAGACAATGTTAGAAAAGTATTATGTTTTTATTAGAAACAGTATATTTTTTAACATTAATTAAAGTTTCGATTTTAATCAGAAAATATAACGCTTCGAGGTCAGGCCTGATAGCTATTGCGGATCGAAGAGCTAAATACGTTTTTTTAAGGACATTTCTGGGAGCTGGGAGTGGAGGAAAACACTAAAAAATCATCTTCATTTTACTGCAAAAAAAAAGAGGACTTCTAATCCTCTTGATAATCTTTAAAAGACTTTACGACAACTCCATAAGTGTTGAGGGCATGTAATCGGTTTATCTCACTATATGTTATTTTTTATAGGAGTTTGCTGCATTTCATTTCCTTCAACAAAGGCTTGATTGTTCGTTCTCCGAACGCAACGAAGCCTTAGTTTTTATGTGAGGTTTTTTTATTTAGTGTGAATTGGAAATGATTTTCTAATTATAGATTCCCAAAGGCTAAAAAGATATAACCTTTGGTATCTATTATTTATTAAGCAAATGTGAGTTGTTCGTTTGCTATAATTTCCAATGCTTCATCTATTAACTCAATTGTTAAACCAATTGAAGCGTTTGTTTGTATAAGTTTGTTCTTAACAAATTTAGGTAAACCATTTAAAGATTTATCATCATCTATTATTACAAAATCAGGTAATTCATTTGATGTATTAACCCAATTCATTACCTCTTCTTTTCTACTCAAATAAGTTTTGTTTTCTGGTAAACTATAAATATTTCTAATTTTAATTCCACGTAAATTAAAAATATTTTTCCACTCTTCAATACTATAATTTGATTTGTGCGATGTAGTCAATAAGATATCCGCACTTGTTTCAGAAATCATTTTCTGAAGTGCATTACTTGCTCTGTTACTAAACGCAGGAAAGCCGTCATTCAAAAATTCTGGTCTTTTCCAAGAGTTCCCCGTAACCATTACGCCGTCTATGTCTAATAATATTAACATACTGCAAAGATATATAATTATTTTGATATTTCAATAATTCTTTCTAAAGACAAGTCATTGTATTTAGCGTCTAACTTATTAAGGTCTAGAATTCTATAAGCTGTGTCCCATTCTTCATCAACAAATTGAACATCGTTCCAAGAATATTCAATTGTTGCCAATGATTTTGGGTATGGTGTTTTTTCAATTTCTTTTTTTGCTAATTCAGAACTAATATATCTGTGATGTCCGTCAACAATGATATTTTCATTTACTTTTACAATTTCAAATTTGATATCATATAGCATTTTTTTATAAATTCTGTTTATAATTGGTAAAGACAATTTATCATGTGTTGGCAAATATTCCAATTTATTTTCTTCTAAAAATTTTTTTATAGTTGCTTCGGTTATTTCAGTCATAATTTAAATCTATATATTTTGTAATTTTTTTCTTATTTTTGGTAAAATCTCACACAACTCATATATTTACCCAAGTTTATACAACTTTTTCCACATTTTAAACATTCTGACGAAATTTTTTCTAGTAATTCCATAAACAGCCTTTTATCACCTGTCTATTTTTAATTCCCCTTAACAACCCCAATTTC
>Ga0209390_10002709_pt1 | contig 30308 bp, 25 predicted proteins | sample BON01_FD_187212 | JGI IMG/M metagenome (GOLD analysis project Ga0209390, IMG submission 187212) | Freshwater microbial communities from Lake Bonney liftoff mats and glacier meltwater in Antarctica - BON-01 (SPAdes) (version 2) | ecosystem: Environmental > Aquatic > Freshwater > Ice > Glacier...
CAAGGTGAGGATTCTGGGGCCGGTCTACAACACCAACGGTGAGCTGGTGGCGCACGACGCGCAGCAGTTCTGGGAGGGCATCCTGGAGACGCCGATGAACTACGATGAGACGGGGGCGGCGGTGACGGAGAATACGTTGGCTTGGACGGGGACGAATGGCGGCGGGAGGTGGTCGACTAACGATTCGTGTAATGACTGGACGACGAACAGTTTCTTCTTCACGGGTAGGACGGGCGAGTCTCTTTCGACGACGTCGGGTTCGTGGCAGTCGTCGGCGAGCAACTCGTGTAATGTGACGCGGCGGCTTTATGGGATTAGTCCGCTTTTTGAATAGGGAGGGGGCGTCTGAAAAGCTGAAAAGCTGAAAAGCTGAAAAGCTGAAATGCTGAAAAGGTGACAAGGTGACAAGGTGACAAGGTGACAAGGTGACAAACTGAAATGCTGACAAGGTGAAATGGGGACGCGGGTATGGGAACGGGGTCAGGGTGCAAAAATTGACAGGAGTTGCCAAAACCCGTTAGGACATCACGCTTCATCCAAAAACCGCTTCAGTTTAACAGGTAGCTGAGCCGCCTGCTTCTTTCTGTCGATTCGCCGCAGTTGCTGACTGACGTTGGCCGCGCGGCGCATCGCCAGCTTTTTAGCGATCCGTTTCTGAGAAACCGTCGTTCGCTTCCAGAGTAACTCCGCCAAAGCCAACTTGCGCTGATCAGATCCTCTCAAGCTGCCGAAATCAGGGGCTTTCTGGCCCGCGGCCCGCAGCCTTGAGACCCTCCGAAAGCCAGCGCTCCGCCTGTTGCTCATCGTGCGCCCGGATCTCCGCTACTCTTCGGTAGTGGTAGGTATCGGCTCCGTCCACGAGCACGGCCTTGTAGCGATCGCCAAACAACTGCCCCCATGCCTGGTGGCGCACCTTGTAGCGTCGGGTGACGGTATTTTGGAGCCAGCTCATCCCGGCGACCAGATTGGGCTCCTGCGTTTCGATGAACCAATGGTAGCCTGTCCGCCGTTAAGCTATTTACGTGCAGGATTTTCGAACCAAATGACACCCCAGCCACCGTTTTCCTCGGTTGTTGCGACATCCAAATCACCATCTCCGTCGAGATCAGCCAGATAGGCATTATCCATCTTGGTGCGAGTCTGGGCTCCGGGCATGTTGATTTTGGAGGCCTTCCAGTTGTTTGCCTTCATTGAGTCACCTGTATAGGTGGCGGACCAAAGATCTCCCTGCTTTGGGATCACCAGTATTTCGTTCTTGGTCGGATCACCATCCAGATCCATCGCTGCGACGCCCTTGGGGAAGCTCTCACCTGGCTGGTCGATGACAATTTCGTGGAAGCTGGGGGTCCCGCTTTTGTTGGTTCGGAGGAGGATTATTAGCTTCCTGGCCAACTTTCCCTTGCTACCGCCCGTGATAATGAAATCGTCTACCTTGTCACCATTGACATCGGCGACGGTCATAAACATGGGTTCGTGATGGGGGTGCAGCGTCTTACGCTCCCACTCGCGGGTGGCATTTTCCTTGCCCGGATTGACAAACCAAAATGTCTCCACTCCGCGATCAGGAACGATCATATCGACATCGCCGTCACCATCGACATCACGCATAATGCAATTCATCGGCCACCGAGTCTGACCGATCCTATACTCGACCCAGTTCTTGGCCTGATGTTTTTCCTTCTCCGGTTGTTTATACCATTTTGAAGCACCAACGATCAGGTCGTTCAGCCCGTCGCCGTCGACATCAATCACGGTTGGGACACGCTTTTCCTCATCGAAGAGCGTCATCTTTGTCCAGCTGGAGACATCGCGAACTTTGGATTGTCCGGGATTGAAGTAGACCCATCCGCCGTTTGCGATGTAGTCGATATTACCATCATTATCGAGGTCGCCAATACCTGAATCTTCACATCCTCCATGACTGAACTCTACGAAATCCGACCAAGAGTCACGAACAGCATTCTTTCCGGGGTTGAAATACAGGCGGCTGTATTTTCCTTCTTCGTAATTCACAAAGAGATCCATTTGACCATCGCCGTCCCAATCGTGAAGGTTGATTCCGTCCGGTCCATGATCTTTTGGGTCGGCTTGGATGACATGACAGCGCCACCCGCTCTCCCCTGGATTGCCGACGTGGACCCTCCATTCTTCCGCAGCGATCACAATACTTGAAACAGACGATAATAATAGCAGAAATGTCAGGAGCTTCATGATCTTTGCTATTTGCGAAGGTTTGCCATGGTATCCGTGGTGGCCATCTTGAAGCGCACGCTGACGACCGAATGCTTCATAGCCCCGGGCGCGTACTTCACATAGGTCGTGGCGACGATGGTGCCGTCGGGGAGAAATTCCACGCCCGGGTATCCGCAATCGCGGCCCGCATGGCTATGGAGGAGCTTGACGCGGTACTGGCCGGCCCGGGATCGCTGGATATCCTCGTAGGTGCCCACCCACGCCACGAAGTGGTCCTTGGTCGGGCTGTTGATGGCCTGGTCGCGAAAAGCGATGACCAGCCGGCCATCCTGCGTGAACCCGCCGACGTGGCGGTCGCCGGTGAGGCCCCACGGGGTGTCAACGGGGGGCGTCCAGGTGGCGCCCTCATCGCGGCTGAACATGACGAGGCTGCGGCCCTTGTGCGTGTTCTCGCGCATCAGGCAGCACAATTCCGCGCCGTCGGGGCTGCGGAAGACGAAAGGCTCGCAAGGATTCTTGCCGTCGACGGCAGCGACCACCACGGGATCACTCCAGTTGAAGCCGCCATCCGCGGTAATCGTTTGCAGAACTTCGAGCGGTGCCTTGTCCGCCCCGCCGGGACCTTTGTGATAGAGGCCGAGGTAGCGGCCGTCCTTGAGCCGCACGATGCTACTGAAAGTCATCACACAAGGAAAACCGAGCGGGGGCATCTCCTTCCAGGTCTTGCCGCCATCCTCACTCATGATACCAGGCATGCCGGGTCCTTGGCGGGTACCCTTGGCGGCGGAGAACACCCACAGGCGTTCTTTGCCGGTCGGATCGGTCATGCGGTAGATGCTGGGACAATTCAGATGCGACTTGAACCCGTCCGGTAGTTGCTCGTCCATGCGGCTCCACGTGAGGCCTCCGTCATCGCTGCGTGCCATCGGTCCGGCCGACCCGCCGTGGTTGACGGACCACACGCAAAAGATCGTTTTGCCATCGGGCATCAGGACGGTCGTTGGGTGACCTTGATAAATCTGCCTGGTTCCGGCAGCCACCACCACCTGGCGCTCCTTTTGATCCGAAAGGTCAACAAACGGCAGATCGGGCGTTTCTTCGGCATGTGCGAGCGAGATGACGGCGAGAATAGCGGCGAGAATAGCGGCGAGAATACCGAGACGCCCGGGTGAAGGCGTGGCCGTTGTACGATTGATAATATAGATCATGGTCATTTGAGTTTCTTGAGTTGTATCTCTTTGAATTCCACGCTCATTCCCTTGTCGTGGATTTGTAGCGCGATGCCGCCTGAATCGAGACGTCCGATCGTCGCGTTGTCCGTGAACTCCGAGGCCGGTTTACCGTTGATGAAGAAGGTGAAGTTCCGACCTTTCGCCACCACCCGGACGCTGTTCCAGTCGCGGTCACGGACATCCGCGGGCACGAAAGGATCCTTGATGGTCGTGCGGCTGGTTTTTCCGTTTTCATCGATCGTCAAGCGCACGCCGCGCTTGCAGGAATACTCCTCGCGACCCGCGAAGTGAAAGTCCCAGGCACCGAGAATTTCATCGCCGATGCCGGCGTGGCCGATATCCGCGTGATAGCCGATCAACGGACGCTTGAGGCTGGGATCGGGCTGGCACCGGATCTCAACTCCGGTGTTCCCGCCGGTCGGCAGACGGTATTTCAGCTCCAATTCAAAATCGGTGAGATCCTCCTCCTTCCAGACCAAAAAGGATTGTCGGTCCTGACTCCCGGTGCCAGCGATGATTCCGTCGCGCACCACCCAATCGTGAGCGGTCTCGGCGGGGAGCGCGCGCCAACCAGCCAATGACTTGCCGTCAAAGATCGCCGTGAAGCCGTCGCCGACCGTCGGTTCACCCCGGAGACTGATCAGATGCCCCCGGAGACCCGCCAAATCTACGCGTGACAGCTTCGGCGTGGTGGAGAGTCCCCGGCTACCGACTTCTTCACGCTGTCGGATATCTCCAGCCGGGATTTTCCGGGTCGGCCTCGTGGCGATGTCACGCAGCGGGGTCTGTTGATCCTTCTCCACCACCGCAGATTCCTCAGGTGCGATCATCTCTCCCCGTGAACCACGCGGGAGGCGCCGCTCCCCGGCATCCAGCAATTTCTCATGTCGCTCCACGAATGGAAGGACATCTCGTCCTTGGAGTTCGATAGGGGCGGCATGAATTGGCGTGAGCGCACTGGCCGCTGAAGTCAGGAGTATGGAGAGAGTTTTCATCAGTTTATTTCGGTCTATTTTACCCGGTTGTATGAGAAGAGTTAGGCTTTGTCCGGCACCAGGAAAGGCGCGCGGCCCGGCCGGGTCAGCATCGCGTTGGCCGCGTCGTTGCCGGGAAAGGTTTCGGTCGCCGGATCCATCGTGAGGGGCATCCCGAGAGTGACGGGAGTGGTGGCGAGGTCCACCTTGTTGGCGGCGAGATGCTCGGTCATGCGGCCGAAGGATTCCACCAGGGCGGCGTCCGATTTGAAGGCCGCATCAAGTTCCTCGCGGCTCTTCTCTTGGCCGAGCCGATAGGAAATATTGCCGGTGTGGCAGAGCGCGCTGCTCAAATGACCCTCCAGGATGTCCGCATTAAGGTCGGAGGTTTTGCGGCTTCTGACTGCTTTGATGAAATTCTTGAAATGGTCTTCGCTGCCACCCCACTTTTTGATTTCCTTGCCCTCCTTGTCGAAGGCGGTGGCGGAGGTGTAACTCGGCACCACGATATGCCCGCCTTCGCAATGAATGACACAACCGACCCCGGCACCCATGAACCCTTTTGTCTCAAGTCCGCGGACTTCGAAGAGCAGCGGAGCCTTTTCATAAGCTTGATAAACGACCTGGGTGTTGGCGGTTTCGCCATCGTCTTCGTAGCCCAAGCGGCCGCCAAAGCTGAGGGCTTTCGGAGCAAGCGCGGACTCGCCGAGGAACCAGCGGCAGATATCCATCTGGTGGATTCCCTGGTTGCCGAGATCGCCGTTGCCGGTATTCCAAACCCAGTGCCAGTCATACTGCAGCTTCTTGCGGCGCAGCGATTGTTTCTCGGCTGGTCCGCACCAGAGATCATAGTCCACATTCGATGGAAGCGGTTGCGGGCCTGCGGTTTTGCCAATCGACGGACGACGCTTGTAGCAGAGTCCCCGTGCCAGGGTGATCTTACCCAAGTTCCCCTCGTTGACCCAGCGCACGGCGGCTCCGATGCCGTCGAGGCTGCTACGACATTGCGTGCCGGTCTGGACGATCTTGTCATGCTTTCGGGCGAATTCCACAATCCGCCGGCCTTCGCTGACATTGTGGGAGACCGGTTTCTCGACATAAACGTCACGCCCGGTCTGGATGGCCCAGATCGAGGCCAGGGCGTGCCAGTGATTCGGGGTGGCGATGGACACCGCGTCGATGTCCTTGGCGTCCAGAAGCTGACGAATATCCCGGTAGCCCCTCACCTCCGACTTCGTCTTCTCACTCATCTTCCTCACTTCGCCCTCGAGCAGTGTTTGATCGACATCGCAGAGGGCCACAAGGCGCACCCCCGACATTTTGGAAAAGGCATCGGTATGACTCAGTCCCCGTCCGCTGGCCCCGATGACGGCCACGCGGATGTCAGAGTTCGCTCCTGCGACCCGCCCCCAGCTTCGAGCGGTCCATGGGATACTGGCAGCGCCAATTGCGGTTTTGAGGAAATTACGGCGCGGGTGTGTGGATAGGGTGTTGGGATTCATAGTTTTCGTTATTTTTTTTGAATGGAAAGCTTCAGCATTTTTGTCTCCGGGTCGCAGGGAGCCTCGCTGTTTTCCCCGTTTACGATGAGCGTTTTGATAGGTTCAGGAGATCGGAGATAGGCGTTCAGGAATGGCTGAGCCGGATTTAACACCGAGCAGGGTGGCGTTTCTGTCCCACGAGGACCGCAAGGATGCCCAGCCGATATCGCCATAAAGAGAGGATGGCGGAAGGTCTGGTGCCGCCGGACTCGTGGCGAGTTCGGCATCGCTGGGGTAAAAAACGAGGCCCATTGCGGAGGTGCGATCGGAACCGCGATCGTGTTCTTCGGGTCTCGTTTGATTCAAATACCAAAGCTGGCGGGGCTTGCGATATCCATTCGCTCGCAGCCAGACCAGTGGGCCGGTGGTGTCGGCGGTGAGGCCCCCATCACCAAAATTCAGGTTCATGACCCGACCCGAATTCAAATAGGAGACATTGAGAAAATAGTCGCCGATTTTATCCAGGATCGGCAGCTCCGGGGCGGCAGGAGTTTCAAGCGCTTGATTCCACGCCAGGCGGAATAACAAATATTCCGATACCGCAAAGGAGGCGTAGTTAACATCCTCGTAGAAGGCACCGCCAGCATCGAACGATTTTGGTTTATTATCGAGCACGCTTCCCGCGAAGCCGAACCATTCGACCGAGCCGTCGGAGATCCGCCTGAGCCAGTCCTTCGCACGCGGATCCTCGTCCATCACCGCCAGTGAGGCCATCCCGGCGCCGAAGACACAGGCGCTCCACCAATTATGCCCCATGGAATCCAAGGCGTGGATGCGCTCTCTGCCCAGAACCCAGTCATTCAAGGTGGGCAGGATTCCTTTTTCAATCATCCCTTTCGCCATGGCGGTGCGTTCATCGGGAGTCAGCGCGTCGTAAATGGAATCGTAAGCGAGGGCGCTCTCATAGCAACTCCGCGCCGTTTCGAGTCCGGCGTGCCATGGGGGATTTCGCTTCATGAGCGCATTGTCGCCATAGCGCAGTCGCCCCACCGCGCCTCTCGCTTTGTCTGCGAAGCGCTTCTCGCCAGTCATTCGATAGGCGAGACAAAAATCCTCCATGGTCTTGGGATCGGCCAGGATTTTTGCCCAAGCTTCCGCTGTCGTTGGCTCGATTTTGATTCGCTCCTTCAGTTCGTCAATCCGTTCGTTCGTCAAGAAGAGACGGGGATGTGGGCCGCTGATTTTAAGTTCTTGCGCACTCGTTAGTGAGCTCGTGCAGACCATGGCTAGGTTGAGGAGGATAAGGAGACCGCCTTTCATGATTGTCGTGATGTTAGGGTATTTTATTTGTTCACTTTCGAGAGAGCGAAGATTCGTGAAGATGATGGAGAAATGATGCCAGCGGGTGGCAACTCAGCCTGTTCCCCGGTCAGTAAATCGGTGGCGGTTTTACCCCGCATTTCTTCGGGAATTTCGTAGTGAAAAGATTGCTCCTCGGAGCCGTTGATGACGATGAAGTAAGGTCCGTAGTGCAAAGTGTTCAGTCCCAGCGCTCCGCCTTTGGTTTCTACGCAGGGAGCTGTGACCAGCCGGTTCATGGTGGGCGTGGTATATTCAAGGCGGACGACTTGGTTCGCCGTCCCTTTCGCCCAATCCTTGCCCAGCCGGCTTTCCCAATTTAGCGATGCAACCATCCTCGCGTCCCCATGACGAACTGCCACCAGGCCTAAATATTCATCCACAAAAGCACTGTCTTCTTCCCGTTCGTCCGGTAAGCGATAGCCGGTGGGTGGCATGTCGGTTGCGGCGTCATCCCGGGCGTCATTTGCCTTGCTGACGGCAAACATAACCCGTTCCCACAGGCCACCCTGTGATCTGAAATCCAGAGACTCTAACTTGTCGAAGTCCCGACCATGTTCTTCCTGAAGTTCGAAGTAACGAATCGCGGCAGGAATCCGAAGTTCCTTGGCCGCATATTTCGAAAGAAAATAGCGTTCCAGACCTGGAAATCCCTGCATGATGCGGGCGCTGATCCATTCCGTATTGCGAAGTGTCCGGTAGCCTTCCGGGTCATTACTTAGGTAGACGAAGTGGGCGTATGATTCCATGCCGATACGTGCTTTTTGCTCGATCTGCGGGTAGCGCGTCAGTTCCGCCACCTCAGCCAACTGCAGGCTTCCTTTGCCGTAGTTGGCATCGTATCCGTCCTCCAGAGGCATCCCATCCGGTGAGTAGGAGTAGTTTCTCCAAATGGGATTGCGGCGAATCCCCACCGCGATTTCAGCCATCTCTTCCATCCTTGCGGCATCCTCCTTCGACCCGGCTGGATCAATCAACTCGAGGGCCTGGAATGCCGAGTTTAGTGCGAGAAAATTGTGGATCATCTGATTGGCGATGGAACACTGCGCGACCTGCTTGGAATAGAGTTCAAAACTCCGGCGGGCCATCCGGGTATAGGCTTCGCGTCGGGAAGCCATTGGGGTCCTTGGATCCAGATCATCATCGATGGCTTTTTCCAGAAATCCTCCTTTGTCGAGATCAGGAAGCACCATTCTTAGGCCATCCCAAAAATAGCGCTGTCCCACCTCAAGTCCGGGGCTGAAGTTGCTGCGCTTGGGGCCTCCCAACCAGGTCGGCCAGTTCACGTCTTTGCCGGGAAGCGGAGGTCCCATGAAACCACCGCTATTGCCCTGGGCACGACTGTAAAAATCAAAGGCCGCGACGATCCGCTCCAGCATCTCCTGATCCTGATAATAGTCGGACCATTCCGTAAGATAGGCGTGCGCATAGACCTCGACGTATCGAAGTGCGAGCATCTGGGAATCGGCCTGGCGAATGTAGTGACTGCCCCAGCGTTTCGTATCCTCCCTCAATACTTCATCGTCTTCCCCATAGGGACCGGCCGGCGTGAAGGAGCCTCTCCCCCGTCCCAGAATCACTCCCTTGGCCCATTCCGGGGCTCCCTTCGCTTTCGCTGCCTCCCACCTCTCTCCGAATAGTTGAAAATCCCTCGCCTTACGAAACCCGGTGTTCGCTTGCTTCCTCCAGTGATCAAGGCGTTCTTGCAAGGCCACTTGGTTCCCATCCCGCCGCGGCCCAAGTTCGAATGGCTTGCCCTGAACCTCCTCTGCAGGCGGCTCAAAATATGGGTCAAGGTGGCTATAGACGCGATACACCTCCAGCCCCGGTGCTTGCCCCTTGTGTAAGAGGCGAAGACTTACGGCGGACCTCTTGCGAGTCATCTCAATCGGGATGGGGTGGGTGGCGTAGTAAAACCTGCCCGGGAAAGCGTTTGCCTCCGTTTGTCGCACGATCTCACCTCTTCGCGGATGGTGGTTCGGTTTCAGTGCACCGTCCTGCCGGGCGATCGCTTTAAAAGGGGCCTCTCCCTTCTCAGGATCGTGTAAAAGAAGTGAACTTCCCGGGCGGTGTCCATCGGAACCCGAATTCCCCCAGACTTTTACTGTAAAATAATTCTGCTTTTCCGGGTCGCACGCGAGTTCGAATTCGAGGTGCTGGTCATCGCCCGTAAAGCGAACGAAGGGCGCAGTGAGACCGAGTTCCTCAGGACCCTTGCCGACTTGAATTCCATCTTTGGGATGGAGATCATTGAAATTAGACAGATTGAGAATCGAGGTTTCAGCCACCGCAAAATCCGGCATGATCCCTAACGCCAAAAGAGCGGCAGCGACATCCGTGGCGAGAAGTTTCAATTGAGCGACCCTGTAACTCATTAATTCTTTGAATTACGACTCGAGCGACATGCTTCAATCAGAAATTTTGAAGGATGTCAGAAATTTAATTTTGGATTGGGGAGCTTGGGTGCGCCGTTGAGGGGGATCGGAGAGGGGAGAAAGTAGTATCAGAGTGAAGTATCAGAGTGAAGTATCAGAGTGAATCAAGAGGGATTTTGATTTTTCTTCGTGGGCTGATTTTGGGCACGACGGGACGTCCCAGATCGAGGTGTCGATTTGGCCGGCGATGTTTGGGACTTCGACGGGATGTTCGTTTCGGGGACCGAAGATCGGTGTAGAAAAGTCTCAACATTTGGTGCCCCAGATCACTGCCATCCGGGCCACCGCTTCCTTCCAGGGGACCTCACGATCAAGCGCCACACGGAGCTACCTGATAAATCTTTGCGTCCTCTGGGTCGCCCGATGGACTGCTTGGTTGATGAAGTTCCCCGCAAATCTCATCACTCCGCCATCCCGGTTTTTCAGATAGGGTTCGCGTTTTTCCTTTTTACCCGCTTCCATCTCATCAGTCAGATTCTCACGCTTCCCCACCTCCAGTTCGAAGAGCAGTGCGAACGGGGAACGGGGAACGGGGAACGTGGAACGGGGTCAGCGGGGAACGGGGTCAGCGGGGAACGGGGTCAGTGCACGAACGGGGTCAGGGTGCAAAAATTGACAGAAGTTGCCAAAACCCGTTAGGACATCACGCTTCATCCAGAAACCGCTTCAGTGCAACAGGTAGCTGAGCCGCCTGCTTCTTTCTGTCGATCCGCCGCAATTGCTGGCTGACGTTGGCCGCGCTGCGCATTGCCAGTTTTTCAGCGATCCATTCCTGAGAAACCGTCGTTCGCTTCCAGAGCAACTCCGCCAAAGCCAACTTGCGCGGATCAGATCCTTTCAAGCTGCCGAAATCAGGGGTTTTCTGGCCCGCGGCCCGCGGCCTTGAGACCCTCCGAAAGCCAGCGCTCCGCCTGTTGCTCATCGTGCGCCCGGATCTCCGCTACTCTCCGGTAGTGGTAGGTATCGGCTCCGTCCACGAGCACGGCTTTGTAGTGATCGCCAAACAGCCGCCCCCATGCCTGATGGCGCACCTTGTAGCGTCGGGTGACGGTATTTTGGAGCCAGCTCATCCCGGCGACCAGATTGGCCTCCGGCGTTTCGATGAACCAATGGTAGCCTGTCCGTCGCAGCTTTACGCGAAGGCTGGATGGTTTCCCATCAGCACCCAGGCATGGACTTTCCATCCGATCATCGCGCAAGCCCCGGAGAGAGTGGCGAGAAAGAATCGCCGGTCGTCGTCGTCATGGAAAACCGTCTCTCGCCGATTGCCGCGCGCCATGACGTGGTAAAAGGCACCGGGAAACTGAATCCGAATACTGCGTGGCATGGTAGGAAATTAGCAGGCGACTGCAGATTCTGTCAAGATTTGCACCCTGACCCCGTTTCCCGTAGACCCCGTTTCCCGTACTGACCCCGTTTCCCGTAGTGTTTGTAGAGGCGGTAGGGTGTGGCGCTGGCATTGGCCCAGGACTTGCCGTAGCTGGGATTCACCAAATCAACCTCCGGGGCGCGATCCGCGATGGGATCGCCGCAGCCGGTGAGCGACATCTCGGCGCAAGCTCCGTTGTCGGAGAGGAAGAGGATGAGGGTGTTTTCGAAGTCGCCTTGCTTCTTGAGAGTGGCAATCGGGTCGCCGATCTTTTGATCGACCCGGTCGCTCTTCCCCCGCCGCGCAAGGGAGATGTGGAACCTGTCCGCCAGGCGGTGAAATTTCCCGTAGAGTTCCCGGATCAAGCCATCGTAAACCGAGTTCTCCTGATAGCGGGCTTTGGGATCGGTTTCACGTCGTGCCATCTCCTGCCGGGCCAAGATTATCTTATCGGCCACCACGGCATGGAATCTCAGCCCGTCTCCCATCCCGCGCAACAGCTTGTAAACCTGAAAGCGGACCTCCGGGAGATCGTTGTTCGCATGAAATCCGTGCGCCGTCTTCGGACGCCCGGGTTTGAACGATTCCACACCCGCGAAATAAGGATCGGAAAGGAGGTCAAGACGAAGCGCGGTGAGCTTTTCGGCCAAGGCTTCCGGCTCCGCCACCTCCAGCTTGCCCATGATGAAATACTTCGAACAATCATCGTTTCCGACGATCACCCCGCTCCCCCGTTTCCGTCCGAACAAAGTCGGATCGCCCGCCTCATCGACGTAGCTGTGGATTTCATCGGACATTCTATCGCTGAAGCGGCTGGATCAATCGCTCCCAAAATGCTTCCGCCGCTCCTTGCTGAGATAGTAGTCCTTGTGAGCGCTGTCTCCCTCCGAACATTCCCGTTTGATCGAACATCTCAGAATTGAAGCCCAAGGCCTGACCATCGTCTTTGACCGAAAGGGCACCGTTCATCGTGTTACGGCTGGCGGCAGTTCCCTCTTGAAACATGATTCCCCATTTCCCTGCCATGCTGCCCTCTGAACGGAGAACGCTACATGACGAAGCTTCTTTCCCCTCGCGGTATATTTTCGCTGTGAACCGATCCGCATCGAGTTCGCGGAATTCGGTATCGATTTCGGGATGTCTCGCCTCAAGTTCGTTCAGGCTTTCCTCAAAATAGTTCCGGACGTAGATGAAGGATTCATTTAGAAACTTTCCCCGGTCCCGGTCTCGGAATTCCTTTTTGATAGTTATATTTCCTGACCGGCTTGGGGATGCAGTCACTTTTAAATTTTCAAGACCCGTTTGTCGGATTGGAGAAGCGAATGGCTTGGGGCCGATATCGGCCAGAAGCCTCCGCAATTCCTGACTGATCTGGAGAAAAGCCTCATTATGGTTGGGATGTTTTGCCACTGGCTTCCCATCCTTGGGAAGAACGACGAATTTCGACAATGGCGAGTTCTTCCAATCGCAGTCCTCCAAAATGATAGAAACGACTTTGGCGGTGCCTTCTTCCAGACGTTGCAAGGCGCGCGCCATTTCAATCTCGTAGCAGTATTCCGAAGCCAGTGAATCCGGACTGGCAAGAAAGAGAATCAAATCAGCCTCTTCCAGCTGTTCGCTGATTCCTTGGTCAAGATGATCACCCGGCAAGAGTTGCCGGTCATACCACGATTCGATCAGCCCCTCGCGCTGAATGCACGAACGGGGTCAGGGTGCAAAAATTGACAGAAGTTGCCAAAACCCGTTAGGACATCACGCTTCATCCAAAAACCGCTTCAGTTTAACAGGTACCTGAGCCGCCTGCTTCTTTCTGTCGATTCGCCGCAGTGACTGGCTGACGTTGGCCGCGCGGCGCATCGCCAGCTTTTTAGCGATCCGTTTCTGAGAAACCGTCGTTCGCTTCCAGAGCAACTCCGCCAAAGCCAACTTGCGCGGATCAGATCCTTTCAAGCTGCCGAGATCAGGGGCTTTCTGGCCCGCAGCCTTGAGACCCTCGGAAAGCCAGCGCTCCGCCTGTTGCTCATCGTGCGCCCGGATCTCCGCTACTCTCCGGTATTGGTAGGTATCGGCTCCGTCCACGAGCACGGCTTTGTAGCGATCGCCAAACAGCCGCCCCCATGCCTGATGGCGCACCTTGTAGCGTCGGGTGGCGGTATTTTGGAGCCAGCTCATCCCGGCGACCAGATTGGCCTCCGGCGTTTCGATGAACCAATGGTAGCCTGTCCGCCGCAGCTTTACGCGAAGGCTGGATGGTTTCCCATCAGCACCCAGGCATGGACTTTCCATCCGATCATCGCGCAGGCCCCGGAGAGAGTGTCGAGAAAGAATCGCCGGTCGTCGTCGTCATGGAAAACCGTCTCTCGCCGGTTGCCGCGCGCCATGACGTGGTAAAAGGCACCGGGAAACTGAATCCGAATACTGCGTGGCGTGGTAGGAAATTAGCAGGCGACTGCAGATTCTGTCAAGATTTGCACCCTGACCCCGTTTCCCCTCTGACCCCGTTTCCCCTGACCCCGTTTCCCGTAGTGTTTGTAGAGGCGGTAGGGTGTGGCGCTGGCATTGGCCCAGGACTTGCCGTAGCTGGGATTCACCAAATCAACCTCCGGGGCGCGATCCGCGATGGGCTCGCCGCAGCCGGTGAGCGACATCTCGGCGCAAGCTCCGTTGTCGGAGAGGAAGAGGATAAGGGTGTTTTCGAAGTCGCCTTGCTTCTTGAGAGTGGCAATCGGGTCGCCGATCTTTTGATCGACCCGGTCGCTCTTCCCCCGCCGCGCAAGGGAGATGTGGAACCTGTCCGCCAGGCGGTGAAATTTCCCGTAGAGTTCCCGGATCAAGCCATCGTAAACCGAGTTCTCCTGATAGCGGGCCTTGGGCTCGGTTTCGCGTCGTGCCATCTCCTGCCGGGCCAAGATCATCTTGTCGGCCACCACGGCATGGAATCGCAGCCCGTCACCCATCCCCCCCCAATAGTTTGTAAACTTGGTAGCGGACCTCCGGGAGATCGTTGTTGGCGTTGAATCCGTGCGCCGTTTTCGGACGCCCCGGATCGAAGGATGCCACCCCTGCGAAGTAGGGATCGATGAGAAGCTCTCAGTTCCGTGAGCTTGGCCGCGAGGGCTTCGGGAGAGTTCACCTCCAGCTTCCCCATGATGAAGAACTTCGAGCAACCGTCGTTGCCGACAATGACACCGCTGCCGCGCTTCCGCCCGAATATGGTCGGGTCTCCGGCTTCATCGACGTAGCGGTGGATCTGGTCCGGCATTTGGAATCATGAAAGATCTCAGATGGAGTCAGGGGGCTTCCGTGACAACCTGTTGAATGGCGGAAAGGTTATCCCAAACTTCCGGTGGGAGTTCGTGATCTTTCATCTGTCGGGCGAGAAGAAAGAAGTCGCTCTTTGGGAGAGAAATTTCCGCGCGCTTTAGAAGCTCCGGCAACAGAGTCTTGCTGGCGGGCTCGGAGCGGAGAAAGTTGCTCGCCTCCAAGGGAGCGTCGAAGAACGCGGGCGGCATCTGCTCTCGCAGATAGTCCAGTGCCGGCTTGGCGAACAGCGGGCCTTTCTCCTGACTGAGGAAGCGCTCCAAGCTTACCGGGTGAAGCAGGTAGCTTTCGGCCTCGTAGCGATCCCAGCGCAGTATCGTCAGACCGTCGGCGGTAAGTTCGCGATCCGGCAGGCTGCGGTTGTCGCCGTCAAGAAGCAGAACAGCCTCGATGTCGGGTTTGACGGCCTTGAGGGCGAAAAAGTGGGCGCGGGCCTCCTTGGGGTCACGGCCTTTGTTGTTTTGCCAGAAGGGCAGGGAATCGAACCACGCTTTGATAGGATGGTCGATGACATCAGCCCAAGCTTTGAGGAGATCGAAGTCGGTATTTCCTTCCAGATAGAGAATTCCCCTGGCGTTCTCCAGCATGAGCAACTCAAGCGAGCTGACACGCTTGAGCGCCTCGCGGAGCTGGTCCCGATCCACATCGGAGGCAAGAGGATGGGGTTCGCGATAAAAGGAGAGAATCTGCCGTGGACTGGTATTGTCGATCAGCACTTCAGAGTGGGTGGCGATGACGAGCTGGCTGCCGGTCTTGTGGCAAAGCTCGCGAAGAATATCGTAAAGTTCCTTTTGTAAGAGCACATGGAGGTGGGCATCAGGTTCATCGAGCAGGATGAGGCTGGATGGCCGGGCGAGCATGAAGGCAAGGATCAGCAAGACCTGGTGGAAACCGCTCCCGGTCGTGGAGACATCCAGCTGTGGCAGACCGCCAAAGCCCTTGGTGGGCGGCAGACCTTTGAGATACTGGCAGGTGATATAGGGCATCCCTTGGTAAACCGGACGTAGAATGCGATAGCCAAAGACCATTTGCACCACCCGCTCCAGTTCCTCCCAGCGTGAGGAATCAGGTGCTTCGGAGACTTCCAGAAGCAGGTTGCGAAGAATGTCGCCCGCCTTTCCCTGGCCAATCAGCATGTCCTGATACGGGCGGTCGTGCCGTGTTTCGTTGACACCGATTCCTGAAAACGGCGGAACATACACCACGCTCGCCCGGTTTTTGGCAATCTCGAGATGGGGCAGGTCCTCGACGACCGGCTTGACGTGGATTTGTTCCGGACCGTTGTAGCGGAATTCAAACCCGAAGCGCCACGCTTCGCCCGTATCGTCCACGCCGTGTAGACTGATGATCAAGGGCCGGGGAGAACCTTGTTTGCCCTCGTCCTTGCGAAGCGAGGTGTGGGTGTCGGTCCATAATTGGTCCATAGAGGGCAGCGGGAGGGCGGTGAACTCGTGGCGGGTTACCGGTGCGCCAGTGCGATCCTTCGATTTCGATCCGCTGCCCGGCCCCTTTTTCTCCCACCATTTCTGCATCGCGAGGCTCCACACCATCACCGCCTGCAGGAGCGTGGTCTTGCCACTGTTGTTCGGCCCAGCCAACATGGTCAGGGATTCGAATGGAAAGGTCTGCTCCTCGAAGCGTTTGAAGTAGCGTATGGTGACTTTAGTGATCATGGCAAAGGGTGGTTGATTGCTAACGAATTCATGCCTTTTCTTCCTTCACTCCCGTTTGAAACGCCCCCGGCCAGCCGCCGTGGGATTCGATGACCTCGTCGATCTCGGCCATGAGGCGGATGGTTTCGCTGAGGGCGATGACGATCTTGTGATAGTGGGCGATGTCTTCGGGGCTGAGCGTGCGACCGGGCTTTCCCTTTTTTGGGCCACGGTCCTTGAGCCATTTATCGCAGACCTGGTAGCCGCCAATGTGGAAATTCCAGACGGGTTCGGGAACGGAGGAGAAACCGCTGGTGCCTGCCTTGAAATTGGCCTTGGTTCCCGTGCCATCAATCCAAACCGTGCCGCCGCCGTCTGGCGTCCAGCCGACCCTGGAAATTTGGTGGTTGTCGCCGATGAAATTGGTGATGGGTTGATCAAGCTTTGACGATTCAAGCAGATGTAGAGCGGTAAGTTCGCCGCCGAGCCGGGACAGCTCGCGGAACAACTCCAGATTCCCAGTCAACGGAAGGCGCGGGAAATCGATCTTCAGAAACTCCGCGTAACGACTCCGGTAGCCAGGACTGTGAAACACCGCATATGCGTAGTGAAAAATGTCCTCAGGCGTCAGGCTGGATGGCAGGCCGTCAAGACCTGACCGGCTGAGGTTCAACCTGGAACTTAGTTGCTTAAGAAACGGCTGACCGAAGTTGGGATAAGTAGTGGCCGCTAAACCAAAGCCCGTCTGTTCAGGGCTATCTCCGTGATAAGCTCGAAGAGGTGCCAAATACGAAATCCCCGCTCCAGCGGATTTGTTTCCAACTGAGCATTGGTCAGTAACTGTTCGCGAAACACAAACTGTGAACTCGAACTGCGGACTCATAGGGCGGCTCCATACAAAGCCCATGTTTTTCCCTCCCGCCATGTTCTGCATAACCTTCGAGCAAGGAGACGCGTAGAACCCGCGCGAATTTCCTGTGTAGTAGGTGAACCGAAAATCGAAAGGACGATAGAGGATAGGCATGAGTTTACTTTCAGTTGGCCCGGATGCAATTACGTCAGCCTGTGCAGTAGCAACCCTCCAGTCCCTCGCATCTTTTCCCAATTCGTAGTTCGCGCGAGCTGAGGCTTCAGATGACTTTGCGAATTCTGTGAGGCGGTTCCACAACTGTTCACGATCAAAATCGATTGTCATGGAGTCACGCCCCGTCACCACTCCAGTTCCGTTCAAGGGGAACACGTCAGCTATCTTCCACCCTTCCTCATATTCGCCTTTCGATTCAATGTCGTGGGGAACCAAGAGGTAAAATTCCGGCATTGGATGTAATTTTTCCCACTTCGTTGATTTTGAAGTATGGGTGTCCAAGAAGTTGTATTTACGCTCGCGTGACCCCCATAGTTCCGAATGAGAAACTTGGGCGTTTGCTGGGCCAAGAGTCTGCGTTGAAAAAAGTGCGAGTGAAACGCCTTGCTGAATATCGAAAACATTCGCGTCAGGCAATCCATCAGGATTACACGGTGTCCTCTTTGAATTGCCGTGTAGGTCGATTACCCTCAGTTGCGGGAACGTTCTCATTAGGCTTTGGCGCATCCCTCGAAAAGTTGGATTGTCAAGATAGCCGTGATTCGTAATGTAGCCAAGAACGCCGATACGTGTGATTTCAATGACTGATTGCGCCTTGCGGATGAACTTCACATAGTCGTCTTGCAACCAAAGTTTGCGCTCCGTTAGAGCTGCGCCATCGACAATTCGGTAGGCATCGACGATCCGAAGCATTGCCTCCGACTTATTAGACGAAATGCCCGCGTACGGCGGGTTTCCAATGATTACGGTAAACCGCTTGTGTCGTTTAATTTCGTTCACAGCCTGAGCTTCGTGGGCGAGGGCTTCGAAGTCGGGGAGGGTGAGTTGTTGTTGCCACGGTTCGAGGGCGTTGGTGAGGTAGATGCGGGCGCGTTCCTCGGTGGCGAAGGTGTATCCGGTTTCGGCGAGCTTGAGGCCTATCTTCATGTGGGCGATGGCGTAGGGAGCCATCATGAGTTCGTAGGCGTGGAGGCGCGGGAGGAGGTGCTTGGGGACGTAATGGTTCCAATAGTCCTCGAAGGATTTCAGCTCCGGGCGGTAGCCGGGGAGGTTCTGGCGGTCGGCGGGACGCCAACGCTCCTTGAGGTGCTTGTGGATTTCGTCGATGACTTCGACGAGGAAGGTGGCGGTGCCGGTTGCGGGATCGAGGATTTGGACGAAGGGTTCGTCGGGTGAGATGGTTTGTTTCTCGCCGGGGAGATCGGTTAGGGGAGGGAGAGAAATTTTGGATGTTGGATTTTGAATTAGGGATTTTTGGATGAACTCGGCCCAGGTTGTTGTGTCGGCGAGGCCGTGTTCTAGCCCGAACTCGGTTTGGAGGAGTTCGTGGACGCTGCGGACGATGTAGGAGACGACGGGTTGTGGGGTGTAGAAGACGCCGCGTTTGACGCGCAGTTCTTTGTTGTAGGCTTTGAGGAAGGTTTCGTAAAAGTGGATGACGGGGTCTTCGCCGGGTTGGCGTTTGCCGAAGTCGCGCATGACGGCGGGGAGGTCTGTTTCGTCGTCGCGGAGGAGCTCGACGACGTCGCTGATGCCGAGTTCATCGAAATCGACGCCGCTGCCGCGGCCGCCGACTTTTAGGAATTCCTCGAGCATTTCTTTTAGGAAGGGATTGGTGACGGGGACCATGGCGGTGATGTCCTCTTGGGTGAGGGCAGTGCCGTGGCGGCCTTCGGTCATTTCCGTTTTGGAGATGGCGGCGGTGAGGAGGCCGTAGGTGATGGTCTGGGCGTAGGTATCGGCAAAGTCGGCCTCGGTGAGGTCGTGAATGAGGGAGGCTTTGAAGGCGCGGTGGAGTTTGCGGACTTGCCCACGGGTATCGGACTCGTGCGCCATGACGGTGATGGCGGCATCGCGGATCTTCCGGGCAAAGGTGGCGAGGGCATCGGCGAGTTCGCTGGCGGTGCTGATGACATGGCCTTGACGGTGGCGGAAAGCACTTCGCCATTCCTTCCGCCAGCTTTTTTGATCGGCTGGGTTGTCCGGCCAGTGAAGGCGGGCTTTCAGGACCCGGGCGACGTATTGTGTTTTCAGGGTGGTGTCGGCACCATCCCAGCCGAGCACGCGGAGGATGGGGAGTTCGGTGGTGTCGGGATCTTTATGAAAGTGGGCGAAGGCGATTTCACGTTCCTCGTTTTCTCCAAAGGCGGAGATGAAGAGGATGTCGGCGGCGTCCCAGCGTTGACGGTCGGCGGGGTTGGCGGAATTCCGTTTTTTGACCACGAGGGCGTTGAGAATGCGGCGGAGGACGACGACGGGAAGCTTCGCTTGTGCGAACTCGACGAAGAAGATCCCGAAGGGTTGCCCGCCGGGCAACGGGCGGAGTTGGCGGATGGAGCCATCGCGGACTTTTCGCGCTTCTTCGTCATTCAGCCCAAGTTCATCGGCGTCGTATTCGAAGGTGAGTTGTTCCAAGGGGTAATCCTCGACCGGCCATTCCAGCTCGTCGCCAAGGTAGATGAGGAGTTCGTCGAAGTCGGTGATGTGGCGCAGGTCGGTGGGCATGATGGAAAATTAGGTAAGTTCGCGTACTTCGCGTTTGAGTTCGGCTTCGAGCTGGGCTTCGGTGGGGAGGTGGAGCTGGTAGCGGGAGGTGAAAATATTCTGTTGTCCTTCGGCGAGGGTGTAGCGGACCATGGCGTCGTTTTTATCGGTGGCGAGGATGAGACCGAGGGTGGGATTGTCATCGGCGGCGCGGCGTTCGCGGTCGTAGTAATTGACGTAAAGCTGGAGCTGGCCAAGGTCCTCGTGGGTGAGTTTTCCGACCTTGAGGTCAATCAGGACGTGGCACTTTAGAATGGTGTGGTAGAAGACGAGATCGACGTAGAAATGATCGCCCTCCAAGGTGAGCCGCTGCTGGCGGGCGAGGAAGGCGAAGCCGGTCCCGAGTTCGAGCAGGAAGGTCCGGAGTTGGGAGATGAGGGCGTTTTCGAGATCGGACTCGATGAGCCGTTCTGATTCCGGGAGGCCGAGGAACTCGATGACGATCGGGTCTTTGAAAATTTCGGCTGGCTTCTGGGGACGGTGCCCCTCGGTAGCAAGCCGGAGGAGGCCTTCCTTGTCGCGGGATTTGGCAAGGCGCTCGAAGAGCAGGGAGTTGATCTGGCGGTTGAGCTCCCGCGCGGACCAAGAGTGGCGGAGGGTCTCGATTTCGTAAAATGAGCGGGCGTCGTGCGAGGAAGCCTTGAGGAAAAAGCGGTAATGGGACCAGGAAAGATTGGGCGTGAAGTTGCCGGGTTTGAATTGGTCACACGGCGTGTGACCGATTGCCAAGTCGCTGGATTTCTGTTCTTTGTCGAATTCTCGACACGGTGTGTCGAGAATTGGGTTGGGGGTTGGTAGAGATTCTCCACGCACCGTGTGGAGAATTGGTTCCAGATGGAATTGCGACACCAGCGTCGGCGGGATATTCGCATCGAGCAAACAGGGATATTCCGTAAAAAACTGTCGGCACAGCCAGAGATTGGCGCTGGAAAATCCTTTGATTCCTTGGGATTTCATCTTTTCCGCCAGCTCGGGAACCACCTTTTCCCCATAGACCGCCCGTTCCCTTCCCTCTTGCTGCTCGACGACGATTTCCCGCCCGATCAGCCAGTTGGCGAGGACTTGGGCGGAATTGACCGAGCGGGCGCCATGCTGAACTGCGGAGCCGAGGATTCCGTCGATGCGGGAGAAAAGTTCGTTGGAAGTGGCCATGGCTCAGTGGATTTCCAGCCAGCACTTCAGCACGGGGGCGATACCGACGGGGGCTTGCAGGGGACGGAGATGGGTTCGGGAGAGTTGCTTTTCCGCTTTTTTCCGGAGTTCGGTGAGAGCGGCGTGATCGAAGGAGCACTCCCGTTTTGTCTCCGGCTCGGACCGGACGAGGTTTGCAATGCGGGCGGCATCGACAGCGACAGCCTTGCCATCGAGACCAAGGAGAAGCCAGACGGTGTCTCCCGCCGCTTCGGTCCAGAGGGGTTGGCCCGAGGTCGGATCGGTCGTCTCGGGATCGGGTCGCGGGATGCGGAAGCAGAAAAAGACCGCCTGGGTCTCCGGTGAAGGCGAGGCTTTTCCCGAGAAGGTTCTGAGCGGAAAGTTGGCCAGTCTGGCAAGCAATTCCGGGTGTGCTTTGGCGAGTTTTTCATACTCCAAGGCGAGCTTTTCGGAAGCGGTTTGTTCCCCTTCGAACTGTTCGTTGATTTCCTTGATGGGGTCGAAATCATCTTCGGGGTGGAGGAGCTTGCGGCCCTCGATTCCAAAGGCCTTCGAGATCACGAGCGTTTTTCGGCTCACGCGATTGTAGAGTTTCAAGAGCGTCTCCAGTTCGTCCGGCGGAAGGAAATTCCAATAGATCACGGTGTTCCGGGTGCCCTTGAGTTCGGGATGGGCTTCCAGAATACGCGCCTCGATGTCGGGATTCATGCGGCGATCCACACGACCGATCCGCTGCATGAGGCGCACGGGATTCCAGTGAAGGTCGAAGTTGATGAGGCGGTTGGCATCCTGAAGATTGAGACCTTCCGCGAGGACATCGGTGGCGATGAGGATAGTGATTTCCTGCTCCGGCGAAGGCGCATTGTCGTAGTTATAGAATGGAGCGAAGCGATGGATCACGGCACTCCGTTGCTTTTGCGAACTGCCACCATCGATTCGTTCGATATTCGAAAGTCCTTTCGACTTGAGGTGGGTCTCCAGATACCTCGCAGTGTCGGCGAATTCGGTGAAGATGATGACCTTGCGGCCTTTCAATTCCTTGTCGGTCTGAAGGAGCTTCGCCAATGCGGTGAGCTTGGAATCCCGCTCGGGACGGACGTCGCGCACGAGCCGGAGAAAGTCGGCGACTTGTTCGAGATCGTCGAGGGTGTCGTAGAGCATGTCATTGATCCGAAAACGGTCCGGGTCCAGCGCTTCGATGGCCCCGCGATCCTCATCGGTGATGAATTCGTCGTTCTCCTGATCATCGGGCCATAGGCTATGTTGGACGGCATCGGAGTGGCCGAGTTGTTCTAGAAGTTTGGCGTGCTTGGTCTTCCAGCGGACAAGGCGGGCCTTGTCGTGGGTCCGCGTCGCGTGGACCTCGGCCCATACCAGGAGCCGATGGAGCAGGCGGATGCAGGAGGACTCGAAGGCCTTGGCCGAGCTTTCGAACCGCTTGAGAAAGAGGGTGCGGATCAAAGCGACGACCTGCTTTTGGCGGCCCGCTTCGAAATCCTGTTCGTCGGGAGGGGTGACGAGGTAAGAAAGAGGATTGTAAATCGCGAGGGCGAAGAGAGGCGTCTCGCGATCAAAAGCGGTGGCCACGGCATCAAGCAAGCGTCCGTAGGTGATCTTCAATTGATAGGCCGCCACCCGGGGCACTTCGCGGTCGGGAAAGAGGACCTTGCTCGAACTCTCAAGCTTTTCGCTCGCACGGACATACCCCCGGCTTCGCTGGACGACGAGTTCTCCGAAGATTTCGCGGCCTTCGGTCGTTTGACTGAGATGTTCGAGAGCCTCGGTTTCCGGTACGCCATCGGTGGACTGCTGATGAAATTTCTTCTCCAACTGGTTGAAATGGCTCTGGAGATTATGAATGCCGAGATTGCGACCGCCTTCGGTGAAGTAGGCCTGATTTTCGGCAGTGACCAAGCCGAGGATGTGGCGGAAATCGTGAACGGAGTTGTTGATGGGAGTCGCAGTTAAAAAGAAGACCTGTTTGGGGCGGCTTCCCGGCTGATTGAGATATGCCTGAAGCTTCCGATAGCGGGACGGGTCCTTTTCGCCGGTGCCCGCAACTCCGGGATTTCGGAAATGATGGGCTTCGTCGATGACGATGACATCGGCGTCCTTGATGGTCCGGGCAATCCGATCCGGCCATTTTCCGGTTCGTTGCAAATCGGTGTGGGAATAGGAGACCAGCGGTTGGAAATCGCTGGAAAGATGCGGCAGGAGCGACTCCACGACCGGCTCCCAAACGTCTTCCTTGGCCGCCTTCGGCGCAAAGAGTACGACCCGTTTTCCGTGGTGGGCGATCATGCGCTCGATCAACATCAATCCGACATAGGTTTTTCCAAGGCCGACCCCGTCGCAAAGGAACCCCGCGCCATAACGGGACGCGATCTCAACGAGGTTTTTGTAGGCGTCCCGCTGGTATCCGGCCAGTTTTGGGAAGATCACCGAATGCCCCTTGTCCCAATCGTCGGGGGAAGGACCACGGTCACGGGCATACTCGCAAAGGGCTTTCGCCCAAATTTCGAACGGGCTTCGCTCTTTGGTATGGTGCTCCATGACGCGGAGGATGTCGGCGGTCACGTCCTCGGCATCGTTCCAGTGGCGTTCATACCAATCCTGCAATGCGGTGACTTGGGATCCGGTGATCTGGACATTCAACTCCACGTTGTCGCAAATCCCAGGGTAGGTGAGATTCGAGGATCCCACGAGGGCAGCGGACCCAACCACCGCGCTTTCCGCGTGGGTGATGTAGGCTTTCGCGTGGAACTTGTCCTTCCGATAGACGCGGCATTTGATTTGACCGGAGCGCAGCGCTTCGACGATGGCAGGAACTCCGGCGAGAAAATCATCCTCTTCTTTTTGCCGATCAATGCTCCGGTCAAGCCTCGCTGAAATCTCGGCGAGGCCATCCGCAAAGGCCTTCTTCGTGCGTTTGGAAACCTCATCGCCCATGAGGATGCGGATTTCCGGGACAGTCTGCCATGCGCCTTCGAGGGCTAGAAGACCCGCAATCTCGAAATAGCCGGTGGCGACATCGATGGCCTTGGATAGTTCGCACCACTCCTTGAGGTAACGACGGACCTTCCAATCGGAGTCGCTGTTATCGACGATGAAAAGATCTGATCCTGATTTGCTCATGTCCGCAGTTGGCCGGAATCCTTGAAGGTTGCTGCGCCTTCGCAAACGTGAGGAAAAACTCCGCCCCATGCGATATCATTTTTGGGGTCGTAAGCGGATTTTTTTGGTCTTCGCCGACGGTATGGACGATGAGGCGCCGGGGGGCTACGGAAGAATGCGGAAGCAGAAAAGTGGAGACGCATTGATCATGAGATTTGAGGGAGCTTTTTTAACCACAGAAGACGCGGAAGGGAGTCGCGTAAAGGGCTTCGCCCCACGCGATATTTGACCGCATGGTTAGCAGAGGCTGGTGGCTGAAGACTACGTTATAAAATGGGGCTTACTTGATGAGCCAGTCTTTGGGGGCGGTGAAGCCTTTGCGGCCTTGTTTGTAGGCGGTGGCTCCGGGGACTTGGAGGGTGCCGAGTTTTTTGATTCGGGAGAGCATGGTGGCGGCGCGGTCGGGGTGTTTTTCGGCGAGGTTGCTTTTCTCCCGAGGGTCGGTTTTCAGGTTGTAGAGTTCGAGGGTGAGGTCTTTTGAGTGGAAGGCGTCGCCATTTGCGATGAGTTTCCAGGGGCCGAGATGGAGGGATGAGGTGGCTTGCTTGCTCTGGTGGAGGTAGCTGAGCCAGGGGCGAGCGGGGATTGTTTTGTCGCCGAGGATGGCAGGGAGGAAATTGATGCCGTCGATGTTTTCCGGACGGTCGGCTCCGGCGGCTTGGAGGATGGTTGGCAGGATGTCGATGTAGCCGATTCGTTCGGGGAAGGTTTTTCCTTCATTGAGGTTTTGGGCGGGCCAGCGGAGGGCGGCGGTGACGCGGGTGCCGCCCTCGTAGAGGTTGAGCTTTGCGCCGCGGTATGGGGCGTTGCTGCCGACGCTGAGGATGCCGCCGTTGTCGCTGAAAAAGATGACGAGGGTGTTGTCGGCGTCGGGTCTGGATTCGACAGTTGTCAGGACTTGGCCGATGGCGCGGTCCATGGCGGTGACCATGGCGGCGTAGGTTTGACGTTTTTTGTCCTTGATGGAAGAGTGGAGGGCGAGGTCGGCTTCGGTGGCTTGGAAGGGTGAGTGGGGTGCGTTGAAGGGGAGGTAGAGGAAGTAGGGTCTATCGGTTGGGGAGTCGTTGATGAAGTCGATGGCGTGCTGAGCGAGGAGGTCGGTGGCGTAGCCTTTTTCGCGGAGGGGGGCTTCGTTTTTGTGCCAGTCGAGTTGGCCTTCCCGTTCGTGCGTGAAGTAATCGATGGCACCATTGTAGTGGCCGATGAAGTGGGTGAAGCCGTGGGCGAGCGGGAGGTGGGATTTTTTAGAATGGCCGAGGTGCCATTTGCCGATGATGCCGCGTCGGTCATAACCGGATTTTGCAAGGAGTTCGGGGAGGGTGTTTTCTTCGGTTGGCAATCCGTATTTCGACCAGGGAGGAATGACGGCGCGCATCATGCCAAAGCGGAGGGGCCAGCGGCCGGTGAGGGTTCCGGCGCGGGTGGGCGAGCACATCGGGCAGGCGCGGAAGTCGGTGAGCTTGACGCCGTCTTTTACGAAGGCGTCGAGGTGGGGTGTTCTGGCGGCGGGGCTGTTGTTGAAGCCGGTGTCGGCATAGCCGAGGTCATCGGCGAGGATAAGAATGATGTTGGGTTTGGCTGCGCCAAGAAGCTCTAAACTCGAAATTAGAAATGCCAAACAGGGGAGGAGAGATGGGAGATGAAGTTTGATCATGAGATTGAAAGCTTGGGTTGTGGACGTGGGGTTGCAAACCCACGCTCCTTACGGTTTGCCGGGGAAGAGGGGGGAGAGGTTGGCGGCGGAGCGGTGGGCTTCTTTCGAATCAAGGGGATGCCGGGGTCGCCTTGTTCTTTTAGTTGAACATCGAGGGCGGCGGAGAGGTGCTTTTTGATTTCGACGTGGGTGGGGTTTGTGGCGAGATTGGTCATTTCGAAAGGGTCCTCGGTGGTGTGGTAGAGCTGTTCGGCGGGGCGCTTCATGTAGCGGTTGACGAGCATTTCGTGGTGGGATTTTGAAAAGGAGGAGAAGACCCAGGTCTGCCGGTATGGGTTGTGGTCATTTTTTCCCAAGAGGTGTTTTTCGATGTATAACTTTTCGGGAGTGAGGTTACGAATGTAGCGCCATTCGCCGTTTGTTACGGAGCGGATGGGGTAGGACGGGCCTTCTGGGAAGTTGTTGTGCATGCCGTAAGCGAACTCGCGATGGGTTTCTCTTTCTCCGTGAAGGACTGCGGCGAAGCTGGTGCCGTCGAACTTTTCGGGGTCGGGCTTTTGGCCGACAAGGTCGAGGAGGGTTGGGACGATGTCGGTGTATTGCACGATGGCTTGGGTCCGCACGTTGGCGGGAATTTGACCGGGCCAGCGGGCGATGAGTGAGGTATGGAGGCCATTGTCCCAGTTGGTCCATTTGAGTAAATCATCTTCCTTCTTCATCCCTCATCATAAGGATCTCGTTCGGGCCACCCGACGGAACAATACCGTGTCGCTCCCAAAATTTTTTGAAATCTGGGACTTGAAACGTCCGCTCACCTGACTCCGACGGGACCATTTTTGCAACCTCCGAACCTTCGCGGGTGATCATCACCTCTTCGCCTTTTTCAACACAGGCGATGACTTCGTCAAAGTCCTGCTACACCTCGCGGGCGCTCAACATTTTCATGACGATAACGATGGCTTACATCGAGGCGGATGTCAATGATGATGGATCCCCACGTTTCTTCGTGGAACGATGTCGGGCGTAGCAAAGGCTTTCAGCCTCTGTAGCCTTGATCCGTGCAGAGGCTGAGAGCCTACGCAAGATGGGCATTAATCAGACTAACAATTACTTTCCACCAGCGGCTTGGAGAAGCCGTTTGACCTTCGCTTTGGGCAACCCTGCCTCCCGGAGCTGCGCCCGATCCTCCGGCGGGAGGGCGCGGAGGCGTTCAATTGCGGTCGCTTCGGGAAGGTGATTTACGACGGAAAAATACTCGTCGAGAATCGGAGCATGTCGGGGATCATCGCGGGGGAGCTCCTTGAACCAGTCTGTCGCCATTTCGGGTTGGTTATTCACCCACGAAGAAAAAACGGCTCTGGAGACCTGCGGGGATCGATCAGGTCCCAGGCCTTCAGCCCAGTTCATGGTGCCTTCACGGTCATTGTAGAAGACCCGACGTGCGATCGAAGCGATCACTCGCGCTGAACCCAACGTGCCTTCTGCCGTCTCAAGAAAGCGCTTGATTCCTTCGGGATCGTCCTTGGCCCAACGAGAGCTGATTTCGCCTAGCGCAGCCATTTGTGCCTTCGGGTCGTCGAGATCTTTGAGCCACGCAATGGCTTCCGGGTTTGTGTGGGACTTCGCGGAATTGTTAAGAGATCGGGTGAACCATTCGACTGCCACGATTTTCGCGGCTCGATCCCGTCCGGGTCCCGGTTCGAGTTGCATGACGAGATCTCCCGCCAATTTCTTGTCTGAAGTAACAACTCCCCGGACCAGTTCTGCAACCGCGTCGGCGCGGTATCGGCCCTCGAGATTCTCCTTGGTCCACTCGAGTGCGGCCTGCGGATCGTCCTTGGCCCATTGCTTGATCACGGTGGGTCGGAGGGCGTCCTGAAGCTTGAGATCTTCCTGCGCGGAAAGCCATTCCGAGGCCGCCTTGAGATCCATCTTTGTCCAAACATCGAACATTTCATCGCGTAATTTCGACCCCAATGGCCCGTTGAGAGACTCGCTGTAAACGAGCGCGGTTTCCGGATCGTCTTCAGCCCAAACCTTCGCCACGGAAGCGATGGCATTGCCAGTTCCGGTGCCGCCGATATCTTCTGAGAAGATGGCCTCGATCGCCGCCCGGGGATCATTCCTCGCCCACTTCATAAAACCTTCGCTGTTCGTCCCGTGAAACTGAATCCGCCATTGCTTCGAGAGTGCGAGTCCGCGGCGCGGATCGCTTTCCAGCGCGAAGTTCGCCAACTGATGACGGAGCGTGTGTTGATTTAAAAGTTTTCTATGGCCGGAAAGCGCGGCGATGGCAGCTTCGAGGTGTTTCTTGGGCCATTCGCGAAATAGAAATTCTGCAAGTTCATCGTAAGGGAAGGTAGATTCGCCGTCCCGATCAGTTAGGAATTTCGATTCCTTGAGGAGCGTTTGATAGAAGTGATCGGGATCAAGCTCCACCCAGCGAAAGTCAATGATTTGGAGAATGCCCTCGTTGCCGTCGACCATCCGGGCCAGCCGGGGAAGGTCATCGAGCGAGGCATTCTCTACTCCGGCAATCCATTCCAGCCAGTGTTCGCGGCCTTGGCTTTGCGCAAGGCCGCGCCTCACCGCCGAGGTGTGGGCGGTCTCTCGTCGAGAGCCAGAGGATGATGCGGATTCAGTATCGGCAAAACCCTCCGCATTGCCCGTCTTTTCCCCGGAATGAGTAGCCGAGCGGAGGGAATATCCGATGCCCAAGCCGATCACGGCGAGAACGAGCGAGAGTAGAATGGGTTGTTTCATGGTAGGTAGAGCCTGTCCCAAAAGCGCGAACCCATACCGCAGAGGCGCTGCGACTGGTTGGAAAGAAAGCATGGGAGGCTTTATTGCCTCCCATGCCCTAAATTCGAGGTCTATAATTTGTTTTTACGAAATAAATTCCAAACCGGCGAATCCGTGCAGAACATATCCTACCAACCCTTCCTCCGTCCAGCCTTACCTGAAGTCGATGGTTGCAAGGAATACCGCGAAGAACGCCAGCTCTTCATCCGCATCGACGAACTCCTGCGCACCTTCGGTCTGGAAAACGACTTCATCGCCCTCTGCGCCACACACCAGAAATTCACTCTCAAAAAAGCCACCGCGAACTTTGCCCGCAACTGCGTCCTCGCCCTGCGCAGCGACATTGCCAGGCACCTCAAAGGCCTGGACCACCGCGACTTCTGCATCCGCCTCGCCGACAGCCCCCTGCTCCAATGGTTCCTCCAGATCGGCCGCGTCGATGGAGTCAAAGCCTTCGCCACCCGCACCCTCATGAAAGCCACCGTCCTCATCCGTCGCGAAGGCTTGCTCCGCCGCATGCCCCGGGACCCCTCGCCTTCCTGAGTGACATCAATACCCTTTGTATGAAAATGGTTGCCAAATTTCATACCAAAGAAGGACGAAAACACCGCAAAGCCGTCCTGCGCGAAATGAAAACACTCTCAGAACGCATCGCCAAACATGCCAGAAACCACCTCAAGCTTCTCCAGACCCGCGCCCACGAAACGGAACTCACCGAAGGTCAATTACGACAAATCTCGTACCGGATTCAAAACGTCCTCGACCAACTCCCCGCCGCCATCGCACAAGCCCACGAACGCATCATTGGAGAACGCCAACTCCCCAACGACAAACTGATAGAAGATTATGGCATCCGCAGCGGCCTCTGCCCGCGCGACGTCACCGAACTCAGCGAGCGCCTTGAGAACGAACCCGGCATGCGCGAAGGCCTGAAACGCCGCGCCGGGACCGAAGCGCGGATCAGCATACTCCTTCGCTGAAGCTTCGGCGCACAAGTCATCATCCGCAACTTCATGGGTCAACCCCCGCGCGCCAAAGGATTCGAGCACCGTGAAATGATGGTTGGCTGGGCCGTCCTCAGCCACAACCTCTGGGTCCTCGCCCGACTCGAACAAAAAGCCACCGCCGAAGAAATCGAGCAACAAATCCCCGAAGCGGCCTGACCCCGCCGAGGCCAATTCGACCGAACCCACCGGAGTCTGGAAAACAGGTTGCTCGGAGCGGAGCTCTCTTCCAGAGCCTCCTTCCGAAGCAAAATCGAGGATAAAACGAACTATAAAAGCCCAAAAAAGCCCCCCGAGCGGAAGAAAATGCGGGGTCTTTTTAAAATGCTGGAAAACCAGCATGGAAAAGCCGCAAATCATCCGCTTTTGGGACAGGCTCGAATGGCACGGACTTAAGCAAAATTGAAATTCTCGTCATTCTGATAATCAACGTGTTACGTCTGTCCGATGCCGCGAAATCATGCTTAAGTCCGTAGCATTCGGGACAGGCTCTAATATACGTTAATTAATTAAATTTAAGATCAGGATTTATTTAAAAAAAAATGATTGACAAAAATCAGAATTAAGGGTTTACCTCATCCGATCATGATCGGAAAACACTCCTTGCCCCCCTTCCATTTCCAGGTCAACGGTGACAGGGAGGCGGTGAGGTCCGGAAGCAAATTCCTTTCAGTCTTGGGATTGTTGGTTTTGGGGGCTGTGTCGAGTGTCTCTTGCGAGAGAGCGAGTGCCGCCTCCACGCCCTCTTCGTGTAACTATTCAGGACCCTTGGGCGAGGGATCTGCCGAGGGCGGCGGGGGCGGCGAGGAGGCAGCGGAGGGTTTCCAGGATGGGGCGCTTTTGTTTGCGTGCCGTCGAGATGATTCCACGGGTGTCGC
>Ga0209390_10002710_pt1 | contig 30304 bp, 30 predicted proteins | sample BON01_FD_187212 | JGI IMG/M metagenome (GOLD analysis project Ga0209390, IMG submission 187212) | Freshwater microbial communities from Lake Bonney liftoff mats and glacier meltwater in Antarctica - BON-01 (SPAdes) (version 2) | ecosystem: Environmental > Aquatic > Freshwater > Ice > Glacier...
TTAAACATATCATCTATCCCCACAAGATTTAATAACGTCAAATGTTCCGTTTTTAAATAAGCTATTATGTTTGTATTATTAAGAATACCATCTACTACCTCCTTGGTAAAAAACGACATATATAGTATATATCTATTTTTTATTCATTTTGACTAAATTTATTTTTTACAATCCAACCTGAAAAACACGAAAAAATGACTTGTCTACATTCATCAAAGATAGTGCTTTTTTTCAGTTGATAAAACCTCCCTACATATAGGGGATGGGGGAGGCACTACGTGAAAATAACGTTACTCTCGACGAAGTCAAAAAGTTCATTAGAGACATCGAGGAACAAAAGTGTCATGGTATCTTTCTTTCTCAACATAGCGGCATTACATCCAAACAAAACTTTCAAATCGATATCAAGGGCACTAATATCCTTGTCTATGTACATAATGTCGATTATTGTCCTCAGACAATCAAAATCGCTATTGATATTATTGATTCCCTTTCCAACCGTTTGGCTGAACTTGAAGAAGGAGTTGATGAAATATATATTCCAAAAGAAGTTCTCGATGATATTAATAAAGAATATTCTAGGTTCATAGAGAGAAAATAGTAACTAAATCAATGAAGTCATATAATCTTTTAACATAATTATGTAATTGGTTTGTATTCCAAAATATAACGCGATAAAATATCCTCCTGCTACACTTGCTTGAAATTCACTCATATAGTCTTTCAATAACATTACAAATATATACATTGTTATTATAATGAATGCCGTCTGTAATATAATATAATTCATTTCATTTTCACCAAATACTCCACGCGCTTTCATATGTTGTACAGTCATCTCGGTATAATGTCCGATTACGATTGCTGGGAATATGTATAACAATATCTTCAATGTGAATGAAAATAAATTTTGACGCGAACGAAATGTTCCAAAATCGGTTGCCTTTTCAATTATCTTAAATAATTTCATTCACTATATATACTACATTTTATAAATATTTATGTCCATCTTTTTTTAGTGTGAATACAAATATATTTATGTTAGATATTGTTGCTTTGTTTCATTGTCCAAGTATACATTTTTGCTTATCGCGCGTACGATTTTACTTGTTTCCTTTTCATCGGATTCTATATTCGTCATTGAATGACTTATTAGTGTAGTCAGTTTTGTTTGAATATAATCCTCCTTTTCCCACCCTTCATTCGCATCTTGCCATTTATTTATCATCATCCTTTGTTTCCTGGCGATGGTCTTTATACCTAAAAGCATTCGTATTAATTCTGTATCCTTTTCCCAATTATTCCCTTCTTTCACGTAGATGGTTTTTCTAGTCGCATCCGTACAATGTATCGGTCTATCCAATATATCCAATTGACTTAGACCATTAGTTATCATATTTGTTAGTGTCTTGGTCAAGCCATTCTCTATAGTGCTATCATATGTATCCGCTGTAATAGGTAATGATTCTATAAAATCAGTCAAGTTCATTGCGTTTTTACAATGATTATTCAAAAACATCTGAATATTGAACTGGTTATTGCTATTTGTATTGTTCGAATAATTGTTGTTTCCTGTTTGAGGCATTAGTTCTATCATCTTCTCCATTACATCTTGATTCTTCAAGAGTAACTTTATTAACATTTCCTTGTCTATTTCAAACGTAGGCGACATCTTGACGGATTGTATATCACTTGTTCCTTGATAAATGAAGCAGGTTTTTCTGTGTCTAGATATACCCTGCCTATATTTATAAGTATTTCCACATTCACAGACGTATTCAGGGTTGGCGTTTTTTGGCGTAAAATTGTCACCATTTGTCACCATTGTGTCACCATTTTTATGTTTCAGTGTTAATAAATGTCTTGACCAATCACTTTGTTTGCTACATATAAAGTCACATGTTTTACAATAATAATTGTTGGCGTTTTTTAGCGTAAAATTGTCACCCATTGTCACCCTATAGTCTGGTTACATATTATTTCCCTAAATCCTTTCGCATAAATATATATTTTTTACAGTCACAAATTTTAAATCATCAAAAATAAAATCAGAGCATTATGCTCTAAATCACTTTTTCACGTTTTTTTCAATTCATTTTCCTGAAAATAAAAAAACACACATAAAAACCTTGTGTAATTTTTTAAAATCGAAAATCAAATTGAAAAATATGTAAAAAGTAAAATACCTACTATTATCAAAAACAAACCCCTTTTTTTCTTCAAAAAGACTCCCTTCATATGTAGGTGAACCACTTGATAGTCTAGACAACCCGTTTCAGTCACTGATATAAATACTCCTTCCATTGTTCTAGACACATGTTGTTTTCATATCGTCCAATAATGACAACTCTTATTTTTCGAACCCGATTCCGCATTTTCGGGGGATATATTAATACCAGTATGCGTATTAGTGCCTTTTTCTTAGTTCTCTTTTTCAAGTTGGTATTTACACCATTGGTAATGTAAAACGCTGTTTTGAAACAATTATAATAGAAATATACTATATAATAATGTTGGTTTCTGTATATGCGTTTATGATATTACTCATGTATTTTCTAGCAGGTATAAGTAAAATATCCAATTTCGGATCAACTGTCGATGGATTGAAACGTATGCTTCCATATAAGGGATTGCCACATATATTTTATACGTTAACTATCGCATCGGTAATTATATTAGAAATAACCGCGCCATTGATGATAATGGTGTCTTTACAAACAGAAAAATATCAAGACTATGCATATTATTCAAGTATTGGTTTAGCATCATTTACAGTATTGGCGACATTAATTTATCATTTTCCAACAAGGGAAGGACAATATTATTCGTTCATAAAAAATATTACGGCAATTGGAGGATTAATGATCTTATCTACTTTATTTTTACAATGATCAAACGATTATATATGAGGCCGTCGTATGTGAAACTCCTATTACTGACTTTACAATTTTTAATTATTTTCTCTCTGTCCAAAAGTGTATACACCAACTTCTATGTTTGATAAATAGTGTTTGTGTATCATTGTTATTTTTACACCTTTGGACATTTAAGTTCGCACAAAAATTGTTACAACAAATATAATAAAAAATATTTATATAATAAAATTACATAAATATTTTTTATTATATATAGTATCGTAATGGATAAAGATGAAAAAGTAAAGGAAATGGAAGAAAAGATTTCCAATTTAGAAACAGAACTTCAATCCACAAAAGAGCATCTCAAAAAATATACAGCACCTTCATACAAAAAGGAATATTATGAAAAGAATAAAGCGGTTATTAATGAACGAAATAAAAATTATAAACCTACGCCCGAACAAAAAAAAGAATACAATAGGCGTGAATATTTGAAAAGAAAAGAAAAATTAAAAAAAGAGACGGATGAAAATATTTAGGAATATATCAAGAAATTACTTAAAACTAAAATGTTTAGTAAATGTATAGGATGGAAAATCCAAAAGATAAACCTCCCGAGTTTTTCAAATCCACCAAAACCTCACTGAAAAGTATACTGAAACACCCTGAAATAAACACAAAGAAAATTAATGATGTAGTCATAAAGGCACATAAAATCGTTATTCATACTTTACAATTTCTAAAATTGTATATGCTTCATCATTACGAAACGAATAATCATATATTACCAGACATTGATAAGATTTTGATTTTGAATATTATGAAGGTTGTTTGTGGTGAGAAAACAGAAATGCGAGGAGTTAAACCCAAGAAAGAAACGATTGAACTCAAAGACAAACTTACTGCTTTCTATACAGAACATTACAAACCATATACCCAACCAGAGCAATTGGATTATGAATATATGAGTAATGTGCTTTCTTACTTATGTGAAGACATTATGACGATGTATGAAAATAACATACAATTACATTATGTAGATTATGTGGAACGCTTTGTAAATGTTGTTTGGAAAAAGAAGATGATTATTGAAAAGATACGAAAAATGTTTCCTACCAAAAAAGAACGAGAAGCACGAATTAGACAATTGGAAAAAGAACTGCGAAAAATAAAGAATGATTTGTTGAATGTTGATAATAGTGTTGCTTATACAGCACATCCACATTATCATAACTGGATTACCCAACAAAAGAAGCATATACTTCCCAGCAAAAATAACTTCCAGAAACAAAGCATCTTTTATGATTTGAAATGTAAGCCAATGGATTATTTTCCGTGTATGATTACGATGATGAAACAAGTAGAAAATGAGTTGGAAACTATCAGTAATGTTTTTCCATTACGAAGCAGTATTGCTCCTGGTTATATTCGGTTAGATACGATTACATTAGTGTATTTGCTGTTACGAAAAGAACAAGGAAAGAAAAGTGATTACAGCAATCAAGGCAATACCAAGAAGCATGAAGATAAAATATGGAGGTTTTTCTTTCGCACAGAAAAGAAAGTGTTTCGTAAGACAGATTTTTCATTCCATCATATGATTTCTACTGATGGTGTTGGAGTAAGCATTTTATTTTTACGTGATGATTTGCTAGGGAAAAGATTACCAAGCGCTAAAAAAGGCATATCACGTGAATTGTATATTGATGAACTGAATGATTATTCTACCTTACAAGACAAGAAGATTATTGGGATTGACCCTGGAAAATCTGATTTGATTTATTGTGTGGATGATGCTTCCAAAGATGCGAATATATTTCGGTATTCGCAAAACCAACGAAGAAAGGAAACCAAAATGAAAAAATACAACAATATCATATTAGCAATGAAAACTAATAAAATACAAGGAAAAAGTGTTATTGAATATGAAACCGAGTTATCTTTGTATAACCGCAAGACACTTCAAATAGACAAATTTAAGACCTATGTAAATGAAAAGAACCGAATAAACAATTTATTATTTGGATTTTATGCGAAGCATTTGTTTCGTAAATTAAAGTTTGGAAGACATATCAATACCAAACGCAACGAACAAAAGATGATGAGCGATTTTAGGAAGATGTATGGTAATCCTGAAAATGTAGTTATTTGTATTGGAGACTGGGAACAGCGAAAACAAATGAAATACAAAGAACCAACATTAGGAATAGGAATGAGAAGTTTGCTTCGTAAAAACAACTACAAGGTATATTTAGTAGATGAGTTTAGAACAAGTTGTAAATGTTCCAAATGTGATGGAGGAGTATGTGAGAAGTTTATGGTAAGAAAAAATCCAAGACCAAAACCAAAGAAGAATACAGACAATCCAAAGAAAGAAATAAAATACGATGAAATGCGGTTGGTTCACGGGCTACTTCGCTGTAAGAGCGGTTGTGGGTCGTGGAACAGAGACCGCAATGGTTCATCAAACATCTACAAGATAGCATATCAAGCAATACATAAATTGGAAAGACCAGGTTATCTATGTAGAGAAATCAAAAGTAATCAAGCAGTTTTACCGAATTGCTATAAACAAAATATACATAAGGTATGAAAAACCTAAACTTTGGATTATTTATTTCGTATTTTCGTGCGAACTTAAATGTCCAAAGGTGTATACTGATACTATTCGAAAAAGAATGAACAGAGAGAAATTACAATGATAAATAATATTCATATTTATTATATGAACATTATTCAACGTAGATTTTTACTATTTTTAATTGGTTGTATCGGTTCCCGCACTTTATTTGCCATTATTGCCAAAAACATTGATATCCAATATTTACCGTTTTTAGGATATATCGCTCTTTTACCAGCAATTGGCTTCCTTTACATCTATGTAACTGGCTCTAGAAAGACTGGCCTAGAGGTTGGGGGCGACAAAATATGGTGGAATTCTTTAAGACCACTACATTCATTCATTTATTTCCTATTTGCCTACTATGCCATTACAAAAAATAAACAATCATGGAAGATTTTAGCACTTGACGTATCTATTGGACTTTTGGCATTTATATATCATCATTATACAGAGGGTAATTTCAAAAAGCTATTTTAGGTATTGTTGCTTTGTTTCATTGTCCAAGTATACGTTTTTGCTTATCGCGCGTACGATTTTACTTGTTTCCTTTTCATCGGATTCTATATTCGTCATCGAATGACTTATTAATGTAGTCAGTTTTGTTTGAATATAATCCTCCTTTTCCCACCCTTCATTCGCATCTTGCCATTTATTTATCATCATCCTTTGTTTCCTGGCGATGGTCTTTATACCTAAAAGCATTCGTATTAATTCTGTATCTTTTTCCCAATTATTATCTTCTTTCACGTAGAGGGTTTTTCTAGTCGCATCCGTACAATGTATAGGTCGTTCTAATATATCTAATTGGCTTAGACCATTGGTTATCATATTTGTTAGTGTCTTGGTCAAACCATTCTCTATGGTGCTGTCATATGTATCCGATGTAATCGGTAATGATTCTATAAAATCAGTCAAGTTCATTGCGTTTTTACAATGGTTATTCAAAAACATCTGGATATTGAAATTGTTGTTGCTATTTGTATTGTGGTTATTATGAGATTGATTTCCTATCTGTGGCATTATTTCCATCATCATAGGCATTACCTCAGCAAGCTTTTCCATAACATCTTGGTTCTTCAAGAGCATTTTTATCAATAATTCTTTGTCTATTTCAACTCCAGAACAGGTATTGTTATTTTTAATATAATTGTCTCCTACATCGACCAAGCACTTTTGTTTGTGATTCCATAAAGATGACGCATGCTTATATGTTTTTCCACACATACATTTATGTTTTGTGGCATTTTCTAGTGATGCTATGTTCGTATTTGTTCGTATTTTATGCTTAGCAGTAGTTAAATGACTATTCCAATTACTTTCTTTGCTACATATAAAGTCACATATATCACAGTAGTATTTTTTTGGCATTTTTGTGTTCGTATTTTTCGTCATTTTCTTCGTATATTATACGAAGAAAAAAATGCCTAAATCCTTTCGCATAAATTCTTGAATTTTTACAGTCACAAATTTTAAAACGTCAAAAATAAAATCAGAGCATTATGCTCTAAATCACTTTTTCACGTTTTTTTCATTTCATTTTCGGTAAAATAAAAAAACACACATAAAAACCTTGTGTAATTTTTTAAAATCGAAAATCAAATTGAAAATTTTGTAAAAAGTAAAATACCTACTATTATCAAAAACAAACCCCTTTTTTTCTTCAAAAAGACTCTCTTCATATGTAGGTGAACCACTTGATAGTCTAGACAACCCGTTTCATTCACTGATATAAATACTCATTCCATTGTTCTAGGCATATGTTGTTTTCACATCGCCAAATAACGACAAATCCTGTTTTTCAGGAGTGATTCACATTTTTCTGGGGATAGATTTTCATCAGTATGCGTATTAGTGCCTTTTTCTTAGTTCTCTTTTTCAAGTTGTTTCCAAAAGCTATTTTAGGTATTGTTGCTTTGTTTCATTGTCCAAGTATACGTTTTTGCTTATCGCGCGTACGATTTTACTTGTTTCCTTTTCATCGGATTCTATATTCGTCATTGAATGACTTATTAGTGTAGTCAGTTTTGTTTGAATATAATCCTCCTTTTCCCACCCTTCATTCGCATCTTGCCATTTATTTATCATCATCCTTTGTTTCCTGGCGATGGTCTTTATACCTAAAAGCATTCGTATTAATTCTGTATCTTTTTCCCAATTATTATCTTCTTTCACGTAGAGGGTTTTTCTAGTCGCATCCGTACAATGTATAGGTCGTTCTAATATATCTAATTGGCTTAGACCATTGGTTATCATATTTGTTAGTGTCTTGGTCAAGCCATTCTCTATGGTGCTGTCATATGTATCCGCTGTAATGGGTAATGATTCTATAAAATCAGTCAAGTTCATTGCGTTTTTACAATGGTTATTCAAAAACATCTGGATATTGAAGTTATTATTACTATTTGTATTGTGGTTATTATGAGATTGATTTCCTATCTGTGGCATTATTTCCATCATCTTCTCCATTACATCTTGATTCTTCAAAAGCAACTTTATTAACATTTCTTTGTCGATAATATTTATTATATGTTCATTTTCACTATTCACATGCTGTATTTCCACACATTTTTTTTTATGTCTCCATAAACCAGTTCTATCTTTATATTCTTTATTACAATTCTCACATATATGTGATGTTTTTTTGATGTAGTTTGTGTTGCTATCTGTTGCTAAAATGTGTTTTCGTGTTAATTTATGTCTAGTATAGTCTCCTTTCTTACAGCATATAAAGTCACATATTTCACAATAAAAATTTTCGATGTTTTTTGATGTTAAATTTGTTGCCATTTGTTGCTTAATGTAGCAACATAAAAAAACGTCTAAATCCTTTCGCATAAATTCTTGAATTTTTACAGTCACAAATTTTAAAACGTCAAAAATAAAATCAGAGCATTATGCTCTAAATCACTTTTTCACGTTTTTTTCAATTCATTTTCGGTAAAATAAAAAAACACACATAAAAACCTTGTGTAATTTTTTAAAATCGAAAATCAAATTGAAAATTTTGTAAAAAGTAAAATACCTACTATTATCAAAAACAAACCCCTTTTTTTCTTCAAAAAGACTCCCTTCATATGTAGAGGAACCACTTGATAGTCTAGACAACCCGTTTCAGTCACTGATATAAATACTCATTTCATTGTTCTAGGCACATGTTGTTTTCATATCGTCCAATAATGACAAATCCTGTTTTTCAGGAGTGATTCACATTTTTCGGGGGATAGATTTTCATCAGTATGCGTATTAGTGCCTTTTTCTTAGTTCTCTTTTTCAAGTTAATAATAAAATTGATATTGAATATACCATGTATAATATTGTAAAAATAACGACTAGTATGAATATGATTACAACATTATTGAAAGAACGAATCAATTGGGCGATAATTCCTTATCCAAACGGCATAACAACAGTTGTTACCAAAATAGGAACACAAACTATATCGCAAGTTCGGTCCATCGCAAAAACACAAGAAAAAGAATGGGGAAATTCTATTATCGGTCAAACAAATAACGGGAATTGGACAACTCTTTTGGGAGAAACACTAGTATACGATGTATTGGTCTTGAAGGGCGAAAATCCTAGAAAACCAGAAACAAAAAGTGGCTACTCGCCAGATTGGGAGACTGATGAATATATCTATGAAGTCAAGACACGAAATTGGACTACCACTGGCACCGCAGGCGAAAAAGTATTCGGGGTTATGTATAAATATAGTGATATTCCAAAATTATACGGAAAACCACTAAAAATTGTGTGTGTCGCTTATCAAGAACACGAACTGGTTTATGGAAATACAAAAATATTCGGCGAAGTATCCGAGACAAAAAAAATATATCTAGACTTGGCAAAAAGTCTAGATATTGAATATATCAAATTTAGCGACCTAGTGAAAGATTTAGTTATTGATTAATACTTCCATCGTTGTAGCATCCGGTTTCTTTGAATTGATGGCTCGTCTGGCTACAACATTAGTACATTGATAATCCTTGAAATAATTAAGAACTAGGTCTACACTAGCATTGCTCATTAGAAATTTTATTTTTTTTCTATTCAACTTATGTATTTCATTAAACAATTTATTATGTGACTCCAACGTAAATCCATCCAGCGTATATCCAACAAAGGATGTTTCATTTTCTGGAGCATATGGTGGGTCTAAATACACAAAATCGCCTACCTTTACCTTTTTTATGGAATCCATAAAATCATCATGTATAAATTCGACATTTTGTATTAAATCACTTACACTATCCAAGTCAGATTTTGTAACAATTGTTGGCGTCGTTTTATAATGACCATACGGGACATTAAATCCATTCGGTCCTTCACGATACATACCTCTAAAACAAGTTTTATTAAGAAACATAAATATGGCTGAACACTCGACCGTATTTTTATCCATATTATTAAACTTGTTACGAACCCAATAATAATAACTCTCCTTTGATGTTTTTGCTTCCTCAATCGTAGTAGGTTTCCGATTTATGATATGACCTACAATCTTGCCATATTCCATTATGTAGTAGGATATGTACGAAAACAATTCATCTTTATTCTTTTGAATATGTCTATATACATTTATAAGAATCTTATTCGCATCATAGGCATACACCTTATTCCGAATAGTCATTAACCCTTGCTCTTGTAATGAGAGCACGGCGAACAATACGCTCCCACCTCCCAAAAATAACTCGTGATAATTATCCATATCATTTGGTATTTTGGCAATTACATCCTTTATTATTTGGGTTTTACCACCTACCCATTTTAAAACCGGTTTATGTAGGTTCATATTAGTTATATTATATATAGTTTATATCTTCATTAGTTTAAATCAATTTTATAAAGTATCATGTTCGTTCAAATGAGACACCATAGCAGTTACTACACCTAGATTATTGTAACAGTTTTTTTACTTCCTTTGCTATAGCATGAGATAGACCACATGGAACCGCATTTCCTAATTGGACCAATATATTCGACTTTGAACCCTTGAATTTAAAATCGTCCGGAAAGCTCTGTAGTCTAGCCAATTCTCTAGGGGTCATTACCCGGTTCTTTTCATAATGGATAAATACGCCACCATGATTTTCCTTCACTGTATTGGAGGGTCCGTCTGGTTCACAACGAAAGAATGCCTCGGTATATTTCGGATTCACGCTTTTACCAATGGGTGTATTCTTTATCTTTTCAATAAAGGAAGGACAATGTGTCGTATAAATATGCTGGAGGTCCTCTACATCTTCAGGTTTATCTTTTAAATCGTCTATTGCTTCACGGACAGACACCCATTTCTGTTTTCCTGCTGTTCCATCTTTATTATGTGTCTCTTCTGGATAGGTTATTGGCTTGGTTATAGTATTCATCACACCTATAAAGATAACACGTTCCCTCTTTTGAGGAACACCGTAATTGGCAGCATTCAGTAATTTCATCTCCACGCGATACCCCAATTCTTGAAACGTTTCCTTTATAATGTCTGTTACTTTCATTCGGAACGTAAGTATATATTTATCCATCTGTTTTAATTTCGCATTTACATTCTTCAAGGATTCTTTATTGGTCTCTACTTCGCCACACGTTTCACATTTTAACGATAACAACTTCTTTTTTGCCAATAATTCCAACTTTTCTTCTTCCAAGTTATAATAATTATCAGCCGTTTGTTTCTCTTCAGTCGTCAAATACGGTTTATCATGTAGCATTGTTAAAATTCCCTTTACATTCTCCATTACAAACACACGTGGCCTCATGTTTTTTACTACATCAACGTATTCCTTAAAAAGTTGGCCTCTTGGGTCCCTCGAATTACGATGTCCCGACATGGAATAAGCAACACATGGCGGTCCTCCCAATATGATATCACATTGTTTATCTTTGAAACTCTCGTATGCCCGTTCCTTTACCTCTTGTATGGTAATATCACCTACTATTACATTTGTATTCGGATAATTTACCTGGTATGTTTCTGCTATCTGAGAGTCATACTCATTACACGCGAGTATATTGAATCCCTCTTTATGAAATCCATATCCTAACCCACCACAGCCAGCAAACAATTCAAAGCAGTTTAATTGGATGGGAGGCACTATAGAAACGCCTTTTTGCTTTGAGGATAGCCTAGATTTTTTCACTTTTTTTGTAGGAGCAGGCGATGTATCCTTTTCAGCCATTGAGTAGTAATGAATAATAAGTATTTATATTTAACTGTTTTCATAATAAAAACATTTTATGTAAACAATATAATAATACCAATGAATGTCGATGAGGATATTTTATTAAAATATATTAATAAATTACCAACCGATTTAGTTCGATATACGAAAGCATATCTCCCCAATTCTCTAGTTAGAAAAGTTAGAAAAATACATAAACACGAACTTCCATCAACCTATAGAGTTTGTAAAGATTTGAATGTTTTTTTCTATAAAAAATATATTGGATATGATATCGATATTAAAAACTTACAAATTAATATTCATCACTTGAAAAATAAACAAATACACAATAAAAGAAATATTGTAAATCCACTTTCTCTCACATTTTGGCGAGACCCGTTCACAAACGATTCATATATTCGTAATGAAATTGGTAAGAAGGAAAAACGAATTGAAACATTTGGAATATTTATGGATTATTATTTCCATTGTTATTTCCAGTCTACGATTCATCTATATAAATTTAAAATAGTGGAATTTTAATAAAAATTGATAGAGATAATTATATAAAAATAAGATGACATATATAATTAACATGAGCGTAAAGCCAAAAGCAATTAGTCTATTTTCAGGTATGGGTGGCGACACACTCGGTATGGAAATGGCTGGGTTTGACGTAATCGCATTCAATGAATTCGATAAAGCTGCTATAAACTCTCATAAATTAAATTTCCCGCATTCTACATTCATATTTGACCCTAGTCAAAAGAAAGAAAAAGACCAAGGCGATATTCAATTAATTCCAAACGATATATTTGGTGCCTACAACAATGTAGTGGATTTAATATTTGCGGGCTTTAGTTGTCAAGGATTTTCAAATGGGGGTAAAAAATTACCAGATGACCCAAGAAATTCACTTTTCCGTGATTTCGCACGAGCAACAAATTGTATTCGACCAAAATATTTCATTGGAGAAAATGTTGATGGACTTCTTAATAGGAAAACAGCTACTGGAGAAAATTACATTGACGTTATTGTGGCCGAATTTGAAAAAATTGACTATAATCTTTCATATCAGGTTTGTCACACAGTCCAATATGGTGTTCCACAACTTAGAAAACGTCTTATAATTGTCGGTATTCGCAAGGATTTAAATAAAACCTTTGTCTTTCCTCAACCTTTGAACAATGGAAAGACCAATTTACCCCATTTAAAAAATATCATCCAATTCAGTATGGAAGGAGCCATCCGGATAGAACCTGACGATTTTGATATGACGACGATTCCACCAGAATGTATTCTTACCGATATGGAAAATGATGATGGTGAAGATACGTCCAATATTCATCCCTATCTACAACTCAAGGCGAAAACACGTAATAAAGAGTATGTTGGAAAAGTTCATCATTCGCTCCTTTCATTCTCTAAGCGGGATTCGCCAATTCATTGTGAGATTATCGATATTAGAAAGCCGAGCAAGACGATTATATGCGCATACGATCATCAACCGAGATTGTTTGTCCCCCTTCAAAATAAAAATGGGTATTATATCAGATGTATTTTACCAGATGAGCTTAAACAGATTCAAGGATTTCCGTCGGATTTCAAACTACTTGGTAATAAGAAGGAAAAAATCAAGCAAATCGGAAACGCGGTTCCACCTACTCTTATTAGACAAATCGTAGAAAAAATCTTACTTATGTAAATTACTGCCATGACAAAATCATAATAAATCCTAATCATAATAAATCCTAATAACTCGTATCTTTTTTACAGAACACCAGACGACAGTGTCATTAAAGTTTGGGTTGCTGCTAACTCATCCTCACTAAGCGCGATTTCTAGATGTGGTAGTGGTAGGTTCATTCCCAAAAACTTGGCAATATTTGCCTTGAATGTTGGACGAGGATAAACCTCCATAATACCTGCCAAATTTTTCTTGTTTGGCCCACGCGCATACTTGTCTTTCAATGCGGTCAACTCATCGATGTAGGTGGCAATCCACGGCGAGTCCTTGACAAACTCGTATCCGTTGATGTAGAGTAATTTAGGAAGAATATTCTTGTCGGGTGTGCGCTTATATTCTTTTCCAGTAAAGAAGATGACGTAGTAAATGTCTTTGGACGGACAAGTATCGTTGAAATAAATCACTATATTGTCCGTCTTCTTTATTTCCAGATTTACATCCTCGTCCAACTTCTTCGTAATACGCTCAAATAATGCTTTATGCTCGTCCATTTTAACTAATCTTATCGTTGCTTTATTGATACGGGTTGCTTCATTTTTTTTCATATACGTCTTTTTCTAATTCAATACATGTTTCATCTATTTTTTCAACGATTATTACTTCTATATTTACGGGAACTAATGTCATATCCAAATATCCGACCACATCTTTTAAAATATGTAGCTTGAATTTGAAATCACAGTTATCGACTACACATTTCCCAGTCCATCGCTCGAGTGGTAATATTTCATTTAAAGAACTGATACGCCCGTGAACACGTTGATATTTCGATTCTCGTTTGCCCGGTTTCCCAGATGGGCATTTTATTCGCCATTCACAAGAAAGAGCATTGATATGGTCTGGAAAACCAGATAACATGGCACATATTTCCCAAGCACCTCCCTTGCCATGAGTCGCCCGAGCACCTCCCTTAATTTCTTCGTTGTGTTGTCTAAGACGTCTCATTGGATGATTTGTAGAACCGTTGTAAGTATTGTGCTTAAACTGTTCCAATTTATTCCTTAAAATATAACAATACCACATATATTGTTATATTTATTAAAAAATAGCATATACTACTTCTTGTCATCCATGTTGACGTCTACATACGTATCGACCTTACATCCCAAAAAGTCTGGCCATAAATGACTTCTTCTTCTCTTGAGATTTGGATTGTCTATGACCTTTTCTGTTGAAAAAATTATCACCTTTATGTGTAACGAAATCTTTTCTTCCTTTGCGGGTTTTGGAAGACATGCCTTTTTTGAAATGTCTGTTGGTTCTTCTCTTGCCACCAACCATTTGTTCGGCATCGGGATTATATTCAGATTGACTTTCTTCTTGAAGGTCCATTTCAGTAGGAGGAGGAGGTGTTTGACTTCTACCCTCTTCGGCTGACTGTAAGTCAGAAATACCCGTTTCAATATCCATGTCTTCCGGTTTTACACCTCCGTACTTTACTCTTCTAGAATGAGACGCATATCTCTTACGACCACCATTTTTTCTTTGTGTTCTTTTCTTGTAAGAAGCCATTATATTATATCTAAATATAAATATTTACACACTGATTATTTCTCACTAAACATATTATCAAACTCTTCATCTGTCTCTGGGACATCCATCCTACATCTATCTAATATGAACGCAGCCAACATAATATTGTTCTTGTAGTAGCTGTTTCTACGAGACATTTGTTTCATCTCCTTTATAAGACATTGACTTTGGGTCATTAAAATAGTTACGGTAGCCTTCAGTTGTTCAATTGTATAATCTTTCCTTGCGGGGTCTGATGATATAGGCAACGTCTTAAACATACCTATTAGGTTCTCTAATTTATCTATTTCATCTTGATAGGTATGGGACACCTTTGGTCTCAAAATATCTTTTAATACCTTTTCACCGGTCTCATCATCACTTTCAGTATCACTTCCACTATCACTTGTGACATCAGACTTAACATTGGGGTGTTTCTTTACTTCCACTTGAACCTTGTTACCTTCTCCAAATGTCATATTAATGTCATAATTGTTCTCTTTTACTGTATGCGATTGTTGAGGTGGATCAATCTTCGGAATAGCACTTGTCGGTTTCGGCGTATTAACCAATGGCTTAACATTAATATTATTGGTTGTATTGGTCGCAGTCGGAAGGACGACATTTGATTCTACTTGACATTTCTCCTGATGTTTTTGAAGAGAAGCAACACCTTTATATGTCTTTGCGCATTTCGAACACTTGTGAATTATCTTATTGTCAGTCATCTACATCTATATGACTATATGTATTTAAATGTATTTTATCACATTAATATTATGAAACACGTTGCGTGTGGAATTATGTATAATGAACACAACCAAATATTGTTAGGAAAACGCCACCACAATGGCCCGTATCCAAACATATGGGAGTTTCCTGGTGGTAAATTAGAAAAAGGAGAAACGCTAGAAGAATGCCTTCAACGCGAATGGCAAGAAGAACTCAATCTTTCTATTGCGATTCATACTAAACTCGTAACATTTACATCCGTAACAGAAAAAAATACAACCTGTCATTTTTTCATAGGACGAATTCTCGATTTAACCAATTTACAAATGAATGTTCATACATGCGTCGATTTCTTCTACCCAGGCCAAATAAAACAATTACAATTGTTCAAAGGTGATGACCAAATTGTCGATATGTTGATGTAGTGCTTGTTTCTTAGTTCCATTTTTAAGCGATGATTTACACTATTGAATATTTAAAATTTGGCGTATGAAATGTAAAAAAGTGTAATCGACTGAAAAACTATTCTATTGTGTTCGTTTCTGGATGGAAGCGAACAATGTGTAGAGTAAATATTGTTATACACAATCATATAACAATGTTTTAGACCAAATCAATAACTTCGGGCAACCTTTGTATCTATTTATATCTCCTGGTGGTCCTCTTTCTAGTTGACCTCTTTCTACTCGACTTTCGTCTACTACCTCCAGTTGACTTTCTTTCTGTCATTGCTGGGCTACGTACACTACCATCCAGTATACCATTAAGATGGGGTTGCATTTTCTTCAGTTCGTCAAAGCCATCAGCAGTCATCATCTCTCTCCCATAGTGGGCCAATCTATCTGCGCGGACGTAGTCTTTCTCCTTTATGGCATCAGCTCGCATGCTGGATATTGATTTTAAAAGTGTATTGGTCGATACCCTAAATACGTCATCTCTATTGGTGTCATAGACGTCTTTGACAGCTTTCTTAATTGAGTCAAGGTTCCCGGATGCTAAAGCTTTTTTAACGTGGCTATAATCCATTATTATATAATAACTTAAGATTTTATTTATATTAATTACTTCAATAAACGAAAATAATACGACCGCCTAAATAATTAAATAATTAAATAATTAAATAATTAAATAATACGACCGCCTAAATAATTAAATAATCTTTATGCGATTAAATCAGTCTTTGAAATTTTCAAGGGTGTAATTGTCGTTTATTATTGGGTGTCGTTTATTTTTGGGGCTAGATAAAAACGCATCATACAATCATCGTCCAATTTATATTTCACCTGTAGAGGCATATCCTCTGTAATATGAATCTCACAACTTGACGTCAACTTGTAAAATTGACACATTTGCGCAATATATTTGATGCCATAGGATGTTTTTATTTCTTTTCCTTCCACTACCGCGAGTAAATCTATATCATCTGGCGTAATCACTACATTCATAGTTCCTTCACCTGAACTTGACTCTAAGGATACTTGATTTTCATCACATGTAATATTCAAGGTTTCGTTAAAATTCGCCAACTCATCTATTAGAGTTTTGAATTTCTTAGAGTCCATTTCAATATCCACCTCATAATCCATATCTGGTATATGTAACATATCTGTGTCTATATCCATTAGAGGCATCTTAAGATATTTGTTAAATTCACCCTTTTCATCACTCGTAAAATCAATCTCCAAATCCTCGTCATTCTCACTGTGAATATGAATAGATTGTTTATCAGAACAAATATGAAGAATCTTGTTAAAAATAGGAAGCGACAAACCAAACGTTTGGGAATCTGTTATATCCCATATTTGAAACCACGACGCTTGAAGAATTAATTCATATACACATATATGACTAGAGTCCATTCCTTGAATATATAATCTATTCGGTTCAATATTAAGAACTAATGAATCGGTAAAATTCTTTAAATGATTGAATATCGTGATAAATATATCGCGCTTTTTCTTATCCGTTATTTCAAATCGCATAATAATAAATAATAATATAGATTACTATTTATTACGATTTCATGTTATATAATTAGATAAAATGTTATACAGTCGATATAGTATTTACGGCTCTATTTTTACTGCCTCGGAATTGTCGTAGGTGAAATGCGACATTTTTTGATAATCCGGGAGCTATTTTTTGATTTACTCCACATAAGCGTTTGTTTTTTATGGCTATCGGAAAAGGATACAATAATTGGGCAGATGCCATATGTATATTGGCAATATTTTTTTATTTGCCTACGTTTTCGCCGACCGATTCGAGCATTCGTTTGGCTCTTCTATCAATTTTAGTGTAATAGCTTTGCTTGTGAGTAGGTCGACTTCTCTTTGAGGTATATGATTTTTTGGACTTGCCCCATTCCTTTGCTCTAATGTAAGCAGCCCACACTCCCTTCTTATTTACTTTACACGTCCCTGTTGTACATATAGGAAAATCGGGATGTTGTTTATTACCAATCGTTTTTGTTCCTAAAAAACATTTTTTACCACATTTTTTATACATACGAGTTCTTGCGGCTCCTCGAGGAGCCAGCTTTCCCCATCCTGCCCAAGGCACTGCCTTACGTATTTTACGTGTTTTATTGGGCATTGTATACAAACGCATATTATATACACATATACATGTACAAAATTTGGGTGTACGCCGAACAATGCCGTTTTTCGCAAATACACGTTCTAATTTAAAATTGATTTGGTTTTTGATAAATGAGCTGTATGTATCATTTGGAATAGTTTATGTGATATAAACACCCGCAATATGGATATTAAATATCAAAGTACACGGCATTATGGAGTATTCAAGGAAGAGGAACGATGTAATGAATGTGATGAATTGTCTGTTCAAGAAGCATGTAACAAGTGTGGTGAAGGAGTCTGTTTATCAACGTCTTGCTGTGAAGTCTTTCCTCACCATAATAATAGTAATTATACTATATGTAGACAATGTACAATTTCCATAGATAATAAGTTGCGAATCGTGATAAATTATGGTGAATTGAGATTATTGAAGCAAAAAATAAATAAAAAACTAGAGAAGACAATAAAGCAATTGGAGGGAGAAAATACATAGGCAGGTATAGATTAGGTATTTTGAGAAAGGGTATTGATGATGTAGTTGGGTTGGGTTGGGTTGGGTTGGATAAAAATGAAGAATAAAACAATCATATTTGAAACAGGTGGTATTGGTTGGTTGGTTGGGGGTTTTGTTTCTTTTTTCATAAAAATATAACGGAATATATTATATGGCATATAGAAATTGTTTTAAAAATCGGAGCGATGATTTAAATAGTGGCCAATACATCGGTAGAAAAAAGGCAAGAACTATATTTAAAGCATCGGTAGATTTGGCTAATAATGGGGGTGTGTATCATAAAACAACTCCTAGTGGACAAAATAAAGGGACCTATGTTGGCGATGTAAACATTAGTCGTGATGGAAAAAAATGTTTGATTGGCGCAACGAGTTATGATACTTTATTATCAGTTACCAATGGTAAATATTTAGAACAACCTATATCGTTTGATATTAAATACTCTCAAGACTTGTGGTCCGGCTCTATTTATAAAATTGATTTAAGCGGCGTTGTATCAATCTTTTCACACCCAGATGGTAGTGCAAATACGTTTTCCTATCCTCCCAATATTTTTGCTAACCAAACTTATCCCAGATTAATACCCCCAACAGACCAAGGGCTAATTGTTGACCCATGTTATAATGTTTTTTATAATGGTAATAATATAAGCAATCAAGGGATATGCTATATTAATGATGAACGTGCTTATCAACAATATCGCAAACTTTTACCTTTAACTGAAAGATATATCAAGAATTATATTCGCTCGAAAAATGGTTATGTTGGAGACTATTATTATCCAAAATCTTTTTCATTTGACTGTTGTAATAACTATGTGGCAGCCATATCTGGAATACCAGAGTTAACTATGTTAGAAAGACTAGAATTATTTACAAATAGTATTCAAGTAAAATCTGTCTTTGAAAAGATTTCTAATGTAAATATTTACTCCATTACATCAAGTGTAACTATTCCATCATATGTAACTATAACGCGAAATAACAATACATATCTAGAAGAGTTTGGAATCGTAATTACCGTACCAAATACTACATTATCTAGTATAAATGATGACGACCAAACAACTATTATTGAAGAGTTACTACACTTATACGCTACATTTTTAAATATTGATGTTTCTTTGATAAATATTACATTAACGTCTGGTTCTATTATTGCTACTATTACAATAAATTCTTTAGTACCAGAGCCTGAACCTGAGCCTCAACCTGAACCTGAGCCGGAACCTGCGCCTGAACCTGAGCCTGAACCTGCGCCTGAACCTGAGCCTGAACCTGAACCTGAACCTGAGCCTGAACCTGCGCCTGAACCTGAACCTGAACCTGCGCCTGAACCTGAACCTGAACCTGAACCTGCGCCAGAACCTGAGCCTGAACCGGAGCCGTCTCCTACTCAATTTACATATAGTGATAGTAGCCAAACAATCAGCTATGATACGACAATAACATCTAGTTCATATACTATTCCGGCCGATCAATCATTAATCAGTGTTCATATCGGTACAATTGTTACACAGATTCAATCTAGCGCTTTTGTTAATCAAAAACAATTGAATGAATTTACATTCGAACCAAATTCTAACCTTACTACTTTAGGTGGAAATGCGTTTACAACATGTACAAGTCTAACAACTATAACTATTCCTTCGTCCGTTACTAACATAATCGTGACTCCGTTCGTACAATGTACCAATATTACCTCTATACAGGTAGAACCAGGTAATATGAGTTACTCCACTGATGATAGAGGGGTCTTATTTAACTACAATAAAACTATATTATTTCAATATCCAGCAGGTAATACAGCAACCACCTATATAATTCCGAATACAGTTACAGTTATTCAGTATTACGCATTCGGTTTTGCGCAATATCTGACTACTATAACTATACCAGATAGTGTTACCTCATTTAGTCATGTTGCTTTTGCAAACTCCCCATATTTAACTACTATTAACATTCCTCCCCTAATAACTGTATTGAATTATTCGTTATTTGCTGGATGTAACAACCTAACAACTGTAAATTTTGATTCAAATAACGAATTACTAACTATCGAACAATATGTATTCCAAGCTACGTCGATGACATCATTAACCTTGCCCAATAGTGTCACTGCTATCGGCCAATATGCATTCTTTAGTATTTCGTTCACGTCAATATCATTAAGTTTATCTACAATCAATAAATTAAATATCGCTAATCCTCCACCTAGTCCACTCATTCCAACCGAAGGGGGGACATTATCATCATTTTATGGCTCGGGACAAGTTACTATTACGGTTAACCCTGAGCCGTCTACATTTGTGTATAGCGACGATAGTACATCATATAGTCTAGACACAACACTCACATCTACTTCTTATAGCATTCCTTCTGGACAGACACTTATTAAAGTTATTCTTGGAGATATGGTTACATCCATTAACCAAACTGCCTTCGCACAATCAACAACCAGTTTGGAAACAATAATATTTAATTCAATTATTGAATCCATATCACAATATGCGTTCCGAAATTGTAATATGCTATCGCAGGTATATATTCCCAAATCGGTTACAACTATAGGCCAAAATGCTTTTCAAAACTGTACCTCATTAACAACACTAGTATTCGATCCAAGTTCAAACATTACATCTATCGCAGATAATGTATTCGGTAGTATAGCAATTACGTCGTTATCCATACCAGATTCAGTTATATCTATAGGAAGTGGCTCGTTCTATCAATGTCAGAATTTGACTACAGTCACCATATCTGAGTCTAATTCGAATCTTACATCTATTGGAGAGACTGCCTTTATGAATTGTAATAATTTAACATCAATAGTCATTCCTAATGAACTTACAACGATTGGTTCACAAGCGTTCACTCAATGTATGAGTTTGAATTCAATAACATTCCCACAGTATTCATCTATTACGTCTATCAATAATCAGGCATTTTATAGCAGTGGATTAAGGACCGTAACTATGTATTTAACCACAATTAACACATATAATAGTAGTAATCCAAATAATATGCTTCCCACAACAAATAATTCTTGGTATACTTTTGCTGGTTCGACAGGAGTTAACTTTATTGTAATACAATAAACACATATTCAATACATGTGAAAAATGTAAATAAGAATGTTGTAAAATATTTAATACTGATATAAATATTTAATACTGATATAAATATTTAATACTGATATAGTGATGTTATTGACATAGTAAATGACCAATTATTACCATTTAAATTAACAGTGTATCCTTGGTCGTCAACTAATCGAACACGAAATCGTTCCAAATCTACCGGTCCAAAGTAAACACGTTCCGCGTCATCCAAATTGAAATCGTCAATCAATATTTTACCGGGCGATAGAGCATTCGCACCCCGTAAAGGTAAGAGTGCCAATACGTTTGTATTTGTCGGAGCAGTTAAACGATTGCGCTGTGTTTGAGAACGTGATTGTGTAGTTGAATTCAGTGTAAATAATTGTGCTTGTGTAAGTCTTCTAGGTGCGTTTTGAACATAAACTGGTGTTTTTTTACTTGAGTTTTCATTAATCACACATCCATTAATAGAAGTAGCCAAGTCAGCGTTCCAATAATTGGGTATTTCAACGTACTTTTGACTAGGTGTAATCCCAACAAGACCTTTATTCAGATGATTTTGCTGGTAATCATCCAATACTAGTAAAAAATATTTAGGCCCGAATACGTCCATAAATGCTTCCGATATTATGTACCCACCACTAGCATCCAAATTGTATATCATTTCACCATATAATGGGTCTGAATTTTGTACAGTCGTATTACCACGGAATCCTAATATCCAACCCAAATTATTATTAAATTTGGATGTCGTTTTACATATTGGGTCACACGTTAGTTCTCCGGTTGGGTCATAAAATGTTATTTTAATGATACTGCTAGTATTGTTTGTTATAATTGTCTTTCCGGTAGTCGAACTGTATGAAATGTCTACATTTGACATAGACGCATTTATATTTGTTTGAATTAATGCAACTAATTGTGTTTGATTGTAATTACCAGATGGTATAGAAACGGCACTACTATCAATAAAAAAACAATTATTGTTTCGCCATTCAGCATCAATAAGGTACCATGTATAAGGTATTTGATAGGCAGTAACGTTGATATTAATCGCATTGTGAATTGGATCACTCAAATCTAGTGTATAATTAGTAGGTGACGTCGGACTGTCTGGGTCGGGATTAAAAGGAGCAATATTTTCTCTATATTGACTGTCTATATTCACTATTCGCGAAGTTGTATTTTTAAGATTCGGATTGAGTTGACCTTGTGCGACAGGCAATTGATATGTATTATTGACTCCGAGTTGGTTTCTATTCATAATAAAATTGTCGTTTTGTTTGAATATATGGACTTGTTGTTTTCTATCTGTTGTTTTATTGGCTTGATTCGGGTCAGTCTCTTGTTGTGATACAGGTTGATTCTGCCATAGATTTCCTAATTGGGATGTTTCCTTGTATTGAATGTTTTCGGGTTCGTCATAATCAATATCTTCCAGTAACTGGTTCTGAACTTGTTGAAAAAAATTAGCTAAATCATAGTTATCTTCACGAGTATAACGATTAATAAGAGGCGTAGTAGCATCTATAATATCGTCATATGTAACTTGAACGCTTTCGGATAAATTTAATAGTGATAGAAGATCCTCTTGACTGTAATTATCAATATTTAAATCAATATCGGTTGAATCCATTATAATAATTGTATATAATGATTAAGTAATTAGTTTTTAATTGAAAAAATGTAATATTACTAAAATATTGTTATAACTGTAACTAAAATATTGTTATAACTGTAACTAAAATATTGTTATAACTGTAACTAAAATATATTGACGTTCATATTTTGTGTATTCGTTTGTAAATATGTACGAAACATTTTATTAAAACAATTGACAAAATTAAAATCGTATTTATTATGAACTATCCAATCTGATAGTGCGGTTATACCTTGTGCGCGTTTACAATGTCGTTCACCTTTAAAGAGCAATTGTTCCAGTACATTAATTACACGCATATCATATTCATCTGTTATTTTGGAAACAGCCAAATGTTTGTTGCCTTTGTAAATATATCGGTTGTAATCCATATCATCATATATTCTATAATTTTTGTCCAAAATAAGACGGTTTTGAATCAATCCAATACCTTCAATTTTATTCGTGGAATTATTCATCTCGATGACATATACATAACTTTCTAGAGGAATAATTTCTTTTATTTTTATAGGCGTTCCATATAAACAATCGAATTGTCCCATCTTTTTTTTATAGTTCACATTTTGCTCGTATGTTTTCTCGTTAAATCGAGTCGTAGCAATTGTTTTAATATTCATTAGTTAAGTGTTAATTAATATTAAAAGTAAATTTCCGTTTTCAATTTTTTGCCAAATGCCTCCCTTTTAATCGAACATATAATATGGCAAATGCTATACTAAAATAGACTACCACTATTTGTAATGTTCCAAGATATCGCATTTCTTCATTAACCGGATACCCAAACATTACTAAATATGGGTCTATCACATTTATAAAATTCTCGCCATTCAGTTTATATTCCACATTGGAAACAAAACAGCCTTTCAAATAGATGAATAACCCCCAAACAGACAGAGACCCTATTAACGTAATAAGACCTATCCACAACGGCGCAAACAAATATATGACATACGCCAAATAGGCAAAGGTGAAATGTAGCGATTTTATTACAAATGCCCAAATATGATTGTGAGCTTCTGTTCCCAATGTTATATCGTTTATTTTTTGATAAAAGTAATTTGCCAATTCTTTCCTACAATTTCTTCTATATGTATCTTCAAAGTATTTATCCATTATATTTATTTGCTACTATTTTTTAGTCGACAAAACCTATTCTTTTATTAGTGCCTTTTTCTTAGTTCCTTTTTCTTAGTTCCTTTTTCTTAGTTCCTTTTTCTTAGTTTATTTTATTAATTCCTTTTTCTAATTCGTCTTATTCAAAAAACTTGTATTTAATCTTATAATATCTCTCTATGTATTCTGTTTCCTTCTCATCCAGCCCAATTAGTTTATATATGTTCATTGTCTTTTCACTGAACATCCTCATCGCGTCGGGTATTTTCGAAAAATCCGGAATGTATTCAAATACGTATTTCTCTAAGTAACGCATTCTATATCTAGTAGTCTCAAATAAGAATAAAATTAATTCAGTAGAGAGAAATTCCTTTATTAATTCCATTTCACCCATTGTTTTATTTTTTATTATATAATTATCTCTCGTTGAAATCCCATAAGACCCTTCTTTATCTATGTACGGAAAACCATACATCTTGTGTGCCATTATTATTTTGGGTTCTCTATGAAAAGACAATTCTTCGTTACTATATTTAATCTGAAGTTCTGGAGTCTTAGTATTCTTATTTAATATAGTGGTATGTACATTTTGAAAAGGATAGTCGAGAGAAAATACATCGTTTAATTTCACTCCCTTCTTTGGCATATTTGTTTTTATTACATTTAATTTACCGTATTTCTCTCGTAATAGTAAAAACTTGTTTACTATGGAACCAAAACAAAGAGGAATCGGAATGTCATTTATCAATGTAAACTCAGTGTAATCTTGTTTTAATGCGTCGTATAATTCTATTTTATTACTAGGATTATATATCATTGTTTTATCGGTATTTTCTCTCTTTGTCAATAGAAAATAACATATTGGTGTCTGAACATGATAGTCGAATAGTTTATTTACTTCACTGGAATTGAGCGCATGTAGTTTTTCTATACGATGGGTTAATAACAGTTCATACATACCCGCCTTGTCTGGCTTCATCCATATGGATGGTATAAGAACATTCATCTTTCCACCATCCTTCAAGAGGGAAATATTCTTTTTAATAAACTCAGTCCAAATTGTATTCCCATCCTCTTTTTTGTTAGTATGGCTTTTTGTAGGTACTTTTTTCACACCATTACAATTATAAGGCGGGTTGCCAATGATATAATCAAATTTGTATTCGGTTGACCATTGAATATAATTATCCTCGATGATATTCGCGTTTTCACCAAATGTCTTTCTTAAAGACGAAATATTGTCCGTATTTATTTCTACCATATAAATCATATGCTTGATTATATATTCTTTTCTCTCTTCGTCGTTCGGAATAGTTTCTTTTAGATTTTTAAAAAGAATGACAAATAAACAAATGCTATAGTTTCCATGACCCGCACCGGCATCTAGCCACTTCAACTCTTTGTTTTTAAAGTCTTGTTCTGGAATGATGGACAACATTTTGTGAATGAATTTGTAGGGTGTATTTATCTCCCCATACAAGTCTTTTAACACATAGTCATAGTTCAAATATTCTGGAATACCTGCTTCTAAAGTAGACGTATTGGTATTTAAACTAATATTTAAAAGTGACATTAATATTAGTTTAAATTATTTATTCAGCTGTTTACCTCATTTTAGTTTTATTTCTTTTTGCGCGTTTTATTTCTTTTCTCTCTGTGCTTCCTAGTTTTTTCCTTGTTCAATACTTTCGAAGTAATCTCTTTTTCTTGCTTAATAATCATATCTACAATGTTCTGGTAAAAGTTACGGAAATTCTTCTTCTCCTTTTTTAATTCTTCATACGAAAACCACCTTATATTTGACTTTTCTAACAATCCATTATCCAGTTTATGTTTTACATGAGGCAAATAGCGGGAGAAAAATTCATAATTATTTTTATAATAAGTCGGTAGCCTTTCATCATATTCCATTTTAAAGATATACGTGGAATATTCTTTGAATTTTATAGTAGCGATTTTATTCTTTTTAACACGTTTCCTTAATTGTTCCGCAGAACCCAAGAAGCCATTTATTTCCTCTGAACCTTCTCTCAGGGCTGTATCAAAATGCGTTTCACCCTCCTCATGACCGCCACCAAAATCAGCCCAACCTGGTGTATCATCTAATTCATTTTCTTTGCCAAATAAAAAATAAAGCCTGTCGTTTTTTATTGCTACAGGTAATAGTCCTCCACCCATTATTATAACACGATATTTTTTTATTGAACCAGAATATAGATTGTGGTATGCGATAAATGATAAATGATAAATTAATATTATTTATCATTTATTTATTTTGACGTTTAACTTTGTTTACTTAATTATTATCACAATTTCTTTATTATGTAACAAACCATCCAATCTATTTAACGTAGAGAATACTTTGTTATGAAAGATTGTACGAATTGAGGTTGATCTATAACTCCTGAAGGAGACTCAATAGTAGATTTAATAGCTAATACATCACCAGGTAACAAGGGAACATTTACACCGACCATTTTTCCATTTAGAACATCAGCTTGTTCTTTTGTTAATGCGTCAATTGTGATGACATATTTAATGCTGAAGGTGCTACCAATAGTAGTAGCTACACCATTTACATATTGATTAATGGCAACGCTACGATTGATGCTGTCACCGTTTTCATTGACTGTAAATGTAACACTATCTCCAACCTCATAGTACAACTCATCTTGACTTCCTACAGTTCCTGGTTTGGCAGGACTAGCAACTGTGATATATTCAATCTTTGCGCCAACATCTGGATTTCCATCTGGACTTCCATCACATGTGATATCTACGATAGCCTCACTGTACTTGTTATCAATACCATTCTTTACAGCACGAACACTTTTAGTTACACCACCATTGAACAAGTATGGAATATCAGTAATTAGGATATCTAATACTTTACTATCCGTATTATTTAGTTCAAGCTCATCTTGTGTGGGTGTTACTGCGGCTAGCAGAAATGTTATGTGTTGTGTAGGGTCTTCGATGTTTTGTATTATTACCTCATCGCCAGGCAGGAAACCTCCACTTGAGTCTGGAATAATAACTGTTAACCTTGTTATAGTTGTATCCAAATTATCACTATCAACACGGATCAAAGCACCAAGACCTGTGCTATTTGCGCTTGTAGCATACCCAAAGGCACCATCTGTGAAAATTGGAGCAGAAGTAATAGTACGCACATCGTTGATACCTCTAATTTCTTTGGGTTCACCATTTAATAAGGTAGCATCCTCACTAGTGAGTTCCTTGATTACAGTTTGATAATTACGTGTTATACGAATCATATCACCCTCTACATAACCACTACCAGGACTCAATACCTTTATTTCTATAACAGGCATTACAAAGTTGGGTTTAGTATTTGTAACATATACGGTGGCGCCGATACCTCCTGATCCAAAAACGATGGGTGTGCCGTCAGCACTCTCGTAACTAACGACATCATTCGTTTCTCCGTCAACAAATACTATACCAGCTGTCAAACTATGTGTCAAAGCATTTGAGCTATCTACTAGACTACCACTACCATCTGTATCAGTTAATATATATTCTTCTCCCGCATTTAAAGCCTGAATAAAACTGGCATCGAATACGTTACTCGATAACTCAATTACTTCGGAAACGTTACCATTCATATTGGTAAGAACAATGTTATCAGTAAGGGCATACTCTACTGGACTATTGTAACTACCATCTCTGATTGTTATTTTCTTAACCCATGTACCATTATTACCGACATGGACTTCTGCGATAGCACCTATAGCACCCGCAGCAGTAGTCACTCTACAAAGAATGGTTTCTGGCACTCTTCCATCCGTTGAAAACATAGAACGAGTAGTTATATTGGCAGATAAGTCAATGATATTCAATATTGTCAGACCATTTAAAAAGTTTGCGTCCATCCTGGTCAACGATAAATCGATTGTTTGGGTAGGATTCGCCTTATTTGTAATTTGAATTCTATCATTCATTGTGTAGCCAGAACCAGTAGTATTAACTATAATATGAGGAATACCATTAATACCATTATAACAAATGTCAGTGCCTAGATTATCGGTATTGACGTCTACTACAGCACCAGTTCCGCGTATAGTTGTGTTATCGGATACATTATAACCAATTACAATACCGCTGGAATCATTATTAAATACAGCAGACGAATCAATTACTTTGCCGGCAATCGTAAGAACACCAAGATTTAATCTGATAGCATCAGTAGCAGTTAATGTATGTGTAATAGTGGCATTCTGTTTAGATACAGTCAATGTATCACCTGTGGCGTATGCGTTATATCGTAAATCACCACCACGGTTAGTTACAGTCATTTCTTCAAATACAGCAGCACTGGAATTATCAGTATATGAACCAGTTGGAGTACAAGAAACATCTACCGTAGACCCAGTTCCAGTAACAATGCCGTTTGCGTCAGCGACATAGTCAATACAAACTACAGTGGCGTCGGAGGTAACACCTGGTAAAAACAAACGGTTCGTGATATAAGCATTACGACCTTCACGGTTGAAGTTTTGAACATTTCCAGACAAATCAGCACCTTTTGGGTCAGTAGTTGAGAACAACACATCTTCATTATTTCCGACTTGGTTAAGGGTATTTGCTTGAACATCCAATATACTAGGCAATTCAACAAAGCGGTTGCTCTCGGTATAAAAACCACCTGCCTTACATAAAATCAATCTATCTCCAAATTTGTACCCATTACCCTCCTTTGTTAACACCATATCTACGATTGTGTTTTGGTCAGACAAAGTAACTTTTACTTCAGCCTTATCATAGTTATAAATTTGTGGTCCTGGTGTGGTGGGATGCGCGTTAACGATGTGAACAACCCAATCTTCAGTGGTTTGGTTTACTCCAGGTGTTTTTGTAGAATCATAACCTAAGTGTCCATTTGGCACATTATCAACTGCGTCGATGTAAATTTTTGCGCCAAATTTCAATTCAAATCTCTCGGGATACTTCTTGAGAATAGTGTTGGCTAATTTCTTTGTAACATCCACACCATTGACTAGGGTGTGTGAAATATCATTCATCAAAGCGTTTGTTTTGGCAATGACTTCTACCAAAGCTCCGTTATAACTATCTTTCAATTGAGGAACATTGGAAAATAAATTCGCACCTTCTGCGTAACCAAACACTGTCTCTGCTAATGTGCCTAAATAATCATTTTGTAAATTATATTGATGGAATCTAAGTGTTGTATTATTTGGAGATTCAAATGGAATATCACTAAACGCACAATCAGTATTACTTTTAACACCAAACATCACATCACCGGCATAACCACCATTGGGGTATGTCTCATCAGTAGAGGCCTTACCTCCAATAAATTGAAACCACTTTTGAACATCACTGGCATTAAGGGTGTTAACTACACCATCTACGCTATAAGTAACATCGGGTCTCTCGTCCATCTCAGAAACTGGTCTCTCACCAGATACACCAACCTGGGCTGTTTCAGCCAAATCGTTCAAGTAAAAAGTAGGTTCACCACCTATCGGAACAATAGTTGTCGGCATTATAATATAAAAAAATATTATAAAATTTTCCCAAGAAAAAATATTCAAATATTAAATTGTCCTTAAATTGTCCTTAAATTGTCCTTAAATTGTCCTTAAATTGTCCTTAAATTGTCCTTAAATTGTCCTTAAATTGTCCTTAAATTGTCCTTAAATTGTCCTTATTACGCGTTA
>Ga0209390_10002711_pt1 | contig 30301 bp, 26 predicted proteins | sample BON01_FD_187212 | JGI IMG/M metagenome (GOLD analysis project Ga0209390, IMG submission 187212) | Freshwater microbial communities from Lake Bonney liftoff mats and glacier meltwater in Antarctica - BON-01 (SPAdes) (version 2) | ecosystem: Environmental > Aquatic > Freshwater > Ice > Glacier...
GAGCATGGTGTCGTCGGGGAGCGATTTGAGGCAGGCGCCGATGGCTTTCTCGGTATTTGGGATCTGGGCGGCTTGGCCGTTGTGGTGGATGTCGAGGAGAAGTTTTGAAACGTCGATGCCAATATAGGTTGTCATGAAGGATTTTTCCTGGGTTTGGTTGGATGGTTTTTGTTGGTATGTTTTTCCTTCGACTTGCGATACGAACTCGGAGGTTCAGTCAACTGTTCAAGGTAGAAACATGCGTCGAGGGAGGATCGAGCTGACCCACGAACTCGGAGGTTCCAGTCCAGAGCGATCTTCTCCCTCGGCGGCTTATTTTATCTGGGGGCTGCGCAGCCCCCAGATAAAAACTGTTCGTCAGGACGAGCCCAATTCAACGGTCGAAATCAAGATGCAAGTTATTATATATTAAAATTATGGCATTTTGAATGTCTCGTGTTTAGATGCCTAAGAGAGTGCGTGTGGGTTACGACGGGGCGCCGTATCACGTGATGGACCGTGGCAACCGACTGGAAGCGATTTTTTGTGATGATCGAGACCGTGAAGTTTTCCTGAAGACGCATGGGGAGGCCAGCGAGCGTTGCGGGTGGTTCGTCCATTGATGTGTGCTGATGCTTGAGATATCAGTGGCCGATTTGCCAAAGTAGCCGAAGGGCAGCGCTGAAAACATCGCGCTGGCATCGGTGGCCAGACAAAGAATGAGCGTAACGAACGTGTGGCTCGCGGAGCGTTTGGGTATTGGGGCGGCCAACCGGGTGAGCCGGTATTACGGAGAAGCCGCTGGAAGATCACACATCCGAAAACTCACCAAAAAGATTGAAACGGCAATAGCGGATAACTGCCCCCGGTTCCTGGAGAAAGGTTTTCAGTCTTCAGCGTGCGGAAGAAGGCTGACTCAACTGGAAGGCGCTGACGACTGTCATTCCGGTAAATTCGAGGCATAGTCGTCTAGCCGCTGGGTGGCGCTGAGGAGAGTCGGGGTCCATTGTCGGCAGAGCTCAAAGGTTTCGGCGATGTTATCGCCGGCGTAATCATGCGCGATGGCATTGCGCAGGTTTTTAATTAGGCGTAGTTCACGTGCAGAGTTGATGATACCGCGTTTTTCGGCGCGCTGGAGCACATCGAGCAGCGAGCCCGGGGACTCCAACTCGTGGAGGTCAAGAGTCCGGAGAGCCTTGTTGACCAGCAAATCTGCTGTGCGCGCAAAACGGCTGGTGAAGGCTTCGACTCTCTCGTCGGCCAGGTCTGCCCGTCCAGACGAAACGTCTATACCCGCGCACCGGTCCAAGGATTTGGCAAGGTGGGAGGCCATGCGTTTGAGGTCTTCCAGTTCCTCCAGCAGAAGAAGTTTTGTGTCGGGAGAGCTCACAGGGGAACGGCCTGTTGGTTGATGAGATGGAAAAATGGACCCGGTTTGTCTGGTCGCGATACCACAAGGTCGAACCTGCGCACACCAAAGGCATCTTGCAAGTCGGCTTCGATTTGCAAGCGTTCCAAAAGGCCTATGCGTGCCGAAATGATCAGCAGATCTATATCGCCTCCCACCGCTTCATCACGGGCTTGTGATCCGAAGAGCTTGACGGCAGCCAGAGGGTCGTAGGTCGTTACAATGCCACGGATTGTTTTCGCATCTGGACTGGATATTCTCATTCCGTTGTATTTGGGACAGTGCCACAACCGTCCGATATGGGCGAGGGGAAAGTGGACACTTAAAACCTGAGTTGAGGAATAATCTTGAATTTCTAACGTGGAATTTAGAATTGCAAAGCGTCCGCTTGCCAAATGGGTCGATCTCGTTATTTCACATCGCCCGGGCGGGGAGGCGTTGGATCACGTTGTCGTGGCGCTGCAGTTCCGCCGGAACGCCGTTGCCGAGATGGGTGCAAAACCTTGCCCCTGCGGAGATCGCCGCGTCGATGTCGGCATCCGACAGATCGGTGTGACCGAGCGAAACCTCGGTGCTGGATTCGAAAATACGGCGGATCACGTCCGCGCTTCCAGGCCACTTCGAGTGATGCGATCCTTGAGTTCGGGCGGGCCGTAAAGAAGGATTTTTTGTGCGCTTTGAACGGTCCGGTCTTTGAGGATGTGATTGCACCTGGCCGGGGAGTGACCCTCACAGACGAGAGGCTGGGGTCAGGCTGGAAAACGTTATAGAGAAGTCTATTCGTTCAGGTCCTTGCTAAATTTCTTCAGGTCACTCTTCCCGGCTTTCAGTCGCCAAATGAAAGGCGGGAGCGTGGTTAACTTCTATTCGTCTTCCCGGAATATTGCGTTCCATGAGAAATGCGATGGCGCATCAACCTCCAAGCGGGTTGTATCGCAGTTTTTCTACACCCCCGGGCAGTTACGCGATCGAGTGATCGGGATGTTTCATGATTGACCGAGAAGCCGACTGCGGCTTTACCTGAGCCATGACACATACGCGCAGTTCCCTTCTCCTCGTGGCCCTTTCTTTTGCATTACTCACCAGCGGCTGCGTAACTCCGTCCAAACACCCTCCCCAGCGTGATCTGGAGGCGCTTTTTAAGGAAGCGGATGCCGACGGAGATGGACGTGTTTCGCGGGAGGAATTTGCAGATTTCATGATCGAACAGGTGTTCATCAATTATGATCGCAACGGCAACGGATTTGTCACTCAAGCCGAATACCTCGATGGCGGCGGGACACTCGAAGGATTTCGGAAAATCAACCGCAGCGGCAGTGGCAAAATCACGCTTCCCGAGGCGAAGGCCAGTAAGTTGATCTGGGATCGAATGACGCTGCCATTTGACGAAGCAGACGTGAACGACAACGGTTACGTGACATGGGACGAATTTCAGAAGTTCCGGATACGGGCTGCGCAGTACGTGGGATAGTAACTGCGCTCCGCCGCTGGTGGCTGGTGTGACTTCGCTTGAGCGTCGATCCAATCGCGCTTGATATTCCGGCGATTTGGAATCAATATGTTTGGCTTACATGACACCCGCCTTTGACAGCCAGTTGGCCGGACGGATTGAATCCTCCGGAGTTGTTGCAGTTTTGATCATTGACCGCGTGGAGGATGCCGTGCCCTTGGCGAAGGCGTTACTTGCAGGCGGCATTACCGCCATAGAGCTCACGCTGCGCACTCCCGCTGCGCTCGATGCTCTGCGCGAAGTGGTGCGCGAGGTTCCAGATATCCTCTCGGGCGTCGGGACAATCCTATCTCCAGCGCAGGTCACTCAAGTGGTCGAAGCCGGCGCGGCGTTTGGCGTCGCACCGGGCACTAACCCACGAGTACTGGCGGCGGCTCGCGAAGCGGGGCTGTCATTTGCTCCAGGAATCACAACCCCGACCGATATTGAACTGGCAGTGGAAAACCATTGTCGGGTGCTAAAATTTTTCCCTGCCGAACCGATGGGAGGATTGAAATACCTGAAGGCGATTTCTGCGCCCTACGCGCACTTTGGGTTGAAGTATATTCCACTTGGCGGCGTCAACGAGGACAACATGTCCGCCTACCTCAGCGACCCGCTCATTTGCGCGTTGGGAGGCTCCTGGTTGGCTCCCAAGGATCTCATCAAAGCGGGTGACTGGGCTGCCATTACCCATCTGGCGCGGGGTGCCGCTACCAAAGTGACCGCCGCCCGAGCCCGGTAACCACGGAGATTTCTTTCACATCCGACGTCCCACTACCAAAATTATGAGCAATATTGTCGTCACATTTGGAGAAATCATGGGCCGCTTTCAGCCGCCGGGATTCAATCGTTTCCGCCAGGCGCTGCCCGGTCCGCTGGACCTCACCTTTGGGGGAGCTGAGGCTAATGTGGCCGCATCGGTCGCTCTTCTGGGTGGCCGTGCACGATTCGTCACTGCGTTACCACAACACGCCATTGCTGATGCTTGCGTCGGCACGCTGGCCGGGCTGGGAGTAGATACGAGCTACATCCTCCGCACGAAATCAGGGCGATTGGGATTGTATTTCCTTGAAGCGGGAGCAAACCAGCGTCCGAGCAACGTGATCTACGATCGGGCTAATTCTTCGGTAAGTCTGACGGAGGGATCGGCGTATGATTGGGCGAATATTACTGCCGGAGCGAGTTGGCTGCATACTACGGGTATCACTGCCGCGCTTTCTAAAACTGCAGCCGATGCGGTGATCCATGCCGCCAGGGCGGCCAAAGCAGCAGGCCTCACCGTTTCCTGCGACTTGAATTTCCGTAAAAAACTCTGGGGCTGGGAACCCGGCACAGACGCTCGCAAATTAGCGGAGAAAACAATGCGGGCGATCCTACCTTACGTCGATGTCGTCATCGCCAACGAAGAGGATGCAGCCGATGTGCTCGACATTCACGCTACAGATACCGATGTCCACTCAGGGAAAGTCGCTTTCGAAAAATACCCGGATGTGGCACGCCAGATTGCGAAGCAGTTCCCCAACGTGGTGAAAGTTGCGATTACCCTGCGCGAGAGCTATTCCGCATCGCACAACAACTGGGGTGCCTTATTATACGATGTTGCATCGGACACCCCATACTTTGCTCCGCTGAAAGATGGAGCATACGAATCTTATCAAATCAGGAACATCGTGGACCGCGTGGGTGGCGGTGATTCCTTCGGGGCAGGACTGGTCTTTGCGTTGAACACGCCTGAACTCACCGAACCGTCGAAGGCGGTCGCATTTGCCGCCGCAGCATCTTGTCTGGCACACTCGATCGTCGGCGACATTAATCACGTCTCCCGCGCGGAAGTCGAATCGCTCATGGGCGGCAGCGGATCCGGCAGAGTGGTTCGATAGGTTTCCGCAACAATTCACGATCGAGTGAGTTCGATTGCGAGTTGAATCGCGGCGATGGTGCTGTCCGGGCGGGCAATTCCCTTACCCGCAATCGCGAAGGCCGTGCCGTGGTCAGGGCTCGTCCGTGGAATAGGGAGTCCGAGCGTGACATTCACGCCCTCATCGAAAGCGTGCAGTTTCAGGGGGATGAGTCCCTGATCATGATACATGCACAGCACGCCATCAAACTGACCCGCCACCGCGCCGTTGAAGACGGTGTCGGGGGAGTGTGCACCGGTAAAGACCGTCCCAGGCAACGTTGCAACGAGTTCGGCGATGGCAGGCGCGATAATCGAGATCTCCTCTGCGCCCAGATCTCCGCTCTCACCCGCATGGGGGTTTAATCCAGCCACAGCGATTCGCGGTCGTGTGACTCCACGTCGCTGGAGAAATCCCGCAAGCAGGCGGCCGACACGGACGATCTCATCCGAATTCAGCAGGCGGGCCACATCTGCCAAGGGAATATGTGCCGTGACGAGTGCAACCGTGAGGCAGCCTCCCGTAAGACACATCGCAAAATCTGGGCTATTCCAGCGGGCCGCGAAAAACTCCGTTTGCCCGGGGAACTTAAACCCGACCCCGTGCATATTGCTTTTTGACACAGGTCCGGTTACCACAGCGTCAATCTCTCCCTTGGATCCGAGTGCAGCGGCATCTTCCAACCAGCGGAAGGCAGCCGCGGCACTATCCGCAGTGGGTGCTCCCGGCGTAAATCCTTTTTCATCGCCAATGATGCGGAGTCGCGTATCCCCAGGCAGCGTGATTTTTTCTATCGCTGAGCGGACGACTTCCGGACCAATGCCAGCAGGGTCTCCGAGAGTGATTCCGATCGTTGGCACAACAGCAGCGCAGTGCGGTCAGTTACGAGTAGATTTTGATGTAGGCGTTCTGCCGGAGGGTATCCAGCCAGCGCTGCATTTCCTTCATCCGTTCCTGCTGGATGAGGTTTTGCTCAATCTCGTCACGAACTTCGGTGATCGCCTTGACTGCCGCATTCTTTCGAGCTTCGACCATCATTAAGTAATAGGAACCACCAATTTGAATCACATTGCTCACCTCCCCCGCGCGGAGCGCGAAAGCGTAATCGGTGAGCTGTCCGCTGAGCGTCTTGCGATCAATCCATCCCCAGTCTCCATCGGCCTCCTGCGTGGCTGGATCCTCGGAATACATCTGCGCCATCCGCCCGAACTCGGCACCCCCTAAAATCTTCGAGCGAATTTCCTCAGCCATCGCGGCCTTCCCGCCGGGGAGACCCAGATCCCCATCGTCGCGGAGGACAATCATACGGAGCTTGATCTCCTCAGGAGTGGCATAACTGCCTTTATTTTTATCGTAAAAAGCCTGAATTTGCGCAGGTGAAATCACAAAATCATCCCTCACAAATGTCTGTCGCATCGCTTGGACGATCACTTTATCTCGTTCGATTTCCTTGAACTTGCTCACAGAATATCCCTGAGTGCGGAGCGTGCGGACAAACGCCGAGCGATCTCCACCGAACTCCTGCCGGATCACACTCTGGATCCGATCTTCAAGCAAATGGGGTGGAATGTTCAGCCCTTTCGTCTTGAACTCCTGAATAATGAGCGCCCGGTCAATCAGATCCTTCAGCGCAGCAAAGCGAATCTCTTTGATCTGGTTTGCCAACTCCTCCCCTTGCAGGCTGGCGCGCAGGGCACGTTCGCGGGCACCAATGAGCTCGCGGACTTGAGAGTAAGTAATGACCTCGGAGTTAACCACGGCTGCGATTCCGTCGATCACCTCCGCCTGGGCAAGGGTCGTTCGCACACTCATGAGCGCGACTAGGCAAATTGTGGCAGCGATGCGTTTCATCAGATATGTTGGCGCTTCTGAAGGAACTCCAGAACCTCCCGCAACTTATTTTCGGGTTGGGGGGAAGTCAAGCGGGGGAACTTCCCGCCGAACAGGATAAAGTCGTCTTTTCGCTTCAGCATGAGTTTATTCTCCCGCACTTCAACCACCCGCAATCGCTTCGCAGCGCCCTCCAGACGAATTTTCTGAAGCACCAAGAGCTGGCTCACCGCGTGCGGAGGACGACCAAAACGATCCGCCCATTCTTTGCGCAGTGCCTCAAGCACGTTCGCATCACGTGCATCAGCCAGCTTGCGGTAGGCATCGATCCGCATCCGGGGGTCCTGAATGTATGCGGACGGAATGAAGGCCGGGACTTTGTTTTGGTTGCTGCTGCTCGCGATGAATTCCGGTTCGTTGGTTGCTACGAAATCGAGCCTTACCACGGTGACAACGCTTGAATACGTCCCCTCGCCTTTCAGCACGGACACGGATCGCTGGAGCATTTTGCAATAGAGATCAAACCCGATGGCAAGAATGTGCCCACTCTGCGCAGTGCCGAGGATATTTCCTGCACCACGGATTTCGAGGTCGCGCATCGCGATTTTAAATCCAGCCCCGAGCTCGGAATATTGTTTGATTGCCATCACGCGTTTGCGTGCATCGCCACTTGCCATCAGGTCCCTCGGCAACATGAGAAAGGCATATGCCTTATGGTGGGAGCGTCCGACGCGGCCCCGAAGCTGATAGAGGTCTGCCAGACCAAAGCGGTCTGCCCGATCGATAATTATGGTATTTGCGTTCGGAATATCGAGTCCGCTCTCGATGATGGTTGTCGAAACGAGCACATCCAGCTTGCCAGCCACAAATTTCTCCATCACCACCTCAAGCAGCTCTTCGTCCATTTGACCATGACCGACGCCGACGCTGGCGCCAGGACAAAGATGGCGGATGCGTTCGGCAAGCTTGTCGATCGTTCGCACCCGATTGTGGAGGAGGTAGATCTGCCCTCCGCGGGCCAATTCGCGCTGAATGGCATCGCGCATTACCCGCTCGTCGTACGCGCAGATTACGGTCTCGACGGGCTTCCGATTGGGAGGCGGCGTCTCGATGAGCGACATATCCCTGGCTCCCATGAGCGCGAGATACAAGGTGCGGGGAATCGGGGTCGCAGAAAGCGTCAGCACATCGACCAGACGAAACCGGTCCTTGAGTGATTCCTTTTGCTTCACCCCGAACCGCTGCTCTTCATCCACGATAACAAGGCCAAGGTTCTTAAATATAATATCCGGTGACAGCAACCGATGGGTGCCAACCACAATATCAACTGTGCCCGCCGCGAGCCCCCGCCGCGTCTTTGTCTGCTCGGAGCGCGGCCGGAACCGGTTCATCGACTCGATGACAACCGGGTAATCACTCATCCTTTCGCGGAGGTTTTGAAAATGCTGCTGCGCGAGCACAGTGGTTGGCGCAATCATGACGACTTGCTTTCCACCCATCACCGCCTTGAAGGCCGCGCGGATGGCGACCTCAGTCTTGCCAAAGCCCACGTCCCCGCAGATCAGGCGGTCCATGGGACGGGTCGACTCCATGTCCTGCTTGGATGACTCGATGGCGCGGACTTGGTCTGGCGTGGGTTGATAGACAAAAGCATTTTCAAACTCATTCTGCCAATGGGTATCCGGTCCAAATTCAAAACCAGCGCTGGTATCCCGCTCCGCCTGAAGTTTAAGCATCGTTGCTGCGTATTCGAAGATCGAACCTTCTGCCTTTTTCTTCGCGCGGTCCCATTTCGCATCTCCAAGACGTGATAAGTCCGGGTGACGCTTACCGAGCCCCACGTAGCGCGACACCTGCCACGCTTGATCGACGGCAACATACAACCTCGAATCGTCTGCAAATTCGATCGTCAACGTATCCGGGGGGCCGGCACTATTGTCACCAGCAATCTTCTCCATTCCAAGAAAGCGCCCGATTCCATGGTCCACGTGAACCACAAAGTCTCCTTCCTCGAATTCTGTGAAGTCCATGGGGGATCGCGCTATCATCGCACGGTCCCGACGCACCATTTGTCGGCGCATCCGTTGGCTTGCTGAGCGTCCGAACAACTCGGCATCGCTCAAAATTGCAAGCTTCACATCCGGACAGATAAATCCACTCGTCAGGTTGCTTTCGCGGAAATGCAAGACATCCGGATTCAATCCATTGTCCCTCGCCAGCTCCGAAAACCGCTCCCATTCGCCCTCGTTGTTGCACGCCAGAACGACTGTCCACGCAGTGGCAATCCAATCGCGGACCTGCGAGAAAAATCGATTCCGTTTGGCATCATCGATTACAAAGTCACCCGCACCAAAAACGTCTATCCCCGGCGAAAAACATTCCGGGACGCCCGACGGGGATCCGGATCGGGGTTGATCCGAGATAGAAATATTTGCCCCCCCGCATTCCGCATCCAGCGAGATCACGAGGTCATCCGCGGAGAAGTATTCAGTGATGGGGCACAGCGTCCGGTCTGGATCGCCGATGAGAATCTCCACCTGATCCGGCGATGAAACTGAGGTTTGCGAATCCAACTGAAACTCGCGGATCGATTCCACCTCATCTCCAAAAAATTCGATGCGATGCGGGAGCGGATGTTGCCATGAAAAAATGTCGAGAATCCCGCCGCGACGCGCAAATTGGCCTCGGGTGAAAATTTTGGATTCTTCGACATATCCCGCCACTTCCAGCTGGGACTCAATCGCCTCGATCACGTGTTGCTCACCCTTTTTAATGGTGAGCACTTCACTCTTGAAGGTGTCCGGCGAGGCAACATTTCCTCCGAATACAGCAGTAGTCAAAACAACGCAGAGACCACGCTCACCCGCTGCAATCCGACTCAAGACCTCCAATCGCTCGGAGAGTGCTTCCGGATCAGGGAGGACTTCCGCATCAGAAATCGGCTGGAGGTCGGGAAACAATAGAGCGCCCGCCCCCCAGGCCACAAGGTCGGCTACAGTCTCCTCCTGGCGTCGGACGTCGGAACACACGACCCAGAGGTTCCCGTCGGCGTTCCGCGCCAAGGCTGCGACCAGCGCCGGTTGAGCGGCAGCAGTAATCGACTCGACCTCGATCGGACGCGGGCGCGAACCATCTGCCAACGCCCGGATGCCCGGATGGTTGGCTAGCGTCGAAACGGGGTCATACAGGTCCATTTATTACTTCTCGTCGATAACAATCCCAGAGGGAACGTGCCATCGGGCATTCTGGAAACAAAAACTTTTCCACACGATCGAGCGGACGGATTCCCACGCGGCTATTAGTCAAAAAACACTCGGAAGCCCGCGCAACATCGTCACGGTGCAGACGGCGGGTCTCGACGGAATGGTTACGAATCATCCATTCGCGTAACACCCCCGACCTGACACCCGGCTCAGCCTGCGGCGTCACGACGCGACCGTCAATCACGGCAAAAAAATTTGCCATCGCGGCGGAGGTAATCCACCCGTCATGCGTCGTGAGCACCGCATCGGAATACCCGCGCTCCTCGGCATCCGACTGCATCAGCACACGAGACCAATAATTTCCGGATTTCAGCCACGGGAGCGATGGAGCGGCGCTTTCAACGAAGCCCGCCGATCCTGCAGGGGGCAAAGCATCTGCATCGATAACCATTTTTTCAAAAAACGCAAAAATCCGCGGCGACTGGACGGAGGGTGTCGGTACGCCATCTCCAGCAGTCACGAAAACCCGGAGCACACCATCTGGAAATCCCGCCGCCAGCCGCTTTACCGACTCCACCCAAAGGACAGGGGGAGATGGAAATCCCACCGCCTGCACGGCGCTAGCCATGAGATCCCGATGCAGCTCCGCGAGGAGCAATCGACCTCGGTAGACGGCTATGGTTTCGAAAACGTGCATTCCAAACCGGAATCCCCGATCCGATAGGGGCACGCCGGGCGATTCGACAAAACATCCATTGCCCGAATCGAAAATAAATCCCGCGCTTTCCATGGACTTCTCGTCGCTCTGCGCGAATTACTCTCGCAAGGACGACGTCACCAGCTTTTTCAATGCTGGACGCGATATCCCCAAGATTTTGGCCACCGCAGCAGCATCACCCTCGGCATGCTCCATCGCACGCTTCGCAAGTTCCCGTTGGAGCCATGGCAGAAGGCCCTGGGGCGCAAGTTCACCAGCACGATCCAGAAGGTATTCGGCAATATTATCAAACGTAAATGTCCCGGACATTTCTGCTGCCAACGTCGCGACAACTCCCGGTTGGCCCATTGGAATATCCTTAGGCAGCAGGAGCTCGCTCGTTGCAAGAACGGTGGCACGTTGGATCGTATTTTCGAGCTCACGGACATTGCCTGGCCACGGATAAGCCTCCAACGCGCGGACTGCTTCCTCCGAAAGCTTAACCAAGGGACGGTGGCGCCGGTTGGCTGTTTTGCGCAGGAAATATTCCGCAAGCAAACGAATATCATCAGCGCGAGCCCGGAGCGGCGGCAACTGGATGCGCACCACATTCAGGCGATAAAATAGATCCTCACGGAATTTTCGGGCCGCCACCTCATCTTCCAGATGTTTATTCGTCGCGCAAACAATTCGGACATCCGTGCGAATCGTCTGGTTGCCGCCGACCCGGGAGAATTCTCCCTCCTGGAGCACGCGGAGCAGTTTGCTTTGCACGCCCAGCGGCATTTCTCCGACTTCATCAAGAAACAAAGTGCCGCGATCGCATTGCTCAAACCGCCCAATGCGTAAATTATGCGCACCGGTGAACGCACCCTTCTCATGCCCGAAGAGTTCGCTTTCGAGCAGATTCTCCGGAATTGCGGCGCAGTTGATGGCGAGAAAACTGTTCTCGCTGCGCGTGCTGTAGCGGTGGATTGCACGGGCGACGAGTTCCTTGCCGGAGCCACTTTCGCCGGTGATCATGACCGGTGCGTCACTCGCTGCGACACGGCCGATCATCTTGAACACTTGTTGCATTGCTTCGGACTGACCAACAATGTCCTCCTTGTGCTCATCCACGGTGAGCAATGGCTTGAAAGGTTCTGCGGCCTGCATATCGGCCCGCTCCTTCAGCGCGGAATCTACGACCATCTTCAGATTGAACGGCAACTGCTCTTTGCGCACAAAATCAAAAGCGCCGAGTTTCATCGACTCAATTACCCCCTGCGTGGTGCCAAACGCACTCGTGATAATCACCATCGCACCGGGCTCTGCCTTCCTCACTCGCGCAAGAAATTCCAGCCCACTGGATGGATGCAAGTGCAGTTCGGCAAGAATGAGATCCGGCTTCTCGATGCTAAATGTTTTAAATGCTGTGTCGGAGGCGGTTTCGGTGAGCACCCGCACGGCCGATGTTTCGAGCTGGGCCTTGGCCCATGCAAGAAAGTCCGTTTCGCGGTCGACTATGAGAATGGTGCTTCTACGTTCGCTCATCTACTTCTTTGTAATTCCGCCGTATCGGCGATCCCTGCGACCAAAATCCTCTATCGCCATCCGCAGATCAGCGCGGGTGAACTCGGGCCAAAACTTCTGAGTCACGTGAATCTCCGTGTAGCTGAGTTGCCAGAGAAGAAAATTCGACAATCGCATTTCTCCGGAGGTGCGGATGAGGAGGTCTGGGTCCGGCAAGCCAGCAGTGTAAAGACACTCGTTGATACGCTCAATCGAAATGTCGGCCTCTTGGATTTTCCCCGCACGGGCATCGCGGACGAGCGTCCGGACCGCATCAACAATTTCCAGGCGACCGCTGTAGCTCAGGGCCAGCGTGAGGGTTAATTTTTCGTTCTTAGCGGTAGTTTTAATCGCCTTCTCCAGGCGTCGTTGGCAGGTCGTTGGAAGATCCTGCAAGCGCCCTATGGCATTTAAACGCACCCCCTTTTTAAGCATTTCAGCCGTTTTCTCTTTTAAAAACCGTTCGAGTAATGTCATAAGTCCATCGACTTCCGGCCGTGGTCGCTTCCAGTTCTCCGCAGAGAACGCATACAAAGTGAGATACTTGATCCCGGATTCCAGACATCCCTCGACACACTCGCCCACCGCGCGGCTCCCACGTTCGTGACCGCTGATTCTGGGCAAGCCCTGGCGCTTTGCCCAGCGGCCGTTGCCATCCATGATGACGGCAATGTGCTGGGGCAGTATGCCTTCGTCGGCGGACGATAACCCGGTCGCCGTTGTTAGCGATGGATTACTCACGAGCTCGGGGCATTGCGTTCAAGCGCAGGTTCGGCAATGATTTCATTCGGTGGTTCAAAAAAAATCCGAACCGCCTTCATCAGGACCGTTCGGATAGGATTCAAAGATTGGGACGAGGAGCGGGTGATCACAAGAAGAATCGTGCCAAAGACCACGTCACCAGAACGCATTTTGATTTGCATTCATAAAGTGTTGAAAGATATGCAGGTATTTTTCCACAACCAAAATGGGTGATTTTGGCCAGGTGGACTGGGATGAAGATGAGCAATACAAAAACAGGAACCGTGGGCAGCCATGCGGCGCGGTTGAGGCAGAGACTAAAGGGGCGTGTAATTGAGGGGGGCGAGTGGGAGCGATTTAAACGGACTCCCGCGAGAGAAGCACTATCTTGGGGAAGCAGCGCGAGCAGGAGATTTTTTGCGCCAAATAGTGGAGCGTGGACAGGAGCCCGATCTGGCCAGCGCGGCTCCGGCAGCGACATGCCGAGCGTTACCTTCCCAGTGGCGGGAGCACTACGGCTGCGAGCCCCCGAATTGCCGAAAGTTCCGCCGATCTGGAGGCCTATCATGGCACCTGTTACAATGGCAGTGGGTGGGAACCCGCGGGCATGAGCGCTGGCAACAACCACGGGTGCAAGCGGATTTTTATGCTCCCAACGGGAAGCCCAAATGTCTGTGGCTGCGCGAACTGCGGCCTGGAGCCCGCAAGTTAGCCATCACCTCGATGCTCTCGCCCGAACATGCCGATGCCGTGATTGATGTGACCAGCGGGAAAATGTCCCTTTTCCCCCACGCCGCGGTGCAGCTTGATGGAGGTACTGCACGAAGCACCCGAGCCAGCAACACCTACTTCTGTATAAACCCCGTGCTTTGTATCGAGGCCATGGCCCTGCTCTGCGGAGCGCGACAAATCCGCGAGATCGCACACTTTGCCAACCGCTTACGCCCCGCGCAGCGTCGTGAATTGGGGCTCCCGCGCAAGAAAGCCACCCGAGCCTTCTATGAGGTGCCCGGCTACAGCGTCTTCCACCAACTCCTCACCCACATGGAACTCGTCCCCTTCGGCAAAATCCTCTCCCAGTGGCTCACCGCTCAATAAGCCAGCCTACCCGGCGCTCCCGCATTGGATGGAAAAATAGTCCGTGATATCATCGGCACACTCAGCCTCGTAGACGGAGAAAATGGCTCCCCGTTGAGTTCCCGGCCCATTAAGAAAACCGGCCACCAAAATCAGGAGGAAGACTCCCTCGAGAACTGGATCAACCTCACTCGCTCCCACTGGGCCCGAGTCGAAAACCGCAAGTACTACCGCCGCGGTGCCACTCTTGGTGAGGACTTCACCCGCTGCTCCAACCCCAATTTATCCTAGCTAATCTTACCCTTCTGCGCAGCGTCTGCCCGCCTCTGCACGCCTGCGATGGCACCGACGCATCCCCTGCCCCGCAGAGACAGCCAAGAGAAGCATCAAGCGAAAGAATTCGGAACGTCAGGCGGCTGCCGAAAGTCCCACGGATAGCACCGCAGCAACCGCAAAGCCGATAACTCCCAGCGCGGTAAACAAAATCGCGGCGATTACCAAGGTGGCACCAGACTTCGCAGCCGTGGGGAACGGCGATGCGGAAACAAAACTTCCCGGACGCACGCTGGCGGTGCCCAAACTCACGTCAGAAGCGCCGCTGGCAGGCAGCGGTTGTTTGTCAGACGAGGCAGTCTTTTGAGCGAGGAAAACTACTTCCACTTTTCCAAATCGCACATTATCGCCATGCTGCAGGATCACTTCCGTCACCGACTGATTGTTAACAAAGGTGCCGTTGGTTGAATCCAGATCCACCAGTTTATAGCTCCCGTTATCAAAGAGCAATTGGGCGTGGTGACTGGACACCGAGGCATCCTCAATCGGCAGCGAGTTGTCAGGCAGGCGTCCGACGGTGACGGTATCCTCGTGAAGTTCGTGTAGATGCTCTTCTTGGTCTGGGAGGGTAATTTTCAGCTTTGGCATGGCAGGGAAAAAAAGGAGGGCGTAGCAGTCGGCCGGGTTACGCGTTCTTCGTGAAGTTATCTACTGATGTGGCGAATTGGTCAAAGAAATAGCTCGCATCCCGGGGCCCAGGCGAGGCTTCCGGATGATATTGCACGCTGAACGCGGGAAATTCCTTGTGAGCAATACCGGCTACGGTGCCATCGTTGAGGTTGAGGTGCGTGATTTCCACGTCGGACGGCAAGGAATCCGGATCGATAGCGTACCCGTGGTTTTGAGAAGTAATCGAGATTTTTCCCGTCCGAAGATCTTTGACGGGGTGATTTGCGCCGCGGTGACCAAATTTCAACTTAAACGTCTTCCCTCCCACCGCATACCCGAGGATCTGATGCCCGAGGCAGATTCCAAAAAGCGGTTTCTTGCCGATAAGTTCTCGGGCGGTGGCGTGGGCGTAATCCAGCGCCGCCGGGTCGCCCGGGCCGTTAGACAAAAACACCCCATCAGGGTCCATCGCCAGCACATCCGCGGCAGGCGTCCGGGCAGGAACGACCTGCACGGCAAATCCAGCATCGCGCAAGAGGCGTAGGATATTTTTCTTCATGCCAAAATCATACGCGACAATTCGCCTCTGGACCGGTGCAGCAGGTTCAAATGCATTCCCGGTCGCATCCAAATCATGCACGTCATTTGCAGTCCGTTGGACCCATTGGCGGCTCTGAACCCCGTCAGGATCCCACTCAAATGGCCGCGAGGTGCTAACTTCACTCACGAAATCCACACCTTCGTAAGTCGCGGACCGTGCCTTCGCTATCGCTTCGTCCGCGCTGATTCCCTCGGTGGAAACACAAGCCCGCATTGCGCCTCCGGTGCGCAGGTGTTTCGTGAGGGCTCGCGTGTCGATCGATTGGATACCGGGGACCCCATGGCTCTCAAGCCATGACTCAAGCGTTTGATCCGAACGCCAATTGCTGGCTACCGGGCTCAGTTCCTCGATCACCAATGCACGTGCCTGAGGCGATTCGTTTTCGTGATCCAGAGAATTCACTCCGTAATTACCAATCTGCGGCGCCGTCATTGCCACGATTTGCCCGCGATACGAAGGATCCGTGAGGATCTCCTGATATCCAGTCATGGATGTATTAAAACAAATTTCTCCCGTCATCGTGGCGCGGGCTCCAAACCCGTCACCGCGAAAAATTCTTCCATCTTCAAGCGCAAGGATAGCTGACACGGCGACACTATGAACAAGACTTGTCCAACACTCAATCTCCTAAAACAACAACCCCGATAAAATCACACATTACGAATGAGGGAGCGATTTTTCCAGAAATAACCAAATCCAGAATACACGGTGAGCAGGGTCGTGATTCCCACCATCGTTCCGCCCACCATCGACCACATCGCAAAATACCACCCTGCTTCACCGAGTCGCCAATCTCTCCCGAGCGCGAGAAACAGAAGGAAAAATATAATTGTTGCGATCTGCCATCCCGTCTTGTGTTTGCCCAGACGTTCTGCCGGGAGGACGACTCCCTGACTGCCCGCCAATAACCGCAGGCCCGTAATAAGAAACTCCCGCGCGATGATCACAATAACAACCCACGCAGGCAGAGCGTCAAACGGGATCAGGCAAATGAACGCCGCCGCAGTAAGGATTTTATCCGCCAAGGGATCCATGAGTTTTCCGAAATCCGTGATCAACCCGTGCTTCCGGGCAATCGCACCGTCGAGGTAATCGGTCACGCTAGCCGCAATGAATAAAAACAACGCCGCAGTAAAAGCGAAAGGAAAAGGCACCGTCAGACAAACGACAAAGGCTGCCGTGATAATGAGCCGGAGAACGGTGAGCTTATTTGGCAGGTTCATCGCAAAAGGTTGTCCACCAAACCAAACCTGCGATTCCGTCCCGTGGCAAGGCGAACCGCAAGAAACCTGCTAGCGCCCAAAACACCATTGCCATCCCTCCCGGCTTCCCGCTACGCTCTCACGCTCACTTTAATACACGAAAACAAAACTATGAGTCAGAGCGATATTGGATTAATCGGCCTTGCCGTGATGGGAGAAAACCTGGTGCTTAACATGGAAAGCAAGGGGTTCTCCGTCAGTGTTTATAACCGGACGACTGCCGTCACCGAAAAATTCGCCCAAGGCCGAGCCAAAGGCAAAAACATCGTCGCCACAACATCACTCGAAGAATTTGTCAGCTCCCTAGCCAGCCCACGCAAAGCGATGATTATGGTCAAAGCAGGCGGCCCGGTGGATGCCGTGATCGACCAACTCGTCCCGCTGCTTGAGCCCGGAGATATTATTATCGACGGTGGAAACAGCCTCTGGACAGACACCCAGCGCCGCGAAAAATCGCTCAAAGAAAAAGGCCTGCACTACATGGGCTGTGGCGTGTCCGGCGGCGAAGAGGGAGCTCTCAAAGGCCCATCAATGATGCCCGGCGGCTCCCAGGAGTCGTGGGAAGCAGTAGGCCCGATCTTCCGGAAAATCGCAGCCGTCGTCGATGGTGAACCGTGCTGCCGCCACATGGGACCGGACGGTGCAGGCCACTACGTCAAGATGATCCACAACGGCATCGAATACGGTGACATGCAGCTCATCTGCGAAGCCTACGCGATCCTCAAAGCCACGATCAATCCAACAGCGGAAGAATTTCACGCGATCTTCAAGGAGTGGAACAAGGGGGAACTCAACAGCTACCTCATCGACATCACGGAAAAAATCTTCACCAAGATGGACCCCGAAACTGGCAAGCCACTGGTGGACATGATTGTTGATCGTGCGGGACAAAAGGGCACCGGCAAATGGACCGTCATGAATGCCGTCGAGCACGCCGTCGTCCTCTCGACCATCAATGCCGCGGTGGAAGCGCGCATTCTTTCTTCGATGAAGGAACAACGCGTTGCAGCAAGCAAAGTATTGCCAGCTCCCGAGGTCGCACCATTCCAAGGCGATCGGCAAAAACTAATCGATGCGGTGCGCGACGCCCTCTATGCGAGCAAGATCGTCAGCTACGCCCAAGGGCTTGACCTACTGGGGACTGCTGGAAAGTTCTACGGATGGGACCTAAATTTCGGCGACATCGCGACCATCTGGCGCGGCGGCTGCATCATTCGCGCCCATTTCCTCAATCGCATCAAGGAAGCCTACGAGCGCAACCCTGACCTCGAAAACCTGCTGCTGGATCCGTTCTTCACCGACATCATCCGCACAACCCAGTCGAACTGGCGTCATGCGGTCGTCAGTGCGGTGCAATCCGGCGTCGCCTCGCCCGCATTTAGCGCCTCGCTGGCGTATTACGACAGCTTCCGCTCGGAAAGATTGCCAGCGAACCTGCTCCAAGCGCAGCGTGATTTCTTTGGCGCGCACACCTACGAGCGGATCGACAAGCCAGTCGGCGAGTTTTTCCACACCGAGTGGCTCGGGTAAAACTCCGACGCAGGCGACGCCATCCCCTCCAATTTGGTAGGGATGGCGGTCTCTCGCCGTCCGACTTTCTTGCACGCTTGACGTCGGCTTCACGCCCACGCTCTCGATGAGAAAAGTGGGCGCGGAAGGGACTCCGAGCCCTACCTTGGTTTAGTGCGGCCTTCGCTCATCGCGCCGACGTCTCCTTCCTCGCAAATCTACGCTTCTTGGATCTATCTCCGGTCGGATTGCATTGACATCTAGCGTGACGCCGATTAGACCACACGCTCTCACCGATCACATGACCACGACGTTCCGCTCTATTCTCACTCAGCCGATGATTCCATCGGTCGTTGCATGGTGCCCGGATTGCGTCTGTTTTGGATTCCGTCATATGGCATCGGTAACCTTATCCCGCGCGAGCATTTCGACTTAGAAAACAGATCGCTTTTCTTCTTTTTCAACCCTGCTCGCCACCTGGCCAGCAGGGTTTTTTTATTTTCTGACAACAACTAACACGTATGAATACCACACCCCAATCGATCCAAACCGAACTCCAGCGCATCGAGAGCGTTTATGGAGTGCAGATCCTGTTTGCCGCCGAATCCGGAAGCCGCGCATGGGGCTTTGCATCGCGTGACAGCGACTACGATGTGCGGTTCATCTATGCGCGAGCTCCAGAGTCTTACCTGTCTGTGGATTCGGAGCGCGATGTGATCGAGGAAACTTCCAACCCCGAGTTAGACTTGGTTGGTTGGGATATCCGGAAGGCGCTGCAATTGCTGAGAAAATCTAATCCCTCGCTACTTGAGTGGATCAAGTCGCCGATCGTTTACCGCGTGGACCCCACCTTTGCATTGGTATTCGGATTTCTTGCGTCGGAATTTTATTCACCCGCACGTGGCTTCCGGAACTACCTCAGCATGGCAAAATCCAACCTGCCATCGGAAGGCGATGCCAACGTGAAGCTGAAAAAATACCTCTATGTCCTGCGCCCACTTTTAGCAGCGCAGTGGATCGAGCGTGGGTTCGGCCCGGTGCCACTTCGCTTCAAAACGCTCGTGGATACCCTGGTCGATGACCCGCTGCTCCGAATTCAGATCGCAGTAATCGTGGCGCGCAAACGGGCAGGTGATGAACTAGCCAACGCGCAACGGATTCCTGCTATCGATTCTTACATTGCACGCGAATTCGCTCGTTTGGAAAAAATCACCTTGGTTGAAACTGCCCTGCCCGATGCTGAAAACCTGAACCTCGTCCTCCGCACGTTCTGCACGGCGCGGGCCGCCTAATCATGGACCAGACACCATCATCAACATCTGTACCTTGGCACCAATGGGGCACTGACATCGAGCCCTCCGCCACGGACCAAATGGACAACGCGTGCTCGCTATCGATTGCGGTGGCGGGCGCGCTGATGCCCGATGCCCATCTCGGATACGGCCTGCCCATTGGCGGCGTGCTGGCTACGGACAATGCGGTAATTCCTTACGCCGTCGGCGTGGATATCGCCTGTCGAATGCGCCTTACCGTGTACGATTGGAAAGCAAATTCCCTGCCTGGTCAACGAGACCGGCTGGCCAATCTCCTTGAATCCGAGACCCGTTTTGGCATTGGAGCAGCGTTCAAAGATCGGCGCAACCACATCGTGATGGATGAAGACTGGTCAATCACCCCGATCACCAAACGCCTTCACGACAAAGCATGGTCAAAGTTGGGTACGAGTGGCTCGGGCAATCATTTTGTCGAGTTCGGCAGCTTTTCGGCCTCCGACGCCTCTGCTGGAGTGCCCCCCGGCGAATACCTTGCTTTGCTGAGCCACAGCGGTTCGCGGGGAACGGGGGCGCAGATCTGTGACGCCTACAGCCGCCGGGCGATGGACGCACACGCCGACTTGCCAAAGCACCTAAAACACCTCGCATGGCTGGATATGAACAGCTCCGACGGACAGGAATACTGGGCTGCAATGACCCTCATGGGAAAATATGCCGCCGCCAATCATGCGGTGATCCATCACCACATCACACGCAGCCTCGGAGCAGATCCGATTCTCGAAGTGGAAAACCATCACAACTTTGCCTGGAAAGAGCAGCATGTGATCGGTGGCCATGCGCGAGACGTGATTGTTCACCGCAAGGGTGCGACACCTGCGGGCGCGGGTGTCTTGGGAGTGATCCCCGGATCTATGGCATCGCCCGGATTCCTCGTTCGCGGCAAAGGAAATCCTGTATCCCTGATGTCTGCATCACATGGTGCAGGGCGGCTAATGAGTCGACGCCGGGCGTTGGAGTCGTTCACTTGGAGCGCTACGAAAAAACTCCTCACGGATCGGGGCGTGCAGTTGCTCTCGTCGGGACTTGATGAAGTTCCAGGGGTTTACAAGGACATTGAGGCGGTGATGGCTGCACAAACAGATCTGGTCGATGCGATCGGCCGCTTTGATCCCAAGCTAGTCAAAATGTGTCCAGCTGGCGACCGGGCAGAAGATTAAGCATCGTTCCTGCTAATTTCCCACCCGGGACACCTCAATGCCTTCGTGGCTCAGCAGATTAACCAATCCGTGGGGCCCGTAGAGGTGCGCGGCTCCGACGGCAAAAAAGAACGTCTTACCTGCTTCGGTGCGCAGTTTGCCCACGATGCGCTCGGCCATGAGCCGATTGCGTCGAGTCAGCAAACGCTGCACCAATTTGGCAGACAGGTCTGATCCCTCTGGATCGAGCCACTTATTGAGCTCGACTCCCAAGGCATCGATGTCTCCGGTGAGATACAGATTGACCAGCATTTCCGAGGGAGACTGCCCGGTAGCCCGGATTTCACGCATTTGATTTAGCCCGTCACGCAGCATTTCGATTTGTTCATCAAGCGTGAGCTCATCAAAAATGGCAATCTGCTCTTCGGGGGTTTCGATACCTCCAACTTCTTTGCCGTCCAAGGCACCGCGTCGAAAGATCACCATGTCCTGTGCCAATGCGCCCGGATACTTGATCTGATCTTCCAATCCAGCCAACCCGGCAGCAAAAGCCCACACTTGCATGCGCGAGAACGGATCAAACGGAAGCTTGGGGTCGATCTCTTTGACAGCTCCCTGCGCCTCCTTCAACAAATCCTTCGGAAGCACATCAGCAAGCGTTTTCCCTTCGGGCAAAAATAAATGCGGCGTCATGCGCACCAACGTCGGCGGGTCCATCGGGATTTCCGTATAGACGGCGTCGGTCGCATGCAGCGCCGCGAGAACCCGGGGAGGAAGCTTCGTTACCGAGGGACGGGACAAATGGATCGTGCCGAAAAGATATGATGGCTTATCGTCTGGGTGCGCCTTGATACGCCATAGAAATGGCTTTTGGATCGACTCCAGAGCCTCCTGTCCAAACGTCTTTGGAGCAATCGTCACCAGCAACACGAGCATCGCGATCCGAACGGTTCGCAATCCAGACATCCGTATTCGCATGATTTGCTCCAGCAGTCCTCAGTGGAGATCAAACACCTCGCGGGCATCCGAAATTTCACCAGTGATAGCTGCCGCGGCTACCATGATCGGACTCATCAGCACGGTACGGCCGGTAGGACTTCCTTGGCGGCCTTTGAAATTCCGGTTGCTGGAACTTGCGCAAAGCTGGTCGCCCACGAGTTTGTCCGGATTCATACCGAGGCACATGGAGCATCCAGCTCCGCGCCACTCGAAGCCTGCATCGCGAAAAATGTCTGCAAGCCCGAGGCTCTCAGCGATGGCTGAGACTCCCTGTGATCCTGGGACCACGATGGCCTTGACTCTAGAGCTAACCTTCCGGCCTTTAAGGAAATGCGCAACCTCCTGCAAATCTGACAGGCGTCCATTGGTGCAGCTTCCGAGGAATGCGACGTCAACTTTCGTACCCTTGATCGGGGTGCCGGATTTCAAGTGCATGTGCCCGAGGGCTTCCACTGCCGTAGCGCGGTCTTTTTCGGGCAGATCTTCCAGTGCAGGCACCTGCTCATCGATAAAGATCGCCTGCCCGGGGTTGATTCCCCAGGTCACAGTCGGCAGGATTTCCTCTGCCTTGTAATTGATGATATCGTCGTATTCTGCGTCGGCATCGCTGGCAAAAGAACGCCAGCGTTCGACTGCCGCATCCCAATCCGCACCTTTTGGCGAATAGGGGCGTCCTTTGAGGTATTCAAACGTGGTATCGTCCGGATTCACATACCCGACGCGAGCGCCACCTTCGATCGACATGTTGCAAACGGTCATGCGTTCTTCCTGGGTGAAGGCATTAAACGTGCTGCCACCGTATTCGTAAGCGTAGCCCAGACCGCCATTTACTCCAAGCTTGCGGATAATGTGCAAGATGACGTCTTTCGAATAGACACCGGGTTTCAGTTTGCCATCCACATTGATGCGGCGGACCTTGGGTTTCCCGATCGCCATCGTCTGAGTCGCTAGAACGTCGCGGACCTGACTAGTCCCAATGCCAAATGCAATCGCGCCGAACGCGCCATGGGTCGACGTGTGGGAGTCGCCGCAAGCGATGGTTGTGCCAGGCTGGGTGATCCCTTGCTCAGGACCCACGATATGGACGATGCCTTGTTTGCCGCTAGGTAGGTCAAAAAATGTCACGCCGGACTCCGCGCAATTTTTGCGAAGCGCCTTGATCATGTCGTCTGCAAGACTGTCGGAAAACGGCTCCACACTTTCATCCGTCGGGACAATGTGATCGACCGTAGCAAACGTGCGCTCCGGATAGAGGACCTTGAGCCCAAGGTCGCGGAGCATGCCGAAGGCCTGCGGGCTTGTCACCTCGTGAATGAGATGGGTTCCAATGAGAAGCTGGGTCTGCCCGTTTGAGAGCTCACGCACGGTGTGCGCCTTCCAGACCTTATCCAACAACGTTTCTTTCATATGTGTTTCACTAACATAGTGATTCCTCCGCGGGCATCAAGTGCAGAGACAAGAACTGGATTTTTGATCGGGCATGACTTGCCGCCGGATGGATGCACGGGTATCATCGCCACGTGTCATACGCGCCCTTCGTCCATCTTCATCTCCACACACAGTATTCACTCCTGGACGGCGCGATCCGGATTCCGGATTTGATGAAACGAGCCACCGCTTACGGAATGCCTGCCGTTGCAATGACAGATCACGGCAATCTGTTTGGAGCAGTCGAATTTTTCAAAGGAGCAAAAAAAGCGGGGGTCAAACCGATCATTGGTTGCGAAGTTTATGTCGCACCCGGGTCTATGCATGAGAAAAAGGCATCCTCAGGCAAGGACGCCGCCTTTCACTTCACTCTGCTGGCAGAAAACGAAACCGGGTATAAAAACCTCGTAAAACTCGTGACTTCCGCCCATCTCGAGGGGTTTTATTACAAGCCGCGTGTGGATCATGAGCTGATGAGTAAACACTCGGAAGGACTCATCGCTTTGAGCGGTTGTCTAAAGAGCGAGATGTCGCAGGCGTTGATTCAAGGCCAGCCGCAGAAAGCAGAGGAAACGGCAGCCACGTACCGCGATATCTTCGGGGTAGATAAATTTTTTATTGAATTACATGACCATGGCATCGAAGCCCAGCGCCTCGTCACACCCGACCTGATCCGCATTGCGCGGGACATGAAGCTCGGGTTGGTGGCGGCCAACGATGTCCATTTTCTCGACCGCGCCCACCACGAGGCACATGACGTCATGATCTGCATCGGAACCGGGTCGATGGTCCATGATGAAAAACGTCTGCACTACGTGCCGGAGCTGTATTTTAAGGATGGCAACGAGATGGCAGCCTTATTTTCCGACCATCCCGAGGCGATTGCCAATACACTGCGCATCGCCGAGCGATGCAATCTGGAGTTCGAATTCGACAAGCCGAAATACCCGGCCTACGACGCCCCGGAGGGCATCACCCGCAGTCAATACCTCCGGGATCTTTGTTTTGAGGGTCTTCGCAAGCGCTACGGTGAGCGGGCAGAGTCCGATGAAGAGCTCCTCAAGCGGCTTGAATACGAACTCGGCATCATCGAGAAAACCGGCTTTGTAAGTTATTTCCTCATCGTCTGGGACTTCATTAATTACGCAAAACAACGGGGAATCCCCGTCGGTCCCGGACGTGGATCGGCAGCAGGATCGTTGATCGCCTATGTCCTGGGAATCACTGACCTGGATCCGCTTCGGTTTGGGTTGATCTTCGAACGCTTTCTGAATCCGGAACGGGTCAGCCCTCCGGATATCGACGTGGATTTTTGTATGACACGCCGCGGCGAGGTCATCGAGTACGTCCGTCAAAAATACGGAGAACGTGCCGTTTCTCAGATCGTCACGTTTGGGACACTCGGTGCAAAAAGCGTCGTGCGGGACGTAGGGCGGGTCATGGGACTCAGCTACAGCGAAGGTGATCGGATCGCCAAAATGATCCCGAATGAGTTAAACATCAGCCTCGCACAAGCTGCGGAAAAGAATCCGGAACTCGCTCAAGCGATCGACTCCGAACCTGCCACCAAACAGCTCTGGGACTACGCGGTTGTGCTCGAAGGCCTGACCCGAAATACCGGCATCCACGCAGCAGGTGTCGTCATCGGCGATCGCCCGCTGGATGAATATATTCCCCTTTGTCGCGGCAAGGAGGACGAAGTCGTCACGCAGTTTGCCATGGGACCGCTCACCGACCTCGGCATGCTCAAGATGGACTTTCTCGGGCTCAAAACCCTCACCGTGATCCACGACGCGATGGAGTTAATCCGACAGCGCGATCCAGACTTCGATCTCGACACGATTACCATGGAAGACCAGGCGTCATTCGACCTGCTGAACCGAGGCGAAACGGTCGGTGTATTCCAACTGGAAGGTGGCGGCATCACCAGTTGCTGCAAGCGATTCGATGTCGGCAACATCGATGATATCATCGCTATCCTCGCGCTCTATCGTCCAGGCCCGATGCAATTCATCCCGGATTACATCGAACGCAAAAAAGGTCTGAAAAAAGTCGAATACGCACACCCGCTCCTTGAGCAAGTATGCGCCGACACGTATGGCATCATGATCTATCAGGAACAGGTGCAACGAGCGGCAAATGTGCTGGCCGGATACTCGCTGGGGCAGGCGGATCTGCTTCGTCGTGCGATGGGGAAAAAGGACAAGGAAAAGATGGCCAAGGAGCGTGTCACGTTTGTCGAGGGATGCGCGAAGGTAAACCAAATCCCCGAAAAACAGGCGAATGCCATTTTTGGCTTCCTCGAAAAATTCGCGGAATACGGCTTTAACAAAAGCCACAGCGCCGCCTATGGCCTGATCAGTTACCAGACCGCTTACCTCAAGGCACACTATCCGATCGAGTTCATGTGCGGACTGCTCAGCAATGACTCCGACAATACCGAAAAAATTGCCACTTTCATAGCAGAGTGCCAGCGCATGAAGATCGAGATCCTTCCGCCCGACGTGAATGCCAGCTCGCTCAAATTTGCGCCCGACCGGACATCCAAACTCCCCGCGATCCGATTTGGTCTCGCCGCCATCAAAAACGTCGGCAGCGGCGCGATGGAATCTGCGATCACCGAGCGCCAGGCATCCGGGGCATTTTCCTCGATGGAGGACTTTTGCTCACGCCTCGACTCCCGTGCAGTGAACCGGAAAATCGTCGAGAGCCTCGTCAAATGTGGCGCTTTTGACAGTTTCGACAGCAACCGTGCGGCGGTATTTGCACAGGTCGATAATGCCATGGCGTCCGCCGCAGCAGTCCAGCGAGATCGTGCCAGCGGACAGGTGTCGCTATTCGATGCGTTTGAAACCACATCCACTCCAGCCGCACGGGAAAAGAACGGGCCTATTATTGAGCCGTGGTCCAAAATGGAGACCCTCGGATTTGAAAAAGAACTACTCGGATTCTATGTGACCGGCCACCCGCTCGACGCCTACGCTGGCGCCCTGGAAAGCACCCGGTTTTCGCGTGTCTCCGACGCCATGGCCGTCGAGGATGTTAAGTCGATGAAGTTGGCAGGCATGATTGTTTCCGTAGAGAAAAAGTTCACCCGCAAGGATGGCAAACCGTTTGCGGTCATCATCCTTGAAGACTTCACCGGACCCATCGAAATGACGGCATGGGAGGAATCCTATACGAAAAATGTCGAACTTTTGATCGCCGGAAATGTTGTTGGGGCGTCCGTAAGAGTGAGCAAACGCGATGAATCGATCCGCGTAAATGCAAACTCATTTGAGCTACTGAAACCACGAGCCACCAAGCGTCCGGTGGATCTCTTGCTGGATCACGCGAAACTGCGCGCCGACCTGGATCTCGCGACCATATTGGAGGCCATCAGCCGCTACCCTGGAAACCGCGCTGTCAGGCTCGGTTTCCGAATGCCCACAGGCCCGGACGTTTGGCTGCGCGCCAGTCAAGAATTTGAAGTCGGAGATGAACGAGCACTTCGCAGCGATCTTGTGGACTTACTGGTGCTGTAAGCGGATCACGGCGTATTCAGCGCGGTTTCCATCGCAGTGATCTTGCCTTCGACCACCATTGGAGACTTTGCGCGCATTCCCTCGGCTTCGTCGACGATTGCTTGGACGGTATCTTTCATTTGGCTGATCATTATTCCTCTGAGCAAACCTGCCGCCCTTGACGCGGGTTTGATGAGGTTTGTATACCGAAGAATCGAGCCATCTCCATGGGGCTCGACATACAGGCTGCCGGCGCTGCTCTCAATACTTGTGGCACGGATCACTCTCCATGAAACAGCATATCCACCACAGGGAAGTCGTTTCAACGCATTTTCCGCCGTGTATGCTTCGTCCGGAAAAATAGGTATCGAGACCTCATAATCCACCTCAGCGAGGACCGCTGTGATCTGTTTGCTGATCGTCGACGCCTTACAATTCGGCACAAAACGAAACGCCTGATTGTAATCGAAAAATATGGCCATCAAAGATGCCGGGCTAAGATCCGTGCGTTGATAGATCTGCGCCTCAGGCCATGGATATCCATCAATTGCCCTCGTAATAAGAACTTGCTCACCCGCATCAACGCGCTTGACGTCAGCGGCAGATAGTCCTCCTAGCAGATTGCCATCCTGCGCGGACAGCGCGAGAAACGGGAGAATAATAAGGGCAAAACCAACTTGCGTTCGCATCCCGAAATGTTGCCGCGCCCGCGCCCCAGCGTCAACCCGAATCAGCAGACAACCTAAACCCTCAAATACGTTTATTTAAGGTGGAAGGGGGCCGGCCTATAATCTAAATATTTGCAGGGCCTAATAACCCTCAAAGACTCCGCGTTGATGGCAAAAAAAGTTCGTTTGGAATTTGAAGGAGCGATTTATCATGGTTCTTCGCTGTTTCAAGTGGGTAGCGACTCTGTCAGCCCAGAGGGCTTGCGGAAATTAGCCGGTGATACTAGCCACCGGAATATCGACCGATAATGACATCAGCCCCGGCAGGGGCGACGGATCAAAACTCATACCGACTATCGAACTCCACTCCGTGTCGCTGGAGGAGTTCCAGATATTCCTCGCGAAACGTGCGTTTACGATGGTGCTCCTCCTGGTTTTCAATATAACGCCGGAGAGTAACCCTCTGCGGCTGACTCGCAGGGAATGCTCCGTAACCTTCCTGCCACGCAAAACGACCGAAGCCGGGGGTCTCATGGACCCATCGTGAGGAAACGGACTTCAATTCGCGCACTACATCGGAGAGGCAATGCGTGGCTCATAGTCCCACCCTCAAATGCACATGGTCGGAAACACCACCCACGGCCTCCGGCACGCCACCAAGGGTGCGCACATTACCGCCCATGAAAGCATGCAAATCGCCACGCCACGCAGATGCAGTGACTGGCGCATGATCCTTGGTTCCAAAAACCAGATGCTAATGTGAGCGGCGGTTTGAAAACCGGATATTGTTCTTCCTGCGTTTTCTTTAAACCTTCCAAACAAAACTCTTCTTCCTGCATTTTCTTCTCTGTCTTGTTATTGGGGGGACCGAGGAGAAAAGAATTAAAACCATGAAGGACATGAAGCGCATGAAGATGCAGGAAAAATCTTCCTCAGCCATCTCCCCCTTCATGTCCTTCATGCTCTTCATGGTAGAAAAAAAACGGGTTCGCCTCGTCGGAAGTCAACCCGGCGGCAAACAGCGCAAAATCCCGCTCATGCCCGGCGCGCTCATTGTCCCCCCACAAGCGAGTCGGGCAGCGAGTTCTCAAACCGCCCTGTTGTTTCCCCCTCCCTTTGCGTTAAGCGTCCTTCACTATTATGCCCAAAAAGTTGTGTAAAAAGCTCAGGGTTTGCACCACCGGCTAATTTCCTCATGGACCCTTCGGATCTTACCTGAACATGCTCACCCACCGAAAACAGCAAAGAGCCTTTATCATGTGATGAATGGGGGGATCGGCTGGAGGCGATTTCCCTCGCCAACGAGGATCGTCGTCTTTTCCTAAAGACATTGTGGCAGCCTTGCGAGCGGACGGGTTGGCGGGCTCACAGTTATGTGCTGATGGGAAACCAGTATCAATAAAAGGGGTTAGCAAAGGGGGCAGTTTTCCTATGTTGACATTTCGTTCAACCCCTTTTTCCATTCAAAATGCCGTAATGTCAATATTTCAGAACTGACCCTTTTTTTGGGATTTTAACTCAGTATTGTAGGTGTCAGGGTTTATGAATCATTTGGACTTTTCTTAAAAGGCGCTGGTCCACAAATCTAGCTCACCTCACTGCTACAACGAGGCAGAGAACATTGTTAAAAGCTCACATTGACAGCCACCCATAAAGCCATATTGTTTCCCGCATGAAGACAACAATTGAGCTTCCCGACCACCTCTTTATTGAGGCTAAGACAGCGGCAGCCCGTCGCCGTTCGAGCCTCAAGGACTTAATTATCACCGCGTTGAGCCGAGAGCTTCACCCTCCATCCTCCAAAACCACCGATAACTGCGCTCTCATCGAGCGAAGCCCGAACGATATCCCGCGCTTGAAGCACCGAGGAGTCATAGTGACTTCCGATATGGTCTATCAGATGCTGGAAAACGAGGGTTGCTGAATTTTATGGTTCTTTTCGACGCCAACCTCCTGATCGCTTTGGCCGATCACGACCATGAGCACCATGATTCGGCGACAAAATTCCACGTTCAAATCCGCGCGGCTGGCTGGGCGACTTGCCCGCTGACGGAAAATGCATTTTTGCGAATTGTCGGGCATCCGAACTACCCAAAAGGCCCCGGCTCACCCGAGGCTGCCCGGGTTTTATTGAACGACTTCGTCGCCCAGCCCGGACACCAATTTTGGCCCGATTCCCTCTCCCTTTGCGAAACTTCCTCATTCCCATCCCTGCCCGCCTCAAAGAATTTGACCGACAACTACCTTCTCGCGCTTGCTATCCGCCACAGCGCATCACTCGCCACCTTTGACAACCGCATCAGCCCCGAACTGCTTTCGGGTGGTCCTCGGGCCTACCAAGTGATACCGAAGATTTAGCCCGGTTTCTCAGGTTTCAGCTTTTCTTCCCCCGCCACCCGCGCCCGCCACCCGCGTGTGTAACGAGAACTAAAACCCCTTTTTCGTTATTTTCGGTAGCCAGCCAGAGCCGAAACTATCGGACTAAACTGTTACTTTTTTTCAATTATGCATTCTCCATTTTCTCTGATCGCCTTCGTCAAAGGGGTCATATCGTTTTCAGGCTTGCTTTCATGGAAGTCGAGCGACATCCCAGATGAGAGCATTCCCACCGATGTCGAGGGATCGGGAATCGATTACGAATCCTTTGATTTTTAGTCCTTCAAGAAAAGCCACGGTTTCGTCTGTTCTCTTGACGCCCAAAACATTTGCGCCACCAACTTGAACCGCCGTTTCGATTGCTTGGTTTACAGTGAGCAGCTTTTCTGGGTTCATTCCCAAAGCAACCATTCCCTCCGCAACTCGTCTTTCAACCAAACTCTTCACCGGATTCGGGGGCTGCTCCGCCACATTGAAAACGGCGCGGTAGTCGAGAGTTTTCGGATTATAATGAAATCGCTCCGCAAATACGTTGAAATCAAACAGGAATACTGGAAAGCGTGTGTCCACAATCTCGTCGTCCCGCGTGCCTTGTAAAAGCACGTGAGTCAGTTCAATACGGTTTTTTGTTGATGCGGAACCATCAGGGTGAAGTGTATGAAGATGC
>Ga0209390_10002712_pt1 | contig 30282 bp, 13 predicted proteins | sample BON01_FD_187212 | JGI IMG/M metagenome (GOLD analysis project Ga0209390, IMG submission 187212) | Freshwater microbial communities from Lake Bonney liftoff mats and glacier meltwater in Antarctica - BON-01 (SPAdes) (version 2) | ecosystem: Environmental > Aquatic > Freshwater > Ice > Glacier...
GCAAAAAAGCGCGAGAGGAGAGCAGACGGGGGGGGGGAGGGAAAGGGGGAGGGGGAGGGAGGGGGGGCCATCGGCAGAGGAAAAAGAAAAGCGCCGCGAGCGCGCGGCCGCCCAAAAATAGAGAGAGGGCGAGAGACGGCGGAACGACAGGAAAAAGCAACTCACCAGCGGGCGCCTTGGCGGCCAAGGGGTCCTCGAAGAGCGACGGGTCGTACTCGTACGCCTCGGGCGCCGCCGCGTCGAGCGGCGGGGCCACCAGGGGGACGCTGTCGTCGTACTCGTAGACCGACTCCTCGTACTCGATCGACGGCTTGGCGGCGTCGGTCGGCGCGGCGGCGTCGGCGGCGGCGTCGGCGGCGGCGCGCGGCGCGGCCGACAGGGCGCAGAGCGCGAGGCCCGCGACGAGCGCGAGCGCGAGGGTGGAGCGGCGCATGGTTCTTGTTGTTGGGGGAGACTGTGGGTGTTGAGGCTTTGTGTGTGGCGGCGGAGGGGGTTGGGGAGAGGGGGGGAAAAGGGGGGCGTGAGAAAAGCGTCTGTCTATTTTTGGGAGCGGGGCGGCGGCGGCGAGTTGGTTGGCCGGCGGCGGCGCGTCGGGTGGCGGCGGCGGCGGGTGGCGGCGGCGGAGCACAACTTCTCGTTTTCGGCTCTGTTGTCGTCTTTTCCCCCCGGAGAGGAGGAAAAGTTGCGCCCGGGATGCGCGGCCGGATTCGATCGGTTTCCGCGCGCGCGGTCTCGGCGCGCCCGCAACGCGCGGCGCGTCCCGCCGGGCGCTCGGCGGGCGGAAAGCGGAAGGGGGGGGAGAAAGAGAGGGCAACAACCCACGGAGGATGCTGCGTCGCGCGGAAAGGAAGCGGATGCGCAGCCCGAGGAGCGCCCGCTCGCGGCCGCGTCGGTCGGTCGCGCGCGCGCCCGGCGCCTGTGCGGCGTCGCGCGGCGCGTCGGCATTGGGTGGCGGCGAAGGGGGGGCGGGTCGCGCTTTGCGGGGCAACTCGAGGCCCCAGCCTTTGAAAGGCTTTTGCGCGCGCGCGCGCTGCTCGCTCACCTTGGGAGTCTGGGCTGTGTGGGCTTGGGTGCGGATGGGTGTGGGTTGGGCTTGAGGTCGCGTTGAGTGACTTTTGCTTTTTGTCTCTTTGTGTTTGTTGTGAATGTTGGATTTGCACCCCGTGTGCGAGAGCGGCGCCTTACGTGCACAGACGGCGCAACTGCGCGCTGCGCTGCCCCGCGCGGCCCTTGCGGCGCGCGGCACCCCTTCGCCGACCCGTTGCCCTCCTTTTCTCCGCGACGCCGCCGTTACAAGCAAGCGCCGACCTCACAGACGGCCGCGCGCGCCCCGAATAAGGGGGGCCTGGGGCGGGCGGGGGCCGGGGGGGCGCCGCGTCGCGCGTCGGCTGCCGTCAGCGCGCGTCTTTCCGTCGGCGCCGGCGGGCTCGGGGGCGCGTGCGCGCTTCCGTCAAAATTTCCACCCGTCTGCGCCGCGCGCACGCCCCCGCCGGCGGTTGGCCATTGTAGCGATTGACTTTGTGGACCCCATGATAGCAACGGCGGGGCGTTTGTCGTACGGGATCGCGTGATTACGGGCCGCGGCGGCGGTCAGGGGGAGCAGTTGCGCGCGCGGCGTCGGCGGCGGGGGCGTGCGCGCTTCCGTTGCCGTTTACGCCCGCCCGCGCCGCGCGCACGCCCCCGCCGGCAATTGGCCGTTGTACAGCTTGACCTCGCGGATCGCATGAAAGCGTCGGCGGGACATTTGTCGTGCGGGATCGCGCAAATGTCGGCCGCGCCGGCGGCGAGGGGGAGCAGATGCGCGCGCGGCGCCGTCGGCGGCCGACGCCGTGGGCGGCGTCGCGGGCGGCGGGGATGGGGGGGGTGCGGTTTGGTGTTGGAGCGTTCGGGAAGGAGGAGGCTGGACAGGCGTTGGATGAGGTCCGGGCTTGCGGTAGCGCGAGAGAGAGGAGGCCGGGGAGGCCGGGGCGTCGGAGGCGTCGCGGGAGGGGGGGCGCGAGAGCGGCGTCTTGTGTTTTTTTGTTCGCCGGGTGGCGGCGAGCGGGCGGGCGCCGGGCGCCGGCTGGCGCCGATCTCTTCGCTCGAGAGGGCGGCGGGTCTTTTTTTTCTTCAATTGCTCTTCTTTTTCGCAGTGATTTCCCCCTTTTCACGGCGCGCCTCGGGCCAAACACACGCCGCCAGCCTTCTTCCGTGCGAATAAAGATTTTCCTGGCCGGGCGCGGGGGGACCTCGCGGCCGAGCCGGCGCCGCGCGGAGCGGGCGGGGGGGCGGGCGGACGACGGCGACGGAAAAAAGGCGCCGCCTGGAAACCGTCTTTCCTGGTCGCCGCCGTCGTTTTTACAGGCTCTCTCACGATTCACGCCCCCGCGCCCGCCCTCTCCAGCGCCTGCCGCACCGATATGTTGATGCGCATGCCCGAGAAGACCGCCAGCGCGTCGGCCGCGGCCGCCGCCGCCGCCCCCTCGCCCCCCCCGGCCCCCGCCCCCGCGCCCGCGCCCGCCTGTGCCGCCTCTGCCGCCGCCCGCAGCACCGCCCGCGGCACCAGCGCCCGCGCCCCGCCAAACACCCTCGGGACGCCGTGGTGCGCCCGCCGCGCCGGCCCGGACAGCACGACCGCGTCGCCGCTGCGCAGCAGCAGCGGGGTCACGGGCTCGGAGTGGCGGTCGGGCCCGCCGACCAGGAAGACGGCGGCGGCACCGAGCGAGATTGTCACGAGCGGCGGCGGCGGCGGCGGCGGCGGCGGCAGGCGAGCGCGAGCGTCGTCGCCGTCGCCGTCGCCCTCGCCCTCGCCCTTGCCCTCCGCCCCGCCGCCGCCCGGGCCTCGGCGCCCCGGCGGCGCCGAGAAGCCCGCCTCGCTGTCGTCGACGTGCGCGAAGAGGGTGTCGCCCTCGCGGTAGTAGTTGACCAGGGCGGCGTCGGGCGTGAACCCTTTTTCCATGGCCGCCGCCGCCGGCGCCGATTCGTCGTCGACCCCCCCTCCTCCGCCCGTGGTCGCCGCCGCCGCCGCCACCGCCGCCGCCGCCGTCGCCGCCAGCAGCGACGCGAGCCGCGCCAGCTCGTCCGGCAGGGGGAGGTGGGCGTCGCCCTCGGCGTAGACGCGCCGGGACCAGTCGTAGGGAGGGCCGAGGGTGGCCCAGCGGAGCGCCCGAAGGAGGGAGGGGGCGGCGGAGGGGGACGCAGAGGCCGCCTCCTCCCGCCGCTGCTGCCGCCGAGGAGCCTCCTCCCCTCCCTCGTCGCCCCCGTCCTCCTTGTCCTCCTCCTCCTCGTCTGCCTCCGGCGCCGCGGCCTCTCTGGACGGCGACGCCCACTCCCAGCACCGCACGCAGGGATTGGCGCCCTCTGGCCGCGGGCTGTGCGCGCCGCAGTCGTCGTGGTGGGCCTTGTCGCCGCCCTCGCCGCCGCCGCCGCCGCCGCCGCCGCCGCCGCCGCCGCCGCCGCCGCCGCCGCCGCCGCCGTTCTCCGCCCCTCCGTTTGCGTAGGGCCCTGCTCCCCCGTCTTCCTGATCAGGTCGCCGGCCGTTCCCCTGCTTCTGGCACCACGGCCGCCGCGCGCACCGCAGGCCCGCCGACCCGGCCGCCGCCCCCTTGCCGCCGCCGCCCCGGTGCGCCGCCGCCGCCCGCCGGAGCGCGGCCTCCGCCGCGCCGCCCTCGTCGCCCCGCCCCCGTTCCCCCCCTTCCCCTTCGACGCGGCCCCCCTGGCCCGCCGCGGACGCCGCCGCGAGCGTGCCGTGCAACCCCCCCGGGTAGCGCGCGCCAAGGTTGGTGCGCCCGAGCGGCGGCTCCGGCCAACGCTCCAGCGCCGCCGCCGCCAGAGAGAGCTGCAGCCGCGGCGGCACGGCGCCCGGGAACAGGACCAGCCCGGGCGCCCCGCGGACGGCGTAGGCGACGAGAGCTGGTGCTGCGGCCGGTTCGCCGTCGTCCCCCCCCACCCCGCCGGGCGGGGCCCACAGCCGGGCGCGCGCGCGCGCGAGGTGCGGCGGCAGAAAGGACGCGGCCGCCGGGAGCGGGACGAGGGCAGCGGCCGTGGCGGCGGGGTCGCCGCGGAAAGGCGGCGCCGCCGCCGCCGGCGCGCCCTCCTCTGGCCGCAGGAGCCGCCAGTCGACCAGGCCCGTCTGGAGGTCGGCGGGGACCTCGCGCGGCCGCCGCCGGCTGTTGGTCAGGTGCCGCTGGAAGCGCTTTTCGAGGCGGCGGATGAGCGGGACGGACGTCTGCTCGCGCCCGCCGCAGGACGCTCCTCCCGCCGCCGCCGCCGCCGCCGCGCCGCCGCCGACAATCGGTTCCGCTGCTCCCGCTGGCGCTGCCGCCGCCGGTGCGCGCGCGGCTGGTCCGGACGCTTCGACTTGGAGCATGGTGTGTCGCGTTGGATTGCAGCGACCAAAAAAAGGACACGGGGGGCGATCACGCGACGGACGCGGTGCCCAGGCTGCGGAAGGAGGAGCGAGAGGTTTTGATCCAGAGGAGAAAATTTGCAATCGACGCGCGGTTAGGCAAGAGGACGCTGGTTCGTGGTCTCGGTGAGTTTTATGTCCGTGTGAGGATTGGAGTGACGAGGGTCTCCGCCGCTCGTCTCCTCTCTCCTTCTCTCCCCGCCTTCTGTGCCTCCTCTCATCTCTCTTCGCCCGCACCCGCCGCCACGCAAGAATTAGCGTTTCGACGCGAAATTGAAACTGATGGTCGAACGAGGGACCGGGTAGGGGCTGCTTGTGCGCAGGTCGTCGGGACGAGATGACCACCATGACGGCGTCATGGAGGAACCCTTTGCAGCGACGGGCCCGCGGCAAGGCCGGCAGGCGCCGCTGGCCTCTCTCGGAGGCGCTGTCGGCGCCCGGCCGTGCGCGCGCGCGGCGGGCCGCCGGCGGCGACCTTCCCTCCACGCAAAATGATAGCTCCCCATGCACGCCCTTCCCCGCCCATCACACCCCTCCAACATTGAAACATCCATCTCACAAGCGCGCGCCGCCCCCGACGCGCACGCGCAAGCAGCACCAAACTTCAACCCTGCCACACGGACCCCGCAGGTTCCCCAACTTCGTCTCGTCTGAGCTTTGTCCTCTTCTTTCGGTAAGCCGCCCCGCCGGCCTCTCCGCGGCCCTGGGCTCCCCGTGCGCGCGCGCAAGGCCCTTTGCTAGTGTCTTGATGACGCCGCGCGCCCGGTCTCCGGGCGCTTGAGGAAGAGGGCGCGGCGGAAGGACCTCAGGCCGATTACTCGCCCCCCTCATTGTCCGACTGCCGCGAGGGAGCCGCGCGCGCGCACCCTTTCCCACCACCCGCCCGCACATTTCGAGGAATTGACACTAAGTTGCCCTCCACCCGCTTCCTCCGACCTCTACCAACCCCAGGCGCGCGCCCGTTTGACCGCGCGGCTCGCATCTCCCCGTCCTCGGCCGAAGAAGAAAAAAAACAGACGGGGATTCTCCCATCCTCGCACACCCGCGCCGCCCCCTCTCCGCCCCTACCTTCTTGGTCCTCTCTCCGGCCCGTCCAACCCGCAAGTCCGAACAAGCAACAGCAATCCGCCGCCCAGGCCCGGCGCCCCAGGCACCCCCGCGATTTTCCTACACAACTTCCCAATGCCTGCGCTCCGCCGCCGCGCCGCCGCCGCTGCCCCGCCGGCGGCGGCGGCAGCAGATGCGGCCGCCGACCCTGCAATGATGGGCAAGAAGGACGCCGACGAGGCCAACGCCACGGCGGCGCTGCTTGCTGCGGGCCTGCCGTCCGCGGCGGCCGCGCGCCCGGACGTGCGCGCCGCCGTCGTCGTCGTGCGTGGCGCGACGCCCGGCAAGGCCGCCGCGCCGGCCCCGGCCTCGCCGCCGGCCCCGCGCCAGGCGCGCCCGCCACCCGCGCCGCGCTCGGCGTCGCCGCCGGGCTCGGCGGGCCGCGCCGGCAGCGCGGCCAGCGGCAGCGACGACGACGACGCCGGCGTCATGCTCCTCGAGGACGCCGACGACAGCGCGTCGGTCAAGGTGGCCCCCGCCACCCTCCTGCCGCCGGCCCGGCCGCTGTCGTCGTCGGCGCCCTCCTGCGCCGACGCCGGCGCCATCGACCCCTCCCTGCTCATCCGGCCCGGCGGCCTCTCGCTCTCCACCTGCGCGCCCCTCGTCTTCCTCTGGCGCCTCCTGCTCAACCCGCTCAAGCAAGCCTACCTCTACGCCGTCACCGCGGGCGGCATCATGCCCACCAACCACCTGATGCTGACGTTCCGCACGCTCACGCGTGACTTCGGCACCCCCAACGCAAACGCCGACCACCTCGCCGAGCGGCTGCGCGACGCGCTCATGCCCGTGCGCGGGGCGCTGCACCGCGCGCGCAGCCCCCTCGTGCGCGTCGGCCGCTTCCTCCTCGAGTTCCCGGCCCTCGGCATTCCCGGCATCGTCAACTTTGTCGACGCGCGGACGCAGTGGTTTGACGCGCAGGTCAAAAAGGCCGTGGCCGACGGCTTCACACAGGTCGTCGTCGTCGCCGCGGGCTACGACACGCGCGCCTACCGCCTGGGCGCTCCCGGCGTGCGCTTCTTCGAGGTGGACCTTCCGCACGCGTCGGAGACCAAGCGGCGCCTGGTTGACGCGCTCATCTACGGCCAGGGGCCCGCGATCAACGGCGCCGGCGGCGAGGGCGGCGCGTACGGCGGCGACGCGGCGGCCGAGGCGGCGCGCCCGGCATTCGTGGCGGCCGACCTCAGCCGCACGGCCCTCATCGACGCGCTTCTGGCCGACCCGGCCGACGGCTTTGACCGCGCGCAGCGCACCCTCTTCATCACCGAGGGGCTGACCTACTATCTGCCGCCCCAGGCGGTCGGCAGCCTGCTCGCCTCTGTCGGCGCCGCTGCGCCCGCCGGCTCGCGCTTTGCGTTCGACTTCATGGAGCGCTCGTGCAGCGAGGGCCTGCGCTGGAACCCGGGACACGACACCCTCGCCCTCGCCGTGTGGAACAAGGGCGAGCCCTTCCGGTCGGCCCTGGACGAGCGGCCCGAGGCGCTCGAGGCCCTCTTGAAGGCGCACGGGTTCGAGCTGCGGTCGCTGCTCGGCGGAAAAGACCTGCGGGACGCCTACCTGCCGACGCTGACGTGGCTGCCCTTTGCGCCGGCCATCTCGCCCTACTTCAGGTACCTGGCGTGCGAGAAGGTGTGAGAGGACAGGACGACGGGGGACGCCTTTGCGCGGCGCCCGCCTCGCCAATAACCGCTTTTGGGGACGCGAGAGAGAGAGAGACAGCAGGAGACCTTTGCCAGCGCCGCCACATTTGCGACATTTGCCCAGACGAAAGAGAGAGAGAGAGAGGGACGAAAAAGGAGGAGGCGCGGCCGTTTTGCGGGCAAGGAGGAGGGGAAAAACACGCGCCCGCCCGCTCCCCCGCCCCCCCGTCGACGAAGGATCAAAGAGAGCTCTCTTGTGCTCGCCCCCGCAGAGGGGGCCGCCTTTCTTTTGTCGTCCCCCTTTGCCTTGATGACACGCCGAGAGAGAGACCCTCGAGCCCGCTCGCGGCCCCCTCCCTACCCACACCTCCCAACCCCCCGGACAATCTAAACACTCCGGAGGGGCGGGGGCGGGGCGGCGTGTGCGCGTCGGGGGGCCTCCTCTCCCCTGAGGGCCGCTTTTCATTTCCATGTTTTGTTTTCCCCGCCATGCCTCCGCCCCCCTGCCCCCCCAACCCATCCAACGCCCCATCCCATCGGGCGAGCCGAACGTCGAACGTCGAACCGCATACGTACACACGCGCACCATCACTCGCCCATTACGTCCCGTCCCGCAAATCGTCGACTGCAACGTTTTTTTGCGCCGAAAGCGACAGGGGAGCGAGAACTCTCGCTTTTCGGTCGCGCGCGCGCGTTGCCGTCGCATCGGTTTGCCGCTCCCCGCTCTCGTGGTCCAAAAACTTGCCCCCCCAATAAAATAATCACGCACCCCATCTTAGCACACTCACTCTTGTTCACATAAATATCCCACACCGCACACACGCGCGCTCGCATAGACGAGGAGAGCAGGCGATCGGACTGTCCTGCCTCCCTCCTCCGCCTCGTCCTCCTCCTCTCGACACGCTCAAGTTAAGCGGCTGGACCTCTCGACAATGACCGACGTCGTCACGGCGCTGCAGGACGAGGCGAGCGCGCTGTCGACGATGCTGTACGATTTTATCGGCACGATGCAGCGCGACGCGCCCCCGGCCTCGATCTCGGGCGAGCCGATCGTCGTCGGGTCAGCAGCACCAGGAGCGGGAGCGCCGATCGCAGCCAACCCCAACCAGATCCGCGACGTGCCCGCCGCCGCGTCCCAGATGGCCGAGCAGCTGGTCGCCTCCTTCCGTCGGGCGCACGCCCTGGTCGACGCCCTCCCGCCCGACGCGGCGGCTCCGACAAGAGAGCTGGACGCCGCCGTCGCGCGCCTGCTGCGCGAGCGCGCGGACGCCGACGCCGACCTCGCGCGCGCGGCGGCCGAGGGCGAGCGCGCGCTGCGGGGGCTGCACGCGCTGCACGCGCGGTGCGCCGGGGGCCTGGTGCGGGCCGGAGCGGACGCGGAGGCGGCGCGCGTGCGGCTGCCGGAGGCGCTCACGGGCGTCGTGAGGCGACGGCTGGGTTGATTACATCTTATCTTGTTTTGTTTTTGTTTTGTGTTTTTGTTTCCGGCGCGCCACTCTTTCTCTCTCTCTCTCGCTGCGACAAACGCGAGACACCGCCGGCAACTTATCAATTACACGAAAAGGGGGTCGCGCTGTAAAATACGTCCGATGTGCACACGCGCGCGCGCGCACAAGTGTCGTGCGTTCCGGGGTGCGGGGAAAGAAGGGGCCGCGGCGGCGGCGGCCGCAGCTGCGAACTGTCTTGGGCGAGAGAGAGAAAGAGAGAAAGAGGAGACGGCCTGCCAAACAAAACGGAAAACGGTAAGCGCGGGGATCCTTCCGTAGCCGGACTCTCGCTCCCCCTCTTTGCGTGTCTCAGCAGACAGGGAGGAGCGCATACGGACGGGGTCTCCAGAGGGGGGGGGTGGGGAGAGAAGCGAGACAAGAAGACGCGCAAAATTATTGAGCGCCTTGCAAAAACCAGGAGGGGGCGCGCAGCGACGAGAGAGGCCGACGGGCGCCCTGGCGGCGGCGGCGGCGACGGCGGCGGCGACGCCGACTCAAAAGCTCCTCGGCGCGTACCGCATCAGCACCTCGGCCAGGTCCCCCTTGTGCAGGGCGTTGCGCGCGAACACAAAGTCCACGTGGTTGTACGTCGGGTAGAGCTGCTCGTACACGACCACGCCCGGGCGCAGCGCCTTTTTCAGGCGCCCGACGTCGGCCGCCGTCGCAAGCACGTCCAGCCCTCCTTCAAAGAGCGCCAGCGGCGCCGTCACCTTGCTCAAATCGTACTCTGGCGGCGCGTCCGCGTGCTGAGCGCCGTACTCGGCCGCGTTGCACGACTCGTAAAACGGGTGCGCGACGCCCTCGAGCGCGGCCTCGCGCTGCGTGCAATTGTTGCCAAAGTCGTACTTTGTGAGGCGCGGCTCCCCTTCCCGCCGCATCATCTGCGCCCAGTGCTCTAGGTTCCTCGAGGCGACGCCCGCCGGCCACACGCTCCCGATCTCCACGTAGTCGTCGGGCGTCATGTGCACCGAGGGGCCGTAGAACGAGTACGCCATGCCCTTGGCGCAAGACCCTCCCGTCGGCCAGCGGCGGCACGCGCCCGCCAGCACGGGCGCGGTCGCGCGCGTGGGCATGGGGTCGACCCACGCGAGGCGCTTGAGAATTTGGTCGACTTTATTGGTGACGCCGCCCACCAAGAACGGCGCCGCCATTTCCTTCACAAACGTGACCGGTCCCAGCTGCGCGGCCACGCTGACGCGGTCGTTGTACTCGGGCCGCTCCGACAGCAGGGCCATCAAGAGGGCGCTGCCCTGGGAGTGGCCCACGAAGGCGGCGCGCCGCGTGCGCGAGGTGCTTAGGACGCGGTCGAGCTGCGCGGGCAGGTCGGAGAGGGCGATTTCGTCCATCGAAACGCGCCAGTAGCGCGGGTCGCGCATGGCCTGGGCGCCGTCCTCGTGCTGCCACGAGAAGGTATTGCCGCGCGAGTTGGCCATCCACACGTCGAACCCGGCGTCCGCGAGGACGTAGGCGAGGGATTCGTTGGCGTTGAGCACGGCGAACGAGGCGGAGGACAGCGTGATGCCGTGGTGCAGCAAGACGGCCGGCTTGGCGACGGGCTCGGCGGCGGCGTCGGCGGGCGAGGCCGCCGCGCGCGTGCTCTCGAGCGCGCCGTGGGGGAGCTCCGTGTGGCGGTAGCGCCCCGCGGGGATGCGGTGCATGGTGAGAACGTAGCCGTCGCGCGTCGTGACCTTGTGCTCCTCCAGGGGGTAGCCCTTGGGCGCGACGACGTCTGTTTTGTTTTTGATTGTTTGTGTTTTTAATGCGGGGGTAGGGGTTGTGGCGGGGGGCGGACGTTGGCGTGTGAGGGGGGGGGGGGCGCGGGCGTCGTGCGCTACTGTTAGTTGCCAGGAAGAAAACTCGGGTCGCGGCCAACACGAACACGACCAAGCCCAACACTACTCACCCTGCATCGTGGCCGAGTAGCGCGACAGCGGCGCCATGCCGTCCTCGACGGCAAAGCCGCGCAGCGCGCGGGCGCCGTCGCCCACGCGGCGCGGCGGCGCCGGCGCAGAGACGCCGCCGCCGTCCCCCTCGTGCGCCGCCACCCCCGCGTCCATGCCCAGCAGGGCGCCCAGCACCGAGCGCGCCCCGGCGTCGTACCCGTCGCCGCCCGATTTGAGCGCGGCCCAGACCGCGTCCGCGGCCGCGCGGCCGCCGCCGCCGCCGAGGAGGGCCGAGGCAAGCGCGAGGCCAGCGCCGCCGTCGGCGCCCAGCGCCGCCGCCGGCAGAGGGGCCGCCGCCGACACGGCGGCGGCGGCGAGCAGGAGCGCGGCGGCGGCGAGCGGCAGCGGCGCCCGACGGCGGCTAGCGCGGCGGGGTCCCGGCATGTTTTTCGTCCCGCGTGTCATGTAGCCCCCGCACGACTAGGGCGGTGAGTGGTGGTGGTGAGAGGGGGGCCGCCAATGCGCGCGCGCGCCCGCTCTCCCCACGCGGCGACGAAAAAAGAGAGGAAGGAGGAGGGACTCCTCCTCCTTCGCGATTCGGGGGCTCGCCGAGTTTGCGCCCCCTAAACCCCTGGCAACAAGCGCCAGACGCTGCGATGGAAAAACAAAGGGGCCGTGTGTCCGGCCCGGCCGATCGCGGGGTCCTCCGGGGCGCTCGGGCGCGACTAGGGGACGCGCTGTCGCGAGGAGGAAATTGCAGGTCGGCTCGAAGGCTCCTCTGGTCTCTCGGTCGGTGTTCGCTTGGGGTTCGCTCGGGGATTGTCTCTTTGGCTGTGAAAGAGGGGCGCAAAGAGGTGCGATGGATAGGACTGGCGAGAGTTTGGTCCGCGGGAGGGACAGCGAGGAGGGGGCTTGAAGAAGAAAAAAAGGCCAAGACCTGTGACGAGAGACGCGGAGGAGCCCCATCGCGCGCGGTCGACGCCGGCGCCCCCGGCGGCCCTGGCGACGATACGGGCGCGGCGGCGACGGCGGCGTCGTGGGCGCGCTCATCTCGTGCCCGCGCGTCATCCTGTCGTGCTGATCGCCGACGACCTTCTGCCCAAAACACCACCAGCCTCTCTCTACAGTGCCCGGGCGCCGCCGCTGCTGCCGGCCGCCGCCGCTGCCGCCGCTTCCCCCGCCTGCGCCGCCTGCGACGCCGCCCTAGGGTACGTGCTCAGCCCCGCGCGCGGCCGCTGCGACGTTCTGCCCGGGTTCGGCGTCTCGGTCGACCTGGCCTTTGTCGAGTCGGCCGCGACCGACGGCGCCGAGAAGCTCATCGAAAAATACAAAATTGACTTTCCGCGCGGCGGCGGCGGCGGCAACGGCGGCGACGCTCATACAGCCAAATTGGCGCTGATCGATCGATCGCCAAACCACAGCTCCCTCGCGCACGCGCTCACAAGTTGATACGAACCTCCGAGACCCCCGAGTTCGCGGCCGGCGCGCGCACCCATCGCAGCCGCAACACCACCACAAGAGCGAAACGCACGTTTCCGGGAGGAAAAGGGCCCCTCCTCCCCCCCCTCCTCCTGTCAGCATGCCGCGGGAGCGCCCGCCGGGGGGCATCGCGCGCACCGCGGCGCAAGCCCTCGCCTTGCTGCTCGCATCCAAGACCGTCCGCGCCGGCCTCGGGGCCGACGAGCTCGCCGCCCTCCGCGGCCTCCGCCTGCCGTCGAGCAGCGACACTCACGAGGAGGGCCTTGCGACTCCCGGCGAGCTCGCCCTGATGCGCGCGGTCGCGGCTGCGGCCGCCGGACGGCGCCCCGCCCCCGACACCTACGCCATGGGCGCTGCCTTAGGGCTTTGGAGGGCGGTCCGCGAGGGCGAGGACCTCGTTTTCGCGGCGACAACGACCACGCTGCCCGCCCGGCCGCCCGCCGCGCCCGCGCCGCCCGCGCCGCCGCCGCAGCTCGCGCCGCCGCCGCAGGCCTACGGGGCGGAGGAGGACGGCCAGGCGGCCTGGGCCGGGCGCGCCGCCGCCGCCGCGCGGCGCGCGCTCGTTGCCGTGCACCGCAAGACAGGCGAGGACGGGGACATCATCGTCGACTTGGCGGCGTTCCTGGCCGCGAGGGTGGCGGCGGGCGAGGGCGGCCGCGTGCGCGGGGCTGGGGGAGCGCATGCGCGAGTGCGGCGCGCCCGTCATGCCGGGCTTCCGCCTGGCCGTCGGCGAGCTCGCGTCCCTGTCGCGCGCGCTGCTGACGGTCCCGTCGTTCGTGTCCCGTCGCATGCCGCCGGACGACGCCGAGTTTTTTGTGCGAGCGGCGCTGGCCGCCCACAAGCTGTGGCGGCAGCGGCCAGGGCGGCCGGAGCTGTTGAGCCGAGGCGTGACGGGGGGAGCGCGCTACGCGGCCCTGAGCGTTCAGCACGTGGGGCGCAGACAGCTGTGGGTTTGTGGGTTTGTGGGTTTGTGGCCGCGAATCACGCGCGGGAGCGGGCCGCGAGCGAACCTGGTGCACGCAGCGTCGGCGGCGCTGCGCCACGGGGACGAGGAGGAGCAGGGGGATCGAGGGGGAGTGCGGCGGGGGCGTCGGGAGATTGCCTGAGGCGGTCGAGGACGTGCTGCTGATGCTGGCGTCGGCGTCGCTGGTCTGCTGCACCCCCACGAGCCCCGCCGGCCGGATCTCCTGCCCCGTGGTCTCGGCATGTGCAAAAATCGGGGCGGCGTGCAACGCGTCGGCGTGGGCGGGCGAGGCGGCGGCCTGGCTCCCCGCGACCCTCCGCAACGGCGCCGCCGTGCTCGCGCTGTCCCGCCGCGCGGTGAGCGCGCTCTCAACCGACGAAGTCGGCACGGCCCGGGCGCTCGTCGAACCCATCGCCCACGGGGCCGCCGACGGGGCGAGGGCCTGCGGCGCGCTCTTTTGCGACGCTCTGCGCGCGCGACGGCAGCGGCGGCGGCGGCGGCGGCGGCGGCGGCGGCGGAGGCCCGCAGGCCCTCTGCACGCTCGCGCTCGGGGCCTTTGCGCAACACGCTGGCCAAACCGTTCCCTCGAACTTCGACGACTTCTGCCTGCTCGGCGAGCTGCGCAGCGCGGCATCGGACTCGGCCCAGCACGCGGTTCGCTATCACGAGCGCAGGCCCAGCGCGCTGGCGTGCGTGGCGCCGCCCCTTCGCGACTGGCTCGCACGATCCCTCGTGGATGCCGCGCGGCAGACTTTGGAGCAGTTTGGCGCGTGGACGATGCTGGACACGCCGTCGGTGATGCGCGAGGCGCTGTCAACGCGCGAGAGCGCGCGGCTCAAGGAGGCCGCGAGCAGCGCGAGCGCGGCCCCGGACGTGTGGCGCGCAGCCGACGCCCGGCTCTCGGCTGCTTTGCGGGGCGGCGCGGACGAAGCCCCGGGTGGCGATCCAACGAGCAGGCACGTCAAGGCGAGCCCCGCCGAGTTCGGGACTCTGCTCAAGTACAGCGAGCGCGCGGTCGACCTGGCCCGCCTGGAGACGGCCGTGGCGGCTCCGAGCGCAAAGAGCGCGCGCGCCGCCAACTCTGCGGGCGCGCGGGCCGTGGCCGCCTGCGAGGTCGCCACCGCGCGGCTGTTGCGCGCGGACGCGGCCGCCTTTGCGCAGGTGTGCAACATGTCCATCGACGGCGTGGTGGCGTTCGACGCGCGCAGGGACCGCCTCTTCGCGCGCCGGTGCATGTCCGACCTCGCGCCCGCGGCCCCTCTGCTGGATCGGCACCTCGCGACGCTCGAGGGCGCGGCCAAGGCCGAGTTTGAGCGCCACGCGCGCCCCTTTCTCGACCTGGCGCGCGAGTACGAGGCGTCGCTCGCGCCCCCGTCGCTCGCGCCCCCGTCGCTCGCGCCCCGAGGACGGCGGCCGAGCGCGGCCGCTCGACGAGTTGCTCGTTTGCTACGCGCAGGATCGCCTCTGTTCTCGGGGCACGGCACCACAATGGACGTCGCTCGATCGCTCGATCGATGCGGCAAACCAATGAGCCGTGGAGCGCGCATCGCACGCATCGCACGAGGCCAACGGACCATTTTTTGAAACACAGCAGAGGCCGAGAGATTCGAGTGCGCGCGCGTGCGCGACGTCCAAGAGTTGTATTTTCCGAACAGTCCGAACAAGTAGGTGATGTGATGGCCGCGCGTGCGTGGTTGGGTCGCGAGGGGAGGAAGCAGAGGTTTCACGGGCGCCGCCGGTTTGTTTGAGCGGCGGCGGACAGACCATCAACCGACGACGACGGCCGCCGCCCTGAGCGGCGAGCGCGCCAACCGACGCCGCCGTTTATCATCGTGCGCGCGTCGCATCTTCCTTGGACCATCTTTCAGGCGGTTGATTGAGGGAATGTTGCAAGAAGGGACGAAACAGTCGACGAGGAAAACACAAAAACACAAGAAGAGGAACATGGGAGGGACGCTCAGCGCGGCGCATTGTTTGTTGGGGGGGGGGGGGGGGGGGCGTGCAACGGCGCGCTCTTTCGAAAACACTCGTCGAAAAAAACTCAACAAAACTCGCCCGCCGCCAAGAATATCCACTCAGCGCAGCACGTCCATGTAGGCGCGAAGCTCCGCCTGCTGCTCGGGCCCGGCCGCGGGCACCAGCGCGCGCATCGCCTCCTTGCACGCGAGCAGCGCGGGCGCGGCGGGGCCGGCGCCGCCGCCGGGGGCGCCGCCGCCGCCGCCGCGCGAGCCGCCGCCGCCGCCGCCGCCGCCGGCCGAGTGCTGCTGCTGCTGCTTGGCCTGCCGCACGGCCGCCAGGTGCGCCAGGTACAGGTCGCCAAAGGCCTTGACGGCGCGCGACCACGCCGCCTGCGCCTCGGGCGCCGGGCGGTCGGCGGCCGCGAGCGCGGCGAGCTCCTCGTCCTCGGCGGCGGCGCCGCCGCCGCGCTTGCCGCCGCCGCCCTTGCCGCCGCCGCTGTCGCGCCGCCGGCCGTCGCCGGCCTCGCCAGCCGCGCCCAGACCCACCTCCTGCCCGCGCAGCAGCAGCGTCGCCACGATCGAGCCCAGCCACGCCGGGTTGGACGCGGGGTCCGACCCGCCGGAGGAGGCGTGCAGCGGCAGCAGCGCGCAAGCGGGGGGAGAGGAGGCGGGCGCGCCGCCGCCGCCGCCGTCCTCCGCCGCGCCCGCCGCCGCCGCCGCCGCCGCGCGCGCAAAGCCGCCCAGCAGCAGGGCCACGTCCGCCGGCGACGTCAGGCGGCGCGCGGCCTCGGCGGCCGCCTCGGCGAGCGCCACGGTCGCGTCCACGCGGCGGCGCGCGTCGGCGGCGGCCTCGCCGTCCGCGGGGAAGGCGGAGGCGGAGGCGCCCGAGTTGCCGCCGCCGCCAAAGAGGGTGCGGTGGTTGCGGAGGACGGCCAGCAGCAGCTCGACCCCAAGGCCGCGGCCGGCGAGCGCGCCGGCGCCGCCGGCGCCGCTGCCGCCGCTGCCGCCGCCGGCCCCTGCCTGCGTGTACAGGGGAGACACCGGGTCGGCGGCGGCCGCGGCGTCGCGCGGCGGGTGCAGCAGGCGCAGGGCGCGCGCGAGCATGGCGCGGCCCTTGCTGAGGGCGCAGACGCGGCGCAGGACGCGGTCCTGCGCGCCGGGGCCCTCTGGCGCGGGGGCGCTGGCGGCGGCGGCGGCGGCGGCGCCCCCCTTGGCACCCTTTCTACCGGCGGCGGCCTTGGACGGCGACGCAGAGGCCGCCGCCGCCGCCGCCGCCGCCGCCGCCGCCCCGGCGCCGCCCCCTCCCGCCATGAGCGCCGCGTTGGCCTCCTGCACGCGCAGCGACCGGATAATGCCGCACAGTAGCGCGGAGCGGCGCGCGCGCAGCTCTGCCGAGTGCGGCGGCAGCGCGCGGCGCGCCTCGCCGCCGGCGCCGGCGTCGGACGCGAGCGCGGCCGCCTGCGCAAACGTGCGGTCGATGTCGTCGACGTCGAGCAGCAGGCCGACGCAGTCCTCGACCATGATGCGCGCGGCGAGGAGGGGCTCCTGCTGCAGCGGGCGGTGGGCCACGGCGGCGGCGACGGCAGCGCCGCCAGACTTGCCGCCGGCGCCCTTGCCGCCGCCGCCGCCCTTGCCGCCGCCCTCCTTGCCGCTGCCGTCCGCCGCCCCTCCGCCTGCCGCCGCCCCCCCCGGCCCGCCCAGGTCCATCAGCATGCGCGGCGTGCGGATATTGTTGAGCACCAGCTTGCCGAGGCCGGACAGGTCGGCGAACGCGCGGGTGGCGGCGAGCCCGGACGACGCGACCGAGCCGGGCGCGCCGGGCGGCCCGCCGCCCGCGGCCGAGGCCGCCGCCGCCGCCGCCGCCGCCGCTGCCGCCGCCGCTGCGCCGCCCTCGCCCAGCTCGCGCAGCGCCTCGGGCGCGAACGCGCGCGCGTTGCGCCCGCCCAGGTGCCGGTTGGCCCACGCCTGGTGGTAGTAGTCCTCGCTGTAGGGATGGCCCCCGTGCGTCGCGGCGTACTGGATTCTCAAGATCTGGTCGATCTCGAAGGGATCCATCATCTTGGCGCCGTGGTGCCGGCGCCGCGGCGCGTGGCCGTAACCGGCGTGCCCGCCCGTGGCGGGGGAGTAGAACCCACCACCCGCGCCGCCGCCGTGGTGCTGAAAGGAGCGCGGGTACGGGGGGCCGCCGGCGGGCGGCGGGGGGCGCGGGGGCGCGCCGAGCGCGGGGGGCGGCGGGCCGGCCGGGCCGGCGGCGGGGCGCGGCGGCGGCGGCTGCTGCGGCGGCGTCGGCATCGGCGGCGGCGGCGGCGGCGGCGGCCCTTGCTGCTGCTGCTGCTGCGTCGTCGGCGCCGTGGGCGGGGGCGGCCCCTGCTGGGTCGGTCGCGGCTGCTGCTGCTGCCGCTGCGGCTGCTGCTGCATCCGGGGCGGCGGGGGGCCCGGGGGCCCGCCCATCATCATCATCGGCGGCGGCGGCGGCGGCGGCGGCGGCGGCGCGAAAAACCCGCCCGGGGGCGGCGGCGGTGGCGGCGTCTGCTGCTGCATCTGCTGCTGAGGCTGCTGGAGGAGCGCCAGCAGCCCGGCCGCCCCGTTGCCCTGCTGCTGCTGCTGCTGCATCTGCTGCTGCATCTGCTCCTGCTGCTGCCGCTGCATTGCCTGCGCCTGCAGCTGCTGCTGCCGCATGCGTGCCTCGAGCTGCTCGAAGGTCATGGCGCCGGCGACCATCACAGGCACGCCGCCGCCGGGCAGCAGACCCTGCTGCTGCATCGGCTGCTGCTGCATCAACGGCTGCTGCTGCTGCTGCATCTGCATCGGCTGCTGCATCTGCATCTGCTGCATCTGCTGCACCTGCTGCTGCTGCAGGAAGGGCGGCGGCTGCGCCGCCACCGCGCTGTAGGACGCCGCGCCGCCGCCGCCGCCGCCAGGGCGCGGCCCGTGCGCGGCCGCCGCCGCCGCCACGCGCGCCGCGGCCGCGCTCTCCGCGGCCTCGCGCGCCTCGAACGGGTCGCGGTCGACGAGCGGGCCGCGCGTGGGCGAGGGCAGCAGGGTGTCCGGCAGCAGGACGCCCGTGGTGAGCACGGCCATGGCCTGGGGCGGCTCGCGCACGGACGAGGGCGACGCGGGCCGCCGCGCCGGCGGCGACGGGGCTGGCGCTTGCGCTGGCGGCGGCGGCATTTGCGGCGGCGGCGGCATCTGCGGCGGCGGCGGCGCGACGGTGGCCCTGCGCGCAAACGCGGCGGCGAGGGACAGGTCCTCCTCGTCGTCGACGTCGTCGCTCATGAGGGCCTCGAGGAGCACCTCCTCCTCGTCGCCGCCAAAGCCCGCGACGGGCTCCTCCTCGGGCGGTGCCTCAAGCCCCTCCTCCAGGGCGCCCTCAAGGCCGCCGCCGCCGCCCGCGTCGTCGTCGTCGAGGCCGCCGCCGAGGCCGCCGTCGCCGCCGCCGCCGCCGCCGCCGCCCGGCGCGCCAAAGAACGCATATTGGCTCGCGTCAAACTGTGGTTTGGGTTTTGGCGGTGGGTTGCGGGATGTGGTGGCAATGGTGGTGACGATGAGCGATAGTGGAAGGAGAGGGACGGGGACGGGCGGCGCGCGGGAAAACTCTAGAGTGCCCACCCCCCTCCTCTCAGAAAACTCACTCCTCCCATGTCGATCTTGGCCGCGACGTAGCCGCTCCCGAGGGCTGTTGGGTGTGTGTGCGATCAGGCGTTTGGGCGATCGTTGGCGGGGCGTGGTTGAGTGGTTGATGCGCGGGGGCGAACGAGAGGACGTGTCGATTACTTTCCGTTTCGCCGGCCTCTTCCCTCTCTTGTCTCACCAGGCCCTCCGAACGTATCGTCGTCGTCCATCGCGTCGACGGCGACCTTCCACGCGCGCGCGCGCGCTGGTGATGGGGTGTGCCGCTTTTGTCGCGCTTGGCAAAAGGAGAGGGAGGTGAAGAACGTGAATCGTCGCACTCTCTTCCTCCTCGTCGAGCCCTTTCGAGGACGCTGCCAGAGAAGGACGGACGAGATGCCGAGGGTTGCGGTTGTTCTGGAGTCGTGTGTGTCACTGTTTCGTTTGGTCTGAGAGAGCTGACGATAGCTTCGCCGCCTCTTTTTGTGTCGACCGACGCCGCCGCCGCCGCCGCCAGCACGCGGCCGGCCGCCCACGCCGGGGGCCCCCCCGCGTCGGCAGCAAAAAAGAGGCGGCGAAGAAGCAATTTTTAAGTTCTGATACTTGAGAGCTGCGCGGGACGGCGGCCAGCGGCCCTATCCCTATGCGGAACGGAAGGGAGGCAGAGGACAAAAGGCCCTTTTAAAAAGTTGTTAGGAAAAAGAGAAAAAACGCATCGAAAATCGGCTCACGCCGCCGCGGCCGGGCACGCGCCGCCGCCCGCCGCCGCCGACGAGCAATCCGCCGCCGCCGCCGCCGCCCCCGTTACCTCCAGCCCACCCCGCGCAAAGTACTCGGCCGCCACGGCCGCGTGGATCGCCGCGCCCACGGGAAGCACGCGCTCGTCCAGCGAGAACAGGGGGTTGTGCAGCAGACCGCCGCCGCCGCCGCCGGGGCCGCTCGGGTCGGCGGCGCCCAAAAAGGAAAAGGCCGACGGCAGCGCGCGCGCAAAGAAGGAAAAGTCTTCCGCCGGCATCACGGGCTCGGTCTCGAACGTGTGCTTGCTCGAGGGGGTGTAGGGGGACAGGGTGGCGGGCATGGCCATCGCGGGAGAGGGGGACGACGGAGAGCCGGGGGCGCCGACGCCGTCCTCCTCGTCGCCGCCCTTGCCCTTGCCCTTGCCGCTGCCGCTTGCCGTCGCCGTCTCTGCCGCCGTCCCTTCTGCCCCCGCCCCCGCCTCGCCCTCGGGCGCAAACGGCCTCGCCACCCACCCGTCCATCAGCGCCTCGGCCGCGCCCGCCACCAGCGCCGCCGCCCGCCCGTCGTTGACGGTCGGCGGGTAGTAAGGGTGGTCCCCCTCGTGCCAGTCCACCTCGGCCGTGCAGCCGTGCGCGGCGGCGACAGCCGCCGCCACCTCGCCCACCCGCCGGCGCAGGCGCTCCATGTCCGCGTGCGTCAGGGCGCGCAGCGTGCCGCCCAGGCGCGCCTCGTCCGGGGTCACGTTGTTGACCGTGCCGGCGCGCAGGGTGGTGACGGAGAGCACCGCCGAGCCCAGGGGAGACATCTCTCGGCTGACGAGCGCCTGCAGCGCGCCGACGAGCGCGGCGGCCGGCACGACCGGGTCGACGTTGAGGTGCGGCATGGCGGCGTGCCCGCCGCGCCCGCGCACCGCCACGTCCCAGGACAGGGCGCCGGCCATGAGCGTGCCCGTGCGCGTCAGCAGCGCGCCCCGCGGCACCGTCGGCCAAACGTGCACCCCAAACGCGGCGCCGGCGCCGTCAAACAGCCTGCCGCCCTCGTGGCGCAGCATCTCGTCGGCGCCCGCGCCGCCCTCCTCGGCCGGCTGGAATGCAAACAAGACCGCGCCGGGCCGGGGAAAAGAGGCGCGGCGGTCCCTGAGCAGCCGCGCCGCGCCCAAAAGCATGGCGGCGTGGGCGTCGTGGCCGCAGGCGTGCATCACCCCCTCGTTGGCGCTGCGGTACCCGCCGGCGTCGGCCACGCCGCCGGCAGGCTCGTCGATGGGGAGGGCGTCGATGTCGGAGCGCAGGATGACGACGAGCGGCGGGGGGGAAGCTTCGCCGGTCGCGCTTGCGTTTGCGTGTTTGGCGGCGGCCGCGGCCGTCTGCCCGCCTCTTGCGCCGTCGTCGGTGCCGGGGCCGACCTCGAGGCGCGCGAGCACGCCCGTGCGCGCCACGGGCCACGCGTAGGGGATGCCCATGGCGTCGAGCGCCGCGCGGATGTACGCCGAGGTGTTGTGCTCGCGGAACATGAGCTCGGGCGTCCGGTGCAGCGCGCGGCGCGTGACGACCAGCCACGGCGCGAGCGCGTCGGCGTCGGCCCGCAGCGCCGCGAGCCCGCCGAGCGCGGCGGCGGCAAAGTCGCCGCCGCCGCCGCCGCCGCCGGCCCCTGGCTTGCCCGCGGCGCTCGCGAGGGCCGCCGGTGCTGCCAGCAGGAGCAGCATCATCAGCGGCACGAGTGGGCGCGCCGCCGCCATCGTCGCTAGACGGGAGGCAGGAGCGTGCGTGGGCAGGAGCGTGAGTGAGGAGGTCAGGAGAGCGTGAGGCGATCGCTGAGTTCTCGTCGTTTCTATACGAGCAATCGGAGGAGGTCGATGATTGATGTCAGAGTCAGTGAGTAGCTCGCGTGGCGTGGGTGCGTCGGTGTGTGATAGGCCGAGAGAGGCACCCCTCGCGGCCCTCGTCAGCACGAGGGGGGCGAGCGTTCCTCGGCGCCCGTCCGCCTTGCCGCCGCTTTCGTGCCATTTGGAACCTCCTCCTTCTCCCTCCTTTCGCACGCCACTGACCACCATTCAGACGACCCGCCAAGTTTTCGACACCATACCAGACCAACACTCCAAGCCACCGACCCGTCCTTGCGCGGAGCCATCGCTCTCGAGGCCGCGACTTCCCTTCCCTCTCACAATCCCTTCCGAAAAAGAGAGAGGAAAAAGGGCCTCTCTTCTCTTCTCTTTTTTGCTGGCGCCTCACCATGCCCGCGACCGGCTGACCCGCGGTCCTGAATCCGAGGTGAGACCCGCCGCGAGCCTTCCGCCGCGTTCGCGCGGCCCGGGCCATCGCGGATGAGAGCAGCATCACACAGCACACGAAAAGCGCGCTTTGTAGTCAACCACGGCGGCCTCGCCTACCGGCCCGCTGACGCCCGCTCCCGCGCCCGAAACCCGAACAACAGCAACACTAAATGGATCCGATATCGATCGCCGGGGCGCCGCGGCCGGCCTGGCCCCAGGCGAAGCGCGCACCGGGAGGAGGGGCAGAAGAGGGGAAGCCCCAACCCGAGGCGGAGGAGCAGGAGGAGGGCTGCGCCCGCGTCGTCGCGCCCGCGTCCAAGGACGCGTCGTCGCCGGGGGCCAATGAGGCGAGCGGCGCGCACCTGACGGGCACGCGCGTCGCGCTGCCGCCCGACAGCAGCGGGCCGGGCGCCACGCAGGAGAGGCACCAGCAGCACGAGCAGCAGCTCCCGGCGGCGGGAGCGACTGGCACGGCGACGGCCACGGCCACGGCGCTGGCGGCCGGCCCGCTCGCGCCGCCGCCGCCGCCGCTGCGTCCGGCGGCGGCTGCGCCGCCCGACCCGTCGGCGCTCGAGCTCCCAAGCGCGGCCGCCGGCGGGGGTGCCCGCCACGCCGAGGAGGCTCCGGCCGCCGTCAAAACGGCCGCAGCAGCAGTGGCAGGCGCGGTGGCGGATGCGGGCAGCCCCGCCGCCGCCGCCGCCGCCGCCGCCGCCGCCGCCGCCGCAGGCGCCGCCGCAGCCGCTGGCAGGGGCGACGAGCGGAGCGTCAACAGCAACATGGACGAGCCCGCGCAGCAGCAGCAGCGACACGGCGAAGAGGACGAGGTCAGGCAGCGGCGGAGGCAGCCGGAGCAGCAGCAGCAGCAGCAGCAGCAGCAGCAGCAGCAGAAGCAGCAGCAAGCGGCGACGCCGGCCGCGGCCGCGGCCGCTCCCGCCGCCGCCGCCGCCGCTCCCGCCGCCGTCCTCCTCCTTGCCGCCGCCGGCTCGCCCGCCGTCCCCCTGGCGTCCGCCGTCCCCGCCGGGCCCAGCTACCGCCATCAGCGCCGCAAGCGCGAGCGCGAGACGTCGGCCGCGCAGCAGTCGCCCCCGCAGGCGCAGCAGCTGCAGCGGCGCCTGTCCGCGGGCCTCCTGCCGGGCTCGGGCGCCGAGGGCGGCGGCAGCACTTGCCAGCAACAGCAGCAGCCGCAGCACCAGCAGCAGCCGCAGCAGCCGCAGCAGCCGCAGCAGCCGCAGCAGCAGCAGCAGGGCGGCGGCCGCCGCCGCAAGATCGGCACGCGCCTGGCCTCCCACCACCACCACCACCACCACCGCTCCACCAGCGAGGGCGTGGCCAACAACACGCCAAACATGCGAAGCAGCATGGGCGAGGTGGCGGCGGCCCAAGCGCCCGCCGGCAACGGCGGCGGCGGCGGCGGCCTCGGGACCGTCGGCGGCGGAGGCGGCGGCGGCAGCGGCGACGGCGGCGGCGGCGGCCGGGGCAGCGGCGGCGGCAGCTGGACGCCGACCAAGCGGCGCCGCGGCCACGCCGCGGGCGAGGGCGATCGTCAGGAGGGCGGCGACGGGCGCCGCGGCGGGCGCGCGACCGGCCACGCCGCGGGCGCGGGCCGCGGGGGCGGCTCGAGCGGAGGGTCGCGAGAGGGGGAGGAGGAGCCGGCCGCGGGCGGCGGCAACGGCGTCGGCGGCGGCAGCGGCGGCGACGGCGGCGGCGGGTCGGGCGGCTTTGGCGGGTCGGGCGGCGAGGCCGGGCAGACGCCGCGCGAGGGCAGCGAGGGCAGCGACGGCTCCGGCAGCGGCAGCGGCAAGGGCAGCAACGCCGCGGCCGCGCGCCCGCCCAACCTGCACCAGCACCAGCAGCAGCACCAGCACCAGCAGCAGCACCAGCACCAGCACCAGCAGCAGCAGCAGCAGCACCGTCCGCCGGCGCCGGGCTCCGGCGGCGGCGGCGCCGCCGCTGCCGCGCCCGAGCCCCTCGCCTCGCGCCAGCGTCTGTTCGTGCCGTGCCTGCGCCCGGTCCCCGCGCACGCGCGCGCGCCGGCCTTTGGGTCGGCGGCGCCCGCGGCCGACGCGCTGCTCGCGCAGTTGCTCAGCCACCAGACGGCGGCGGGCGGCCCCTTTCAGCAGCAGCAGCAGCAGCAGCAGCAGCGGCAGCACCAGCAGCAGCGGCAGCAGCGGCAGCAGCAGGAAGGCAGCCGCAGCAGCGTGACCGCCGGCGGCGGGGCGCCCGCCTCCCCGCCCGCCGCGCCCGCCGCGATGGCGCTCGCGCCCGTCGCCACGGCCGGCCCGGCCCTCGCGCGCCTGGCCGTCATGGCCGCAGGCACGGACAGCGGCGGCGCCGCGCTCGCCACGGCCGCCGCTGCCGCCGCCGCGACCGCCGCCGCCGCCGCGGCCGCCGCCGCCGCCGCCGACGAGGCGGAGGAGGAGGCGCACCGGGCGCGCCGGCGCCGCGAGCACGCCGCCTGCGGTCGGGGCGCGGCCGGCGTCGGCGGCTACGACGACGCCGACGGCGGCGACCCGCTCGCCCCGGGGGCGCGGCCCGAAGCCGGCGGTTCGCCGGCGCCCGACGGCGCGCAGCGCCCGCCGCAGGAGCCCGACAAAATGCGGGCGCGGCTGGGGCCGCGCACCTTTTACCTGCTGCGCGCGACGCTGGTGGCGCAGCGCGAGCAGTGGGACGAGCAGGCGTGGGCGCTGCACCGGCTGCTGCGGCGGCAGCAGGCGCTCGAGCGCGAGCTGGGCACGGCCAACCCGCACGCGACGGCCACGGCCGCGGCCGCGCCGGCGGCGGCCGCGGCGCTGGCGCGCGCCCGGGGGGCGTCGCCGAGCGCGTGCGGCGGCGGCGGCGGCGGCGACGAGGGGGGCGCGGCGGCGACGGCGGCGACGGCAGCGACGGCGGCGGCGCCGGCGACCGATGCAGCCGCCGCTGCTGCTGCTGCTGCTGCGCCTGCGGCGCCGCTCGTCCGCGATGCTTCCGAGGACGTCGAGATGGCGCCCGCGGACGCAGAAGAAGAGGCCCGCGCGGGCCTCCTTGCCGCGGCGGCCAAGAGGGCGGCGTCCGCGGAAGCAGCGGCAGCGGCGGCGGCGGGAGCGCCGGTCGCGGTCGCGGCGGCGGAAAGGCCGACGGCGGCCGCCCCCCCACCCGCCCCTCTGACGCTGGCGGCCGCGGCCCGGGCGCTGCCCTCGCTCTCTTTCCGCGTCCTCGCCATGCTGCACCTCCCGAGCCGCGTGCGCGAGGCCTTTGGCGAGGTCGCGGCGGCCACGCAGCAGCAGCAGCAGCAGCAACAGCAGGCGCCCGCCGCCACCGCCGGCGAGGACGACGGCGACGACGGCGGCGGCGGCAAGGGCGAGGAGCGCGCCATCCGCCGCCTGCGCCGCCGCTACCTCCTCGCCGACGGCGCCGCCCCGGGCCTCATCACCCCGGCCTTCACGGACCTGTCCGACCCGGCCGCCGCGGCCGCGGCCGTCGTCGACGCCTCGCTGCAGCCGCACCGCGACGCCGCCGCCGGCGCGCCCCCCGCGGCGGCGGCGGCGGCCGTGGCGGCGGCGGCGGCGGGCGAGGCGCTCGCGCACTCGCAGCCGCACCGCGAGCTGCACCGCCAGCTGGCGCACTACCTGGCCGCGGCCAACGCGGGCCGCGCGCTCTCTGGCGCGGGCACGGCCTCCGTCGGCTCGCCCGCGGCCTCGGGGCAGCTCCTCGCCGCCGCCGCAGAGGTCGCCATGGCGGCGGCGGCGGCGGCGGCCGCGCGCCAGCACCGGCACCACCACCACCACCACCACCACCCGCACCCCCACCCCTCTTCGCAGCAGCACCAGCAGCAGCAGCAGCAGCAGTACGGCCGCGGCGCCGTCGCGGGCGGCTTCCCCGTGCGCGGCGTCACCGCCGCCATGGCCACGCAGTACTCGGGCGTGCGCATCGACAACGCCGCGCTGCTGGCCACGCTGGCCGCCGCGCACGCCGCCGCCTCTGGCAGCGGCGCGGTCGGCGGCGGCGGCGGCCTCGCCGGCGCGGGCGGCGGCGGCGGCGGCTACGCCGGCGCCGACGGCATCGCCGGCGTCGGCGGCGGCCTCGCGCTGCTGCGCAGCCTCAACGAGGCGGCGTGCCTGCGCAACCAGCACGCGGCGGCCGCCGCGGCCGCGGCCGCCCAGGCCGCCGCGTACGCGGCCGACCTTGAGCAGCAGCACCAGCAGCAGCGGCAGCAGCGGCAGCAGCAGCCTCGGCCTCAGCCGCCGGGCGCCGGCGCCGGCGCCGGCGCCGCGCCCGCAGCGCTGCCGGCCTCGACCGCCGCCGCCGTCGCCAACGCCCCCCAGCCGCACTTTGACCCGCACGCCTACTGGTTTGCGCGCCACTACGCGCGCTACCAGAGCGCGCCGCAGCAGCAGGCGGACAAGGCCGGGGGCGGCATGGGCGGCGCGCGCGGCGGCGCGTGCGGCGGCGAGGGCGGCGGCGGCGGCGACGTGCCCGCGCCCGAGCAGCTCAACGACGCGCAGCAGGTGGCGGCCGGCACGATCGCCACGGCCGCGGCCGCGCGCGCGCACGCCGCCCACGCCGCGGACCACGGGCGCAGCGGCGGCCCCCCTTGCTCCCGGGCCGCCCCCGCTGCCGCCTCGGCGCCGCCGCCCCCGCTGCCGCCGGTCGGCCCCTCGTCCGCGCCGCGCCGCGCCTCGCCGATCGCCTCGGCCCTGCCGCCCGTCTCCGGGTCCAACCTCCCCTCGGGCGGCGGCGCGTGGTGGTCGGGCGCCGCGGGCGGCAGCGGCAGCGGCGGCCTCGGGGGCAGCTTGGTCGCAGCCGCCGCGGCTGCTGCCGCCGGCGCCGCCAACGCCGCCGCCGCCAATGCCGCCGCCGCCGACCCCGGCGCCCTGATGCAGCACCGCCCGCCGCTCCCCCCCTCCTCCGCGCGCGCGGGCGCCGCCGGGGGCTTTGCCGGCAGCAGCGGGGCCCTGCTCGGCGGCGTCCCCGCCGCCCTGCCGCCCCGCGGGCGCTCGCACTGGTGGCAGGAGCCCTCGACGCTCGAGCCCCTGGCGGCCGCGGAGGGCGGCGGCGGCGGCGGCGGCGGCACGCAGGCGGCGGCGGCCGCGCTGCTGGCGTCGCGCTCGCCCGTTTTCGGTGTTGGCCCGCAAGCCGACCCGACGCCGGCGCCCGCGCACCAGACGCTGGTGCTCGCCCACGTCGCAGAGGCGGAGGCGGGGTGGCGCTCGCACCCGGCGGCCGCTGCGCCCACGCGTCCGCGCACGGGGGGCGGAGGCGGGCCGCGCGGCAAGGTCGTTCGCGCCGCCGCCGCCGCTGCTGCGACCGCGCCGCCGCCGCCGCCACCGCCGCCGCCGCCGCCGTCGCCGCCGCCGCCCGCCCGCGGCGAGGCGGAGGCGCCGCCCAAGCACCTCGTCGTGGCCGCGGCCCCGGCGCCCTTTTCGCCCCCTGCCGTCGCGGCGGAAGCGCGCGAGGCCGGCGCAGGACAGGCGCAGGCCGCGCCCGAGGCGCCGGCCCGGCAGCAGCAGCAGCAGCGAGCCGGATCAGGAGGAGGAGGATGGGGAGGCGGGGGAGGAGCTGGAGGAGGGGGGTCTGCGGAGGCCGGCGCGGCCGGGGAGGGCGACGGCGGCGGCGACGACGCCAAGGGCGAGACTCACGGCGACGGCGACGGCGACGAGGACCAGCGGCAGCACCATCACCACCACCACCACCACCACCACCACCACCACCACCGCGCCGAGTCCATCGGCTCGGACGAGCTGTCCGACACTGAGCCGGGGGGCGGCGGCGGGGCGGCGGCGGGCGAGGGCGGCGGAGCGGGACGGGCGGCCAAGCGCGCGCGCCTCGCCGCCGCCACCGCGCCCGCGCCCGCGGCGGCCCCGTGAATTCGGGGCCACGTTTCAGTTTTGCTCGGTTCCTGCGCGCCCCCATGGACAGGTAGGTCGCGCACACGCGACCGTTGTCCTCCCATTTCGGGTGATTACTAGTAGGCATTTATTACCGCTCTGATGCAACTTGCGTTGATCTATCTCTCGTTTCTTCGATCGGCGCGAACGGGCGTTCCAAACGGCGGGTCGTCTTTTGAAGGCGGCGCGTTGCTCTCGCCCGCGCGCCCGTGTCTCTCACGCACACGTTGACAAGAAGCCCTCTCACGCACACATGACCCGCGACCAACGAACGATGATGATGACCTGACTTGGGTTCGCTCGAGCGGGGGAAACGACGGATGGCGGAACAGGGAGGAGGAGGAGCCTCCCAGTGGCAGCACCTCCTCCGCCAGCTCGCGGACGCGCTCGCCGGCCTGCTCCCGCCCGCGCTCGGGAGCCTCGTGCTCGGGGCGCTCGACGCGCTCGGCGCCCGCCTCGCCCTCGCCGCCGCCGCCGCGCGCGGCCGCCTCGTCGCCGTCGCGGGCCGGCGCCTGGCGCTCGGGCGCGTCCTGGGCGAGGGCGGTTACGCGACGGTCTTCCTCGCGCGCGACGCCGCCGACCCGTCCGGGCGTCCCTACGCCCTCAAGCGCGTGGCGGACGGCGGGGGCGCGGCGGCGCGGCGCGAGGAGGAGGCGCTCCGCGAGGCCAAGGGGGGGGCCGGCGTCGTCCCCCTCCTCGGGTCGGCGCGGCCCCTCGCCGCTGCCGCTGCCGCTGCCGGCATGGGCGGCGCCGGCGCCGGCGCCGAGGGCCCCCTGCTGCTGCTCTTCCCGGCGTACGAGGGCGGCACGCTGCACGAGGAGCTCGCGGGGCGGCGGCGGCGGCGAGCGGGCGACGGCGGAGGGGCAGGGCGGGGGAGCGGCCTGCCGACGCAGCCGCCGCCGCCGCTGCACGCCGCGCGGCTGCTGCCCGCCGCCGACGTCCTTTCGGTGGCGGCGCGGGTGGGCGGCGCGCTCGCGCACGTGCACGCGCGCGGGTGGGTCCACCGGGACGTCAAGCCGCACAATATCATGATGGCGGCGGCGGCGGTCTGGCCCGGCCGCGGCGGCGTCAACGGCGGCAGGCGGCGGCGGCGACGAGGGGGCGGAGGAGGGGCGTACGGCCGCGTCGGCGGCGGCAGCGACGACGACGACGACGACGATACCGGCGACGACGGCGGCGGCGACGAAGGCGGCGGCGAGGACGACGTCGAGATGGCCCCCCTGTCGCGCCACCCGCCGCCCCCGCCCGGCGCGCCCTCGCCCCGGCCGGCGCCGCCGCCCGCCCTTGTCGTCGCCGCCCCGGAGCACAACTCCCCTTTCGGCAGCCTCGTGCTGATCGACTTTGGCTCGGCCGCGCGCTGGCCGCTGCGCGTGCGCTCGCCGCGCGACGCGCGGCGCGAGCGCGAGGACGCCGAGGCGCACGCCACCGCTCAGTACAGGGCGCCCGAGCTGTTTGACGTGCCCGTGCCCTGCGACCTGGGTCCCGCGATTGACGTTTGGTCTTTGGGTTGCACCTTGTTCGCCTGCATGCACGGCAGCCCGCCGTTCGAGCCGCCGCGCGCGGGCGACTCGGTGGCGCTGGCCGTGCTCGCCGGGCGCGTGCCCTGGCCGGCGCCGGCGCCGCCGCCGGCGCCGCCGCCGCCCGCTTGCGACGGCGACGGCAACGCCGGCGCGCCGCCGCTGCCACTGCCTTACCCGCCCGCGCTGGTCGAGCTGGTGCGCGCGTGCCTGGCCACGGACCCGGCGCGGAGGCCTTCAGCGGCGGCGGTGGCGCGGCGCGCGAGGGAGCTGCTGGATTCGGGCGCGGGCGCGGAGGACGGCGGCGGCAGGATTGGCAGCGATTAGAGCGACGAGGACGCGATCGACCAATCGAGAAAAGATGGTTCGCTCGCTGTCCGCCGGAAGGGGTGGCGGCGGCTTTGGCGGCGGCGGCGGCGGTAGAGAGAGACAAGAGGCGAGTTTTTATTTTCTTTTGTGGAGCGCCTTTTTTGGTTTCGTTGCAGAGAGGGCGTGGTCGACCTGAGTGAAAACAAAAAAAAGGGGAAGAATGAGAGAGAGTGAAAAGCCCGGCGGGTGGGGGGTGGCGGATAGGGGCGGGGGAGTGAAGCAGCGCGACGAGGAGGCGACGAGGGCGGGCGGGCGGGCGGGGAGCAAAATCTAATCTAGTCCTTGTCCCGCGGCGCCGGCGCCGGCAAAACAAGGCGCCGGCGCGCGCTGTGTTGCGCTTTTTCGTAAAATCCGTGGTCGCGTTTTTCGCCAGAAAAGTTTCGACCTAAAGGACAAGGAGCCTCCTGCTCGCGGCAAACAATCGGATGAACAATGCTCGAAGAACGGGGGGCTGCTGGCGGCGGGGGGAAAAGGCAAGGGGGGGCGGAAAGAGGGGGGGGCAGCAAATCGATGCCGGCGCGGAGCCTTGCCCCCCGAGATAAATCGAGGGGAGACCGCAGAACGAAAGAGGGTAACGGGAAAAGAACCAGCGGTGAGGGGGGGGCCGCGACTGAAAAATGCTTCCATTTTTCCGAATGCCAAGTTTGTGTTCAATCGAGACTCCCGCGAGACGCCTGCCGCCGCCGCTTGGAGAAGAGATGTCTCGTGAGGCCGGCGGGCGGGGCAGCGCGCGCGCGGTTTTCAAGGCACCGAACGCCTCCGATCCGCTCGGGTGAGTGTGTGTGTGTGCGCCGCCCCCATGTGGGGGCTCTGGCTTGTTTGAATGGTGAAAGGGGGGAGGACCGATGGTTCCTCGTGTTTGTTCGGGGGCAGGGGGGCGGGTGGCGTGGCGAAGGGGTCTCGCTGTGGCGGCAGTGGCCGCCGCCGCCGTGTCGCTCGTTTTTTTCTCCGCCGTCGCTTTTTTTTTCCCGCGGGACGCAAAGGGGCTGAAAGAGAGAGAAAGACGGGGGGGTC
>Ga0209390_10002713_pt1 | contig 30261 bp, 28 predicted proteins | sample BON01_FD_187212 | JGI IMG/M metagenome (GOLD analysis project Ga0209390, IMG submission 187212) | Freshwater microbial communities from Lake Bonney liftoff mats and glacier meltwater in Antarctica - BON-01 (SPAdes) (version 2) | ecosystem: Environmental > Aquatic > Freshwater > Ice > Glacier...
ATAAAATATTTTAACCATTCGATGAATATTATTTATAAATATCGATAAATAAATACTATAAAATATACAATAATATACAATAAAATACTATAAATATATAATGTAAAATACCATGAAATAAAAATTTAATTTTAATAAAATAAAATTTTAAATCTAGTATATATAGACATTTTATAGTATTGACCAATTTTTTGACATTTATAAACTTTTTGTGAAATCGACTGTAATTTCACAAAAAAAAGACATAATTATTATAAATATGTTTATAAAAAATAAGAAAAAACAGCTTAGGCTATATTTAGAAATTATAATAGAATCATAGCTTATATATATTATGTTTTACTGTCGATTTCGCAAAAAGTTTACAAATGTTAAAAAATTTTACGTATAATATATATAAAATTTTAAGTAATTATAAATTACCTAATCTAAAAAAAATGATAAAATAATTTATTAAATATACTATCAATATAATTATTAAATATAATGACGATTTTTACTATTGGAACTATTAAAAATATTATTAAAGACATAGAAGTTATTGGAAAAATAATGATTACAAATATTATTTATTATATACGTAATTTAATAAATAATATATTTTATATAAATAATCCATTCTCACGGTCTTTATTACTAGAAAATACTAATGCAGGTGATGATTATTACTTTTTAATTTTACGTGAAAATTCTACAACACCTATTAAAATAAATAATGAATTTATTACTGAAAATACTTTGAATAATATAAATAATAACGTAATGTTATTTAAACCCAATAACAACATGTTAAAAAAAATAAATATTGAAAATTATACTAAAAAAATAATTTCAAAAGAAAATCTTAATCAATGTAATATTATAGGATATGACTTGCGTGAATATAATAAAGTTATATTTTTATTATCATTAAAATTTTCAAAATTTATAGAATATTATTATTCGACAATACACATCAATACTTTAACAAATATACTTTCAATATTAGCAATTGATGATTATTATAATACCGATACCATTGATATAAATAGTTTATTATACCAAAATAAACTATTTGAATTTAAATTATTTAAAATAAACTATGTAATATTTAAAACTTCTTTTGAAAATAGAAAGTTTAATTTATCTTTAAAAAAAATAACCGAGACAAATATGATAGATTTCATTAACATCTATATAGCACCAAATTATGCAGATGATACGTTATCACTATCACCTAAAACATTCACTCTAATTAAACCAGATATATATTCTATTTTTTTAGAAGATATGATAGAAGATATTACCGAAAACAAGTTTAATGATATGTTATTTAAGTTACCTCCCGATATTATATTAAACATTTCTATTAAATTACTAACAAGTTTTAATTATTCTCATTTAATAATAAAAAATATTAAACTTATGAAATTTATTAATTCAGCTATTGTTGATGTAATTAAAAATAAACATAAAATGCATTATGAATATAATGAATTACGCAATTCATGTTCTAGAATATATGAATATTATATTGAATTTATACAATTATCTTGGTATATTATGTATACTAAAGAACAAATGTCAAAGAATATATATTCATCCGATAATATTATTTTTGATTTAGAAGCCGCTTCTATACTCCCAAGACAAAAATATAAAAATTCTTATCAATATCTTCCTTATATGGATTTACTTTCTACTACATCTTACCCTTTACTATTAAATACATTCAACACTAGTGTGGAATATTCAAATATATATAATACAGACGAATCGTTAGATAAATTTATAGAAAATTTCGAGAGAAATAATATTTGTAACATCGAAGAGTTTAAATATAGGATGAATTTATTTTGTATTTTAGAAGATTATGATATATTCGAAAATATAGACTTTAATAAATATAAATGTGTGGTTACTGGTAGTTTGATGACAGCGTGTCTTCAAATATATCACCCCCTAATGGATTTGTTTAAAAAAAGTGAAAACGATGATTTTAAAGATATATTTAAGTTATTTTTAAATGAATATTACAACACATCCGATATAGATGTTATGATATATGGCATTGAATTAAATAAATACATTAATAATGTAAAAATAATATATGAACAAATAAAAATTAATATTTTTAAACATATGAAATATCAAATTGATTTTGATTTATTTAGTGAAGATTTTGAATTAATTGAAATAAAATTAGCAAATTTGATGATAAGTACCGAATATATTATAAAAAATTTTAAAGATTATGATATTGATGATATTACTAACAATATCACATCGGATAGAATTAAAAATCTTTTTATAAATGATTATTATTCAGAAATAGATAAATATAATAAATCTTTACGTAAAGATTTAACTGAAGAAGAAATAAAAAGATTAACGGATAAATATCCAATAATTTATAATCACGATGATCGTAAATTATCTTATAATGTACATGTGATAAATGGAAATAAGTCTTCTATAAAATTATCATATATTTATAAATTTCATATAAAATCTAAGTATCTAAAGCATAATATTGAAATGTTTTTAGTTGATGGGGATGATCCAATGACAAAAGTTTCTAAATTTCATCTTCCTTGTGTTAGAAGTTATTATAATGGTAATAATGTATATTTAACACCATCGTGTATATCAGCACATTTATCATATATTAATATTGATTACAAATATTTTATGAGTAATAAAGATATATTGAATATATTTTATAAAAATATAGTGAGAGGTTTTGGATGTATATTTAATAAATCAGAATTTTTATTATTTAATCAATATATTAAATATTTTAAACCTTGGATAAAATCATACGATAGCGATTATAAAGATCATGATATTAATTCAGTAATTCATAAACCACGCATTTACGATAACACCTTTAGTAAAAGCGGAATATTGGAAAATTATCAATATAGTAAAGTTATCAGAAACAAACATTTAAAAAAAAATATTAATCAACCTACCGTAGAATTAAAAATAGATGATAATAAAAGATGTTATATTATATCAGAATATAATAAATATATGTAAATTAATAATATTTTATCTAAAATATTATTAATTTCTTATATTGCAAAAATAATAAAAATAAAAATTGATTTATATTATATTTAAACAATTATTATAATATAAACCTTATAATTGATGTCTTTTCTACCAATTAAAAATATATACTATAGTAAATTTGAACAAATACCAAACATCACAAGTAATATTATTAATGATATTATAAAAAGTATCGAAAACTTTACAATACAATATTCAAATGAAGAAGATATAATAATAGAAGATTATATTAATACTATATTTGAATCAAAAATTAAAGATATATTAAAATTATTATTAAATAATTCAGATATAATAAATAATATAATTAATAAATCATTAGACCCATTAGAAATAGCTTTTATTAAGGTTGAAAAATTATATCCTAAAAAATACGAAAAGATTATTAAAAAAATAAATTTAATGAGCGAAACAATGCGAAAAGGAACAACGGCATTTACTTGTACTAAATGCAAAGGTAATAATTGTAATGTTACACAAATGCAAACAAGAGCTTGCGATGAACCCCCTACAACTATAGTAGAATGTAATATATGTAAACATGTTTTTAGGTGCGGTTAATAGTATTTATATCTATTCCAGAATTTATTAAATAATTATACATGAATTTAATATGATCGCCTTGTAAATGAATTGTGTTAGTTATATTATTCATTGTTTTTATAGAACCGTTACATCCTGTTGTTTTCTTTATATTTTGTATATGTTTCTTTTTTTCATCACTGGATATATCCCAACCAGATATATAAGTATTTTTATGTCTTCCTATATTTTCTAACCATATAGTAATATTAGTATCTAATTTTTTATTTATAATTTCTTTATTTAATATATTAAATGGGTTCATTATATTTAAGTATTGAATATATATTTTTTATATATAAATACATAAATATATTTAAGTATTTATTATTTTGTCTATATATTTTTCCGTTACTTCTTTTATACAAGGGAATCTTGGATTAAATTTTCTTTGATATAACATAGAATATTTTATAGGAGAAAGAGATATTATATTATTAGATTTAGAAGGTTTAACCTTTATTTTATTCTTATTTAAAATTAAATCAGAATTTTTATTATTTTTAGTATAGTCATCATCATCATTTTCCTCAGCGTTTATTTTTTTAATATTTTTGTCGTAAATAATTTTCATCATGTTTTCATCTAGATATCCTTCAAAATCATCTTCTGAAATATCATCATTAACAATAGTATTATTTAATATTATGATTCCGTCTTTATCTACAGAATTCCCGTTTTCATCAATTGTATTTATATAATTATATTCTGTGTTATTTTCAATTATTGTATATTCTTCAAATTTTTTTAATCCTATATCCATATAATTATTATTAGATTTGTTTTTAATCTCAATTGTTTCAAAATCTGTTGTATTCATTATTATACTATATATATATATTATTTAATATTTTTATATGTATTTTTTTTTATTATATACATTTAAACAACATATAATATTAAAGTAAATGAATAATTTATATTATTTGTATTCATTATTTTGTATTCGGAATTCATAAAAGTAACATCAAATTTATCTATACATATTGTATTGTCGAATACGTGTTCCGATATAATATAACTTGAACATATATTAGTATCGAATGATATTTTGGCAAGATAATTTTTAATATTTAATATATTATTATCAGTACTATATATATTTCCATAATTATTTATATTAATATAAAAATAATGATCAGTGGTTAATAATATTTCTTTAGATGAAATAATTGATGTAATATTATTATAAATGTTTTTACCAAATCCTAATATATCTCCAAGTGATTTAAATTCGCTATTATTATTAAAATCAATATCAAACATTTCTGATTGTTGTGAAAAAATTTCTACTTTGTTATCAATAAGACTTATTGATAAATCAATAAGAATTAATTGAGAATTTATTTTTTCTATAATTGTTTTTTGATTATAATTATTAGTATCAATCTTAATAATAGTTACTATATTATTTTTATTTATTTTAAAAAAATTATTATATTTAATATATGATATATTATTAAAAAATTCAGGGTATATATTTATAAAAGGTAATTCTATATTATCTATTTTTATGGATTTTACATTTCTTATTTTATTTCCCAATTTAGTTGAAAAATAAGAAGAATTAGGATATTTCACTAGATCTCTATCTCGTGAATCTATGTTAATAATAATTTTTTTCATTATTATTAATCATTAGAATTATTTTTATGTATTATTTTTATACTTTTCATTATATATTTCTTCCTCAACAGTGTCTTTTGTTAATATTCTTATTATTTTCACTGATTGTTTTTGACCTATTCGATGTCCTCTACCGATTGCTTGAAGTTCTGTATTTTTAATATTTTCTAAGGTATTATTAATAGGGTCCATAAAAAATATATGTGTTGCTTTATTTAAATTAGTACCCGATGCTGAATTTTTTAAACTTAACATAATAATTTTATTATCATTAGTATCGTTATTAAATTTTTCAATAGATGAATTTCTAAAATTTGCGTTCCCTTTTATAAAAGAATTATTAAATTTATTATCTGTAAGTATTCTACTTATGAGATTCAGCATATTATCCCATTGTGAAAAAATTATAATACGGGTTGATGGATCGGAAATAATTTTATTTATTTCTAATAACAATAATCCAATTTTGGACCCATATTTATTTAAATTATTAATAGTATCTACTTTATTGACCAACACTAAAGTTTTTCCATTCAGATTCGTTTTACATATAGGACATTCTTTTTTAGCATCTAAGCATTTTTTTATACATTCGTAACAATATAAATGTCCACAATTTGTCATGGTTATATTTATCATTACGTCCATACATATACTACAATTTTCTTCAAATTTTTCATCACCTGTTAATGATTTTAAAATACTTAACATATAATTTGATTCATTTATTATATTTTCATATTTTTTTTTTAACATACTATATTCTGCTTTTGTTGTAACTAAATTATTTAATTTATTAGTATATTTTATTAATAAGTTACTATTATGTTCTATTAATTTATCTTGTATAACATTAATATTTTCTTCATTTCCGCATATTTTTTTATTTTGATCTAATATTATCGGATGTGTACATAATTGTATTAATTGGTCTGTTGAATATAACCTTTTTTTAGCTTCGTATAATTTTTTCTCATGGTCTGCTAAATTTACCCAAATAATTTCATCAGTGTAATCAGGGATTTCGACCTGTTCGGTAACATCTTTTTTCATATGTCTTATACATATGGGTCTAATTAATGTTTGTATTACGTTATTATTATTCAAAAAATTAAATAAGTCTTCAGTATTTGTATCACCATCAACAAACTGACATTTATTATTAAAGTTATAATACCTTGAATTTTTATCATGTATTACTTTTAATTTTATAAATGAACAAATATATAACATTTGTATTTTATGTATAAACGGAGTTCCTGATATAAACCAATTATAATTTGAATCAAAATTATCAAGTATATTATGAATAATCATATCATTATTATGATATTGTTTAAATAATTCATGACCTTCATCTATTATAATCCTATGAAAATGAAAAAATTCAAACATAGGATTTGTTAATTTATTTAAATTTAAATTATCTGTAAAATTTTTGTTAATATATTCATTTAGTATATTTATTCTTACTTTGAAATTATAAAATAATTTACTAGTTTGTGGATAATGTAATTGTAAATAAAAATCATAATTAGAAATAAATTGAAAACTTGTTAATATAATATCAGAATTAATGAAATCGTCATAAGATACTTTATTATAATCTAATTTGGTTAAGATTAATATAATTTTTAAAGAAGGGTTACATTTAAGTATTTCATTTTTCCATTGTTTTGTAATATGTGAAGGACATAATATAAGAGATGCTTTTGATGCTATTTTAACAGTATGGCTATATTTAGATTTTATTAAGATATCTGAACAGGTTCTAGGATTTTGGGATATTAATGAAATAGTTGTAAATGTCTTACCTAGACCCATCTCATCTGCTAAGATACCGCCATTACTTTTTACTTTTATATATTTATCATCATCTATATATTGTTCCAAATATGGATCGTATTTTAGTAATACTTTCCCAAAATATATATCCAATGTGTATTTTACTTTATTTATATTATTATTTTCCAAATATATCATTTTACTCAATGAGTTTAATTGATATTTATATAAATTAATTATAATATTTTTATTTAAATTTATTATAGATGCTTGTTCCGATATTATACTTTCATTAATTATATTAATATCAGTGCATACTGATTTATAATATCTGTTCATGTAAATCATTAAACCTTTTGATAACTTGTTGGATAATACATAATCGTTATTTATAAATATATCATATATTATATTAAGACTAGTATCGGTTTTATCCAGTTTCATTATTATCTTCCATAAGTTAGATGAACTCAAAAATTCATCAGTTATAGTATTTAACATAATAACGTCTTTATTATATGAAAATTTACGATACCATGTTTTTTTATCCAAGACAAATTTGCATATATAATTATTTTTTTCATATGACAAAAGTTCTCCTAATAATTCAACATTATCATTTTCTAAATTTTTATCATAGCAATATATAATATTAAATATACCTGTATATATTTTTTCCATATATAAATATATATAAGTTATTTATATATATTTATATATGGAAAAAATATATTCAATTTTTTTTAACTTAATTTATTAAAAAATTGAATATATTAATATATAGAAATATCATAATTATAATAAAATATTACTGTAGCCATTTTTGCTCAATACCATTTTATTATTCCTGTTCTGATAAATATAAATACATCATATATAAAAAAAATATGGCTATTTTTAATAATTCCCATATTATGAATTTTATTGAAGAAATTGAAAATTATAAGAAAGCATTATCCATAAAAGATAATGGTAATATTATTCCTTTTTGCCCGGGTATGATATGCAATGTATTATCTATGAGGCAGTTAGTGATAAATTCATGTGTCATTACAGGACACATAGAGTCTACGAGAATAGATTTACCTTATATTGATCACGGTGATTTAAATTTAAGCGATTTACATAATATTTCTCAAGAGACTATAACACTTTTATATACTGAATATGTAAAGTACCTAGAGGGTAAAAAAGGTAAAAAAAAAACCGTCAAAGACGTTTCTGTTATTGTGTCAATGCATTATATAATATGGTTTTGTGAGACATTATTAATATCAAAACACATAAATTATAAAAATTATAAATCCGCTTGGAATAAGTCGGCTAATACAATAAACCAACGAGTTCTTAAGGAAAATGTATATAAACTACACATATATACAGAAGATAAAAAACCTAAAAAACTACTAACTATAGAATTATATGACGGTGATGATTCTTTTAATTTCACCGCTCCTTCTAGAAAATTGTTTGATGGTTTATATGATTCAAAACTATCGGGTATGCCTATAGATATACCCGATGATCCAAAAATGCTTTTTCTTAAAACTTTTATTAGTGAATTAAAATTACAAAAAAATAATCCAGTAATAAACAATATTAGTTCGTATAATGAGATTGTTAATTATATGATTAAAAATATTATTACGATACATAGTAATCGAATAACTAGATGTAGTATTTCACGAAATGCTGAAGATATATTAAATTTTATAAAAGGGTTAATTAGGGAACTTAACACAGGTAGAAAAGATTTTACTAATATGAAATTAGTATTTTTTCAAAATAAAAAAAAACATGTGTCTAAAACTTTAAACTTATTTTGTAAATGTCCTTGTATTAAAACTATTAACGGAACATTAGAAAGTTGTGATTCTTATTTCGATTTGATTGATCCTTCAAATAAAGAATTTTTATACGATGTTGTAAACAAAAATCAGGTTAATAATGATTTTGATGATGTAAATAATGCATACACTGAGTTAAATAAATTTATATCACAAATTATTAATAATGACGATTGTAGATTACATCCTGTTTGCCCAAAATGTAAAAAGTCTTTTAAAAATGAGGAAGGTTATAATAATTTAATGGAATTAAATCCTATTAATAAACATCCAACCGATGTCAAATGCCCTGAGTGTGATTACGAATTTTGTACCGATTGTAAAAAAGTACATAAGGGTAAAATATGTTCGGGATTATCAGATGAATATAAAAACGCACAAGCGTGTCCTAAATGCAGATCACCAACATATAGAATAGAAGGATGTACTTTTATACATTGTACTGTATGCACCAGTAAATGGTGTTGGGTATGTAGATGTTTGAGACCATTGGAATATTCTACACAGCCTCATTATTGTATTACTACTGATCGGTATTTACAAAACCCAGATTGGCGTAATAATATTGATTTAGTTCCATTAATTTCCGAATCACCTGATATACCTATCGTAGAGTAATATAAACTTATATATATATATATAAGTTTATATATAATCATCCATCAACAATATATTTCTGTTTTCCTATTTCGTATTTACATAAAGGGCATTTATAACTATAATTTTTTAAATATGATTCAATACAATTACTATGAAATGTATGGTTACATTTTAATTTTATTATTTCCTGATCTATTTTAATATCATCCAAACAGATAATACAATTATCTTCTGTATTTTCACAGACTTTAATTTTATTTAATTTTTTAATATCATCATCATCTAAAGCAGTAACAACGTCATGGTGTTCTACATTTTCGGTATTTCTTATAAATCTCGTAAACGATAATATAATATTATATATAGGATCGATTATAATATTATTAATAATTTCAATATCCATATTAACATTTATTGATTTATAGAAATCATATATGGTATTATCAATATTATATGATGGATAATTTAATTCGATTAAATGTATTTTTAATTCTTTAATTATCATTAATTCGTTAGTATAATCTGATTCTAACGCTATTCTCAATATAAATAATCTTTCATACAAATCATCGTTATTGTTATTATTATATATATTACTGTTCATATTAATATTATATTATATTAATATATAATATTTATATAACTATTTCAATAAAACTATAAATATTATTATACATATAGTTGTAATAATAAGCCAAGTTATTCAATGATTGAAAAAATTGAATATTTTTTCACTAAAATTTTTTATATATTATAAATCTTTCACCGTAGCCATTTTGGCTCAAGCGTTTACAGAGTTTGTCTAAGCTTTTGATAGTTTATTCAGAAATCAGATAAGACCTTTTAAAAACATTAATAAAGATGCACTTACACCGTCAACGAGTTCTTCTGAGGGATTCTCAGCCCGGGAATAACCCCACCACTTCTAATCCCAATCGACGAAGGGTTGAGAGAGACGAGACACCATCCTTTCCTGCCCCTAATCAAATGATAGATTACACGGTTGGTCAAAATTTTATGGTTATCAGGATATTTGGTAATATTTCTGATGGTTCCTTCATCAATTCCGTAAATATGTATTTCGCGGAAATGAATAGTGATGGATTCGTGCAGTGTCCCAGGCAGTGTCCCAGCAATGACCAGAGGTGGGTGTCAACCGCAAGTAATGTTTTGACAGCGGAAAACAACAGAACGGGCGGTATTAGACTTACAGGACCCCCATCAATTTTGCTTCCGCTTCGCAATCATTTTCGAGGCATGCATGAAAAACTTTAGACTCCGAACATTTGGATATATATATTTATATATATCCAAATATGTAAGACTAATAAATTAACACATTATATATAAAATTTTATTTTCAAGAAATATAAACCTTTTCATAACTTTTGTCTTACCATAAAAAAGGTAAACTTTTTTATGAAATTTTTATTGACTCTTTGAGTTTTCTTTATTATCTGTTTATGCGGGAGGGGTTTTAGCAATCACTGCGGGTAAATTATCCTTTTTTATTAAAAGGAGTTTTTTCATACTTATATAATAAGGAAAGTGTTAATATAATTAACAGTAATATTATACCGATGCCAAAATAAACATTCTTATGTTTTGCTAAATTTTGATCAACGATACTGTATAAAATTAAGCACCCCAATAAAAATATACAAATTATAACAGAACGCATGAAGTTTAACCTAATTTTTATTTCTTCATCACTCAGTTTCACCATTTATATATATATATTATTTTTATAGTATTTATAAAAAAATGATTTTCAAGAAATATAAACCTTTTCATAATTTCTGTCTTACCATAAAAAAGTTTTCCTTTTTTTTTCCGAAAATTCTATTGTTCCTTTGGTTTTTCTTTATTATCTGTTTATGCGGGAGGGGTTTTAGCAATCACTGCGGGTAAATTATCCTTTTTATTAAAAGGAGTTATTTCATAATTATATAATATGATAGTTACAAATAACGCGATTATTAAGAATACCAAAATACCAAGATGTATATTTTTATTCACACTATCTTTGGACCCGAAATTTTTGTCTGACGTAATTTTCATTATCAAAATAAACAATAAGATACATTCTATAAGCATAATTAAGGGAAAATATTCCCTACCGACACTATCTCTATTATTTGGTTTATCGCTCATAATATATATATATATTATATTATTTTTATAATTTTTTTAAATTGATTAATAAATGATGAAACATAAAATTGTTTTTTATTCATATTTTTTAAATAATTTGTTGCATTCAATACCATTTCGTCAAATATAGGAGAATTAATAATATTATTTAATTCATCTTCAGTTTCAAAATAAAATGGATAATTTTCACCTAAATATTCTATTATCGCCGAATGCTTTGATGCTATAATTGGAGTATTTCTGGAAATACATTCAAGTATTGTATTATTAGCAGATGAATTAAATACATTAATTAATACTATATTTTCTTCCAATAATTTATCATATGTATCATTAGATACATTTAATTCTATTTTAACCATATCATCATTTAAATATTCTGAAAATTTATTTTTATATATTTTACTTAACATATCTTTCCATTGATGCCCACCAGGAAGCCATAATTTTTCATATTTAGTTTTTATTTTAAAAATAGTATCTATTTTTCTTAACCAAAAACCTATTTGTATTATTTTCTTTCTTTTATTTTTAATAAATTTAGCATACGTGAATTTTTTACAATTAAACTCAGTTGGATGTAATAATACTTTTACATCAATATTAATATTATTTTCTAATAATAATTTATCACAATATATTTTTAATGTATTTGATAGAACTATTATAAACATACAATTTTTAACAGATTCTTTAAAAATTTGTGTATTTATTATGTTTTTTAATTCTTCACCTGATTGAAAATTCATTTCTGATAAAAATTCGGGATAATGTAAAAAACCTATCCACTTAGAATATAATACTTCTGGTTTATATTTTTTTATAAAGTTGGAAAAACGTTCACCCCTTAATAGTTTAAATTCATTATAATTGGGAAACCATTTTATAAAATGTTTGTTATTTAATTCATCAGAATATACAAATACATCACTTTTATTATCATCCCTATAGTGATAATACGAGTCATTATTTTTAAATTGATATATATTATTATTACAACTAATTATTTTATCTTCCTCGTACCACGAATTAAAATACCTATCCATAAAATCTACCAATAATATATTATCTTTAGTAACCTTTTCACATAATTCAGCCATTATTTTAGTCCATCCATAACGATGTGTTTTAAGATGATCATTATTATCATTAATTATTTTCATTATCGTATATTTATATAATTAATTATACATGTGTTTATATATTATATTTTCGTCTAATACTATAATAATAAATTAACTATATAAAAAAATGAATTATTATATAGTTAAATATATATATATATATTATCATATCATATGATACAATACATTAATTATTAATATTATTGTGTTTTTATTATCCTTACTATAAATAATAAATAATATATACAATATATAATGGATGAAGATATGAATATTACTACACCTGAATTAGCGTCAAATAATAAATGCGTTATAGAATGCATGAATATTATAATCGATGAATTAAAAAATGAAATAAGTAAGTTAACATTACATAACATTTTAATAAAAAATCAAATTAGTAAAAATATATCTAATTCTAATAAGATTTTGATACTTACAATAAACAACAATAATCTTAAAAAAATACAATGTAAATATAATAAATTATTAAAAGAAGAAAATAATTTAAAAACGACTATAATAAATTTTCAAAGCAATATTAAAATATTACAAGAAAAAAACGATAAATTAAATGATAAATATTCTCATTTATTAAATAAGAAGGATGAGCCCGAAAATTATACAAAGTTAATAGAACAATTAAAAATACCTATAGAGTATAAAGTTTTGAAAAAAAAATTCGATTCATTGCTTTTACTAATAACGGAATTAGATGTAAGTGAATTAACAAATAATGAATTTTATGTAAAATTTAAACAAGAATTATTATTAAAATGCATCACATACTTTTTATAATTTCATATACTGATTTTATCTAAAAGGTAAATTATATTTTTTGTAAAAATCATTTATAATTATTTTTATATGGTATATAACTATATAAAAATATGAGTTTGTAATGTAAAAATAACTTAAAAACTTTTTATAATCTATTATATCTAAAAAAAAAATGAAAATATATATAACATATATAATTATATAATTTATATATAATATAATGACTAATACTTTTATACCTGATTATTATGTATACACCGATGGTTCTTGCACTAATAATGGAAAACCTAATGCAAAATGCGGCACGGGTGTATATTTTGAAGAAAACGATCCTAGAAATTTATCAAAATCAATTACTGGAAAAACTAATAATATAGCAGAATTAACTGCTATATTATATGCTTTTAATATTATAAAAGAAGATCTAGATAAAGGTAAAAAAATAATAATATATACTGATTCGAAATATTCAATATTATGTTTAACTACTTATGGTGCAAAATGTGAAAAAAAACAATGGAGTGAAGATATACCTAATAAATTATTAGTAAAGGAGCTTTTTGAAATTTATAAAAATTATAAAAATGTAAAAATAATGCATATAAAGGCACATACCGATTTAACAGATATTCATTCAATAGGTAATTTTAATGCCGATAAATTAGCAAATTTATCAATTGATAACACTAAAGAGTATAAAAAAGATAATAAAATTTATCTAAAAGTTAGTTTTTTAGAAAAAGATTTAATAAAAAAATTAGGGGGTTTATGGGATATGAAAAAAAAAAAATGGTATATATTAGAAGATAATAAAAACAAAGAAGAAATATTTAAAATTTTTAGTATATATATGTAAATAATTTATTATACATCAGATGAATTGTTAATAGTATCTTGTTTTTTTAAACAAGATGGTTTATGTCTTGCAAGTGATTTTAGTGATTCACTTTCATACGTTTTACATATTTCACAAACATACATATTTTTTTTATTATTTGAATAATATTTTGATAATATTCTTTCTAGCTCAGGTAAGCTCATTTTTATAAAATTATCCATAGATTTTTTATAAAAATCTTTTAAATCAATGATCATTCTTGATTTAATAGTCATAAATATTTGATATTCATCGTTTATATTTTTAAATATTTCAGGTGTTATATTAATATTGGATTCGTTTAGTGATATTAATTTCTGTGATAATAAATCTATTATTTTCATACCAATAGATATTTTATATTTCTCATAATTAACATTATGAATATAAATTAAAATTTTTCCATTATGGAAATCGATTTGATAATTATCTTTATTAACTATACCGCTATTTTGTGATAAAAAAATACCATGTGTGTTATTATTGGTGCAATCTCTTATAAACTTTTCTGTTTCAGAAATTTTAACATTATAATTATAATCTTTGGTTTCTATTAAAACATCGTCTTTATTTTTTCTTTTTATACTAAAATCACATTTGCCTGTAAAATTACTAGTATTAATTATTTCGCTACTTGGAAATTGTTCGATCAATATTTCTTCTAATTTATTTTCACCCAAATTTCCTTTTATTGATGAATTGTTATATTTATTTATATATTTTAATAATTCATCATTTGTATTAGTTTGCATAATAATATTTTTAATACCTGTTTCATTAAGTTGCGTAATATTATTATTCATCCTGGATTCAGATTGTATGATATTATTTACAATATTATCATATTTATTAATAATAATATCTAATACTTTTTCTGGGTTCGTTTTGTGATATTGCTCCAGTGATATATTTATGTCTTTTTTTAATTCATTTACCATTTCATTATAATATGTTGCTTGGGACTTTGGAATAACTTCATTAATAGTTAATAAAATTTTATCAGATAAAATAGAATCATGTTTTTCCAATAAAATATTTATTTTACTACTATTTTCAAGTTCAGACATTTTAATAATATCTTTAGTTTCTGATAAATATATTTCTTTTGTCTCGTATATTTTATTTATTAATGTTGAATTTACGTTAGATAATACTGATTTAAAATTATCAATTTCGCTTTTAATAGATACTAATTCTAATTTATTATTTTCTGTGAAAAACATCATAGACGATAAAATATTTTGTATATTGTTATTTTGTTTATTTAAAGAACTACATATTTCATTTTCAATATTAATATCTTTATTATTATTTAATAAATTTTCAAATAAATCAATATATAATAAATTAATTTTTATAATATCTAAGTGTTTATTATTATTGTAAAAATTTATTATTTTTTCATTATTGATTATTATAACATTATCATGAGTGTTATTATCATCATCATTATCATTCTTAAGTAAATTATTTGACATCTTTTAATATTATATACACTTATTCATTTATACCATTTTAAAATAAATCTCAATCGACTGTAAAAAAAAAAATGAAATATTAATATAATAATATATTAATATATTATTATGTTTAACACAAGTACCGTATTGTACTTTTAAGTATTGTCAATATATATATAATTCTAATATATAATTCTATATATAATATACCATAAAGATGGATTTATATATTAAAAAATGTTTTACAGATAAATCACTTATATCATTTAATAATTTTGTTGATAACCTTAAAAAATATTTTGAAAATATTAGTATTAGTAGTAGTAAAATATCAGATTTATATAATATAAATGATTTAAATGATATAATAAAAATGAAAATATGTCCATATACTAAATTAAAATCATTTCAGATAAATAATACTTTATCGGAAATTTTAAATAAATATGAATTTCTACCGAATGTAGATTATAATATATCAGATGAACCATATTTTAAGTTGGACGCATTTATACTAATTTTAAAATCATTAAATAATGAATATCTTATTAAATATATTTATCAATATAATAATTTTATTAAATTATGTGAAAAAAAATATAAATTTATAATAAGAGAACGTAAAAGAACTGATAGAATACTTGCTCTTTTAGAAAAATCACAATTAAAAAAAATGAAATATTAATATATATATATAAATTATTGATATAGATAATATATAAAATGGACATAAATATGGATAAGTACCCACCAGGTTTTATTTACTATAGATTAAGATCTATAGTAAATAAAAATTTTAAAAAATTATTATATATTCGACAGAGAATTCATAATTTTTATAGTATTCATATCTATATTAATGAAAATAATGAATATATTAGATGTTTTATAAATTTAATAAATAATATAGAATATTTATTGCATGATATAAATAAAATAAAATTTATTAATATAATTAATAAAAAAGTATTAACCTATATACTTTATAATTATACTCAAATTAATGATATTATTAATATAATATATACCATTTATAAAAAAGTATATAATATTATCGATTATTCTTTGTAAATAATATTAATAAAATTGATTTTTTAATAGTTAGACTTTTAATTTATATAATAATTTTTTACCGTAGCCATTTCGGCTCAAGATATTTGTGTTATCTCCTTTCTATTTACATGTTTCAGAGGTCTATCTTTCTCGATCGATCTTTTTACATAGTATTACCATGTCTCTTAATTTAGATTTTAGTGAAAATACATATTCAGATAAACTCAATAATGCTATAAATGCTGCTCGAAAGAGCAGCAAATTAGTTAGAGAAACGAAAATCGCTGCCGATGATGCAGCTAAACATATTTGTAATATAAATGAAGATGATTCTTTCAGTTTAGATGAGGTTATTAAAAAGGTCAATGATGCTAGTCGCGCTCTCCAAAAAGAGAAAAATGATTATATTTTTTTGTTTAGATTAAATGCAGATATTAATATTGATTATTTTAGCAAAAAATTAGAGAAGGCTGCTATTAATACCAAGGCTGCGAACCACGCTTTTAATACAGCCAAAATTAATATGAAGAACATTATCCATAAGTATAATATGGTCAAAGATGCTTATATTAAGTCTTTTGATGTTGCTTATGCATCTTATTCGTCTAGGGATAAGGCTCTATGCTTTTTTCGTAATACTGCTGATATTGAATCGGAAAAGTGTTTTGCATATAGTGAAAATGAAAAAACCAAAATAGCTCTATCTAAAGCAAAAGCATTTGAGGATGACGTAATGAAAAAACTTTCTTATACTAAGAGTATAATAGAAAATATTTACAATTCGGAGAATTGTGAGAAAATAATGATATCTTATTCCGCATTTATAATAGCGAATAGAGAATCTAGTCGCATCGCATCTAGTACTGTGAAGGTGTTTACTAATAATTACCTCAGTTGGTGTGTTTATCGTACTCTCGGCGACTCTATTATCGGCGCAAATAGTTTAAAATATAAGGATTGGTGTGAGTATCGCAGTGAACGTGATTCTTTTATGCGTTTATACCTTCCTTATATTCAGGATAATGCGACATTCGAGATAGCTGCTTGTGATATTAATATTGATTTACATACAGCTTTGGTCAATTATGATAATGCCATGCGCGCATCTCAAGTTTATGAAACTATCCACGCGGCTACCAAAATCTCTTGGGATTCATATATAGAACTTTGTGAATATAGCGGTATAAAGGTACAATTGGATAAATATCCATAATTTAACGTTTGGTATAACAAGCATTCGGATAGTTTCATCAAATCCAACTAGTTGTATACAACACAATAAAATTTTTTATTGTTTTTATGCTATATTATATCATGAAAACCATTATGAATAAAAGAATGAAACTACTTTTTTAATTATAAAAAAAAATTGATTTATTTATTACCTAATAATTGCATAATTAAAAAATCTTTCACCGTAGCCATTTTGGCTCAAGACTTTGTTCAAGCTCATTGTTATTTGTTGTACGAATCATTTCTCTGAAGTGTTATTAATCCACGTCAGAGTAATAAAACAATGGGTCCTGAGACGAGTCAACAAAAAAATGTCAAATCTGTTGAATCAATCATTTTTGACCATTATAAAGGGCATGCCCTCATTTCGATGAAAGCAAAACGGTTGACTCCGTATTGTTTGATGTGGGGGAAACCCACCCCTCTACCAATTAAAAAACCGATGAAAATGGTTCGTACAAAATAGTCGATGCCTTGAGCCGTCGACTATTCCGAACTCTGTCCTTGGTTAACTTTCGATGAGTTTCGTTAATTTTTAACGTTTACTTTATCTAACAAAATAAAATTTTTTATATTGTTTATCATATATTATATTATAGAAACCGTTACGATAACAAGTAATTTATATTTTTAAATATAATAAATAAGTTCTATTTATAAAAATGTTTTAAAAACTTTTAAGGTCTTTTCTGATTAAATGAAATAAAAAAAATGAATAAATAAGTTCTAAGTATGTAATAATATAATTATTATAATAAATATGACAACTAAAATTAGATCGTATAATAATAAGTTAAACAATGATAAACATAATAATAATATATATATCTATATATTAGAACTTGAAAATAATAAATATTATATTGGAAAAACACAAAATCCCGATATAAGAATAAATCAACATAATAATTTATCAGGATCTCGATGGACTTTAAAACATAAACCTGTAAAAATATTAAAAGTTATACCAGATTGTAATAACTTTGATGAAGATAAATATACAATAATGTACATGGAAAAATACGGTATCAATAATGTTAGAGGTGGTTCTTTTTGTCAAGATAATATAAATAATGATGATAAATTAGTAATAATAAAAATGATAAATAGTTCAATGGATAAATGTTATTTATGTGGTAAGTATGGACATTTTGCAAAAGATTGTATTGACAATGAAAATATTCCATTAGAAAAAAATAAAAAAACATTAAATATTCCCGTATGTTATAGATGCGGTCGAGAAAGTCATTTTTCTAATAATTGTTACGCTAAAACTAATATATCAGGAGATATAATAGAAGAACTAGAAGAATCCGACGAAGAACTATTTTGTTGTAAGTATTGTAATAAAGAATTTGCCTCATTAAAAGGAGTAACATGTCATCAAAATCTATATTGTAATTATAGGCGACCTAAAAATAATATAAACTTAGAAAAACTAGATTAACTGTAAATACTATTTTTAATAATATCATCATTATATAATGATGATATTATAATTAATGTTTATAACGAAGATTTTGAAATTGACTATAAAAATAATAAAAAATAACCTTTTTATAGTCAATTTCGTAAAAAACGTAGAATATATATAATAAATAAAAAAATGAAATATTTAACTATAAATTTTTACATATAATACAAAAAGTTTTACACTAGCCATTTTGCTCAAGATAGATATTAATTCAAATACCTGTTTTTATTCTTTCTTTAAAATTCAGTATCGTATATTCTTTGAAATGATATCGATAGATTTGATTAAACCGTCTTTGAATGTTTTGAATATAGTTCAATTAAATAAAGAGGGGTATCGTTCAGTATTAATCGAAAGGGAAAATCTTTTTAAACATTTATTGGATAAAAAGTTAGAAGAAATTCATAGACAGGTTGGTGAATTGTATGAGATGAGAAAAAGATTAATAAGAATATTATTTAAAAATTACAAATCTATTTTACGAATTAAAGGAGATACTATTGAATTTAATTTTGATCACACCATTTTATTAGAACACCTAAATAAAATTGAATCCGAATACCAGTCTGTAAAACAAAGATACGTTAAATTGAAAAAAAAAGATATTATTACAGATATCTCCACAATAGTAGAATCATCGTATATTAATAATTTATGGTTAATACCTCGGTCACATTCAATTTTAACCCCATATATAATAAACGGAGAGTTGAAAGCACGAGATATTCAGATTTTAGCAGTTCGCTATAATTAGTTTATTCTATATGATATACAATATAAACTAATTCATTATAATACATGTAATATATTACATGTAGTTAGTTATTGTTTTTATCCGTTGGTTCAGTGAAACATTTATAAAATCATTACAAAAACAACTACAACTATTTAGAATTAATGAAAAATATAAATAAATATCGAGAATAAACATTTTACAAGACTAGTTATAAACCAAAGTAATGAACTAAATCATATTATTTAATATAATTATCGAAATTTAAAATTAAATACAGATATTTTCAAGTTGGACACAAATTACACAATTCGCTAAAAAGAAGTTTCACAATTCAACTTTTTTGAATTATTGATTTTAATATTTTTACAGTTGATTTCATAAAAAATGTAAAAATGTCAAAAAATTAGACTTTTAATATGTATAATATATAAAATTTTAAAATCATTATTATTTTCATTCATAGATTTCCAATAAATTATTAATCAATTGGCTGTAATTTATTTAATTTAAAATCTGTCATATATTCTTCATGACATAGTAATTGAAACAATAAAGTAACAATTAATAAAATATGCATTACATATAATTTTTTATTTAAATAATCTTCAGATATATTAATAAATGGTTTAAGAGTTCTATATATAAATCCAGATTCATATTTCTTTCCTAAAAATAAATATTCTAATTCAGTTAATCCACATTTACCATAATTAGTCATAAATTGAAATAAAATAAATAATAAAATCGCTAAAGCTATTTTTTTTATTTTATAATAAGGTATAAATATAGAAGATAATACGAGTAAAATAACAAAATAATGTATTAATCTAATAATTTGAACTATCATTGAAATAGTTTATATAAAAATTAATTTTTATTTAATTCATTAGGAATAATACCACATGTTCCTCTCGTGGCTAAAATAAACATAATATAAAGGTGAGGGCAACAACAAGCAAATAAAAATGAAACTAGGTTAAAACTTTTATTACATCTAAACGATAAATATATAGCAATTAAACCCAATATAGTATGAAATATTCGATAATAAAATGAACTCATATTTTTATTAGATGATTTATCATCTTTGGTTACATTTATAAAGGGTGTGGTTTTATTTTCAGTTTGATTAAGTTTTCTCTCTTCATTTTTTTCTATGTCAGCCATTATATATATATATATTTATATTTATATTTTATATTAGAATTAAATTAATTACATTTTAGTTGTATTATGTTACAATTAAAGAAAAATAGGAATTATAAAATTTGAAATATTTCTGATTTTATTTAAACAGGATGAGATACTAGGAAAAGATATCATTTTCATCACGATGCATTTTGAAAAATATTAATAAAATTTAAAAATACTAAAATATATTCAGAATATTAGTTTATGTCAAAAATGTATTTATTATCATTTGATATATCATGTTTAAATGAAAGAATCAGGAATATCCAAGACTAATAATCATATTATCTAAAAAAAATAAAATAAATTTAGTTTATATAAATAATATAAAAAATATGTATTTTTATACAAAATGACTTTTCAAAAGAATATCACAATTGCTATACTTGGTACAGTTTCAGCTGGTAAGTCAACGTTTTTAAATACATTATGTTCGAATATATATAGTGACACGTTTAGAAGAAAAATAACTATGTTACCACAAATTTATCATATCTGGATATAATCAATATGTAACTAATATTAATAATATTATAACAGTTAATTATGAAATTATTATATTACATCATATCAATAATGAAATATTAAAAGTATTAGATTTAAAAGATATTGATAATATTACTGAACAAATAAATATTATTAATGAAAGAATTAAATTATTAAAACTTAAAGATTTATTAGATTATCCTATTGTAAATATATAATTTATTTTAGTTAAAATATAATTATATATTTACCAAATATTTATAAAAATAATAATGTAATTATTTCTGATATATACATTCATAATTTAATAAATAAAATAATATCTAAAAATTTATTCAAGATAAAAATGATTGGGTAAATTTTTGTAAACAAAAAGAAGTAAATTCATTAGATGATTATAAAGAATTATGTAAATTATATGAAGAATTACCATTAAGTCCTATTGATTTTTATAAAGATTTTTCAAATATTCCAAAAGAATTAGGAAGTAATAGAAACAGACGAAGATAATGGTTCATTTATATTAGAACTATTCGTTGATTGAATATTCAAATTAGTACAAGAGATAATATTTGCATGTATTTATATATTAGTTCCTAATTCTATTTATACTAATAGTATCCAATATTTCTTTGTTATAATTATTTATATTATCTTTTAAAAATATTATAAATTCACAAATGAAAATAATATATTCCAACTATATTCCTTATAATATTATTTGATTTAATTGATAAATTAGAAGTATTAGATATATAATTATAAGAATTATTTATAATTTTATATAATTATTTTTATATAAATTAATCAAATTATATAAAATTATAAATATTCAAATCATCTAAATATTTGTTGAAAATATACAATGTCTACATTTTTTTTTCATAAGTTTGTAATTATTTATTATAAAGATAAATTAATTAATTTAACTTTATACCGAATAATTATATTTTATTTTGTTTTAAGATTATTTTTAGTATTCTTTGATTTCTTTTCTGATGTTTCAATAACTGGTTCTTTTACATTAATAATATTTTCATTTAATTCTTCTAATAATTCATTATCTGATTTGACTTCTATTTTTTTATTAGAAGGAATTGCTTCTTCTGATAATTCTTTAATTAATTGTTTATATTGTAAATCTGCTTCTTTCATTTCAGATTGTAGTTTTTCTATTTCTTTAAATAATGGTTCAAAATTATTGATTAATTTTTTATTTTTTGGTATTTTCAAAATAAATTTTGATATTTCACTCTTTCCCATTTTTTTCTTTGTTGAACCATTTGCTAAATTACTTAGAGTTTCAATATTTTTCAATCCAAAATAATATATGTAAAGAGTTAAATTTGTATTTCCTGTATTAAATATAATTGTATTTGATGTAGAACAAAATTTATTGGCATATTGTAAGTTAAATTTCCCAGAACTATTTATAGTATTTATTATTATGCATTCTTCATTATAGTCAAACGTATCTATCCAATTATCAACATTCAAACTTGATGAAAATAATGGATATAATCCAGTAGGTTTTCCATCAGTTGTATTTCTTTTTTTACCACTAACAAAATTACATATACTTCCCAATTCCACTTCATCACAATCTTCATTATCTTCAATATCTTTAATTTTATTTCTAATATCCTCTTCCAATTTCATAATAAGTTCTTTATTTTCATTCTTTTTATCATATGGTTTTGATATTTTATTGACCCATTCTGTGATTTTTTGTTTGGATTTTGGAACTGGTACTTTGAGATTAGTTAAATAATCTTTTGATAAATGTTTTAATGTAGAACCATTAAATCCATCAGATAATAAATTCATATTACCTTTTAACAAATTATATAAATATTTATTACTTAGTGATTTTAATATTATATTATCGGCAGAACAACTAAATATATTATCTATTTTTATATTTGCTACACCCCCAGAACCTATTATTAAACATTCTTCTGCATAATCTGCAATATCGCATTTTTGAACTTTATTACTTGATGTATAGAAATTATATTTCCCAATTGGTTGTCCAAATGATGCATTTCTTTTACTTTTTGCTAAAAAAGTACATATAACACCTAATTTTACTAATTCATATTCGTCACCAACAACAATATTATTAAGTTTATAATCTTTACCATTCAAAGAACAAATATTATTTTTTAAAATTTCGTCTTTAGATGCTTCGGATACTAATTTATCACTAATGCCATAAATATCATCTTTGTTTTCAGACAAAACAATTTCATCACCAATTTCTTCAAATTTATCTTCAGTATATTTTTCAACAACTAAATCAGAAAATATAACTTTGGTTGTTTTTTCTTCAGTATTTTTAAATATTACAATTGATGTTTTAGTTGATGTATTTTCAAATTGATCTTGTGGAACACTAATAATTTCAAGAACATTAAAGTTTTCAACTAAACATTTACGAATATCTTTGTATGTCTTATTGAAAAATACACCTTCTTTTAAAACACCAATTGCAGTACCATTTATATCAACCATATCCATAATTAAAATCAATGAAGAACTTTCTTTATCATTACCAGTTAATTTATTATCTTTTGCATATTTTATAATTCTTTGACTACACATTTCAACAGATACTTTTTTTTTATCACAATCTTTCTTTTCTTGTTTTTCTTGATCTTCAATCTTTTTAATTTGTCTTAATCTTGTTTTAATTTTTAATTCATCTTTCAATACAAGTAGTTCTTTTTTGATATGTTCTTTAATTTTTTTTCTTTTAATTTGTGTGTCTGATTGAGATTTTTTATCACCGCCATAAGGTGGATTAGTAATTACATTCATAAATTTTTTACTATTAAATTCATCGGTAAATGAATTCATATATTTTAAATTATCATTCATATTTGGTAATACTCTAGTTAAACAAAAAAATTCTAATCCAGCTGATTTAATAACATCTTCATTCATATCAAAATGATATACTTTATCAATATTATTCGTCCAATTAATATTATCGTACTTATCATTTAAATAATTAATATACCCTGTAGTAAAACCACCAGAACCACCGAACATATCAATCATAGTATTGATTGAACCATCTTCATTAAGTTCAGGGTCCAATTTTTTATAAATATAATCAACGATGTGTCTATCGGTAAAATATGCACCTAATTCACTAATTGCTAATTCATCACGACCAATAAAATATTCATAAATTTTTCCAGATAATAGAACATTACAAGTTTTTTCTATTACTGTAATTTTTTCTACTTCTTTAATCAAATGAGCGAATACAAAACTTTTAATATTAGATGGAATTTTATAAAATAATAATTTACAAATATTACTATTATATATAGATGTAGATAAACTACCTAATATTAATTCTGTTAATAGTTCATCTTTGTTTTCGTTAGCAATTTTTAATAAATAAGAAAATTCACAATCTGGGCGTTTTAGATTAACTTTATCTAATAAATTTGCCTCTTCTATTTTTTTTAATCCATATAAAAGATTAAATACCTTCAAAGCATTCATACCATAACCAGCGCCATTATTTCTAAGATAGTTATGAATTTCATGAATTTTATTTTTCAATGCTTCTTTATTAGAAACATTATTACTTAATTCTACTTTTTGATTTTCATAGTCTGACATTTCTTTATTATGTATAATATTTCTTTTAATATTAATATTAAAATTAATCAATTTTTTATTATCTTTACTAGACAGATTATCAGAAGAAAATGTATGCGTTCGTTTCATTTTCATTTACTATAATTGAAATATCTATTGTATTATATAATTTTTAAAGTTCTTTTGATGCTAATTTAGATAGTTTAAGTTCTAATAATTCCTTTTTATCATTATGTTTTCGAGTATTCAAATAATTTTTGTGATGGGCTAGTCGGTAGGGTTTATTTTTTATATATAATATATGTAAATCTTATTTTTTAAAATTTTGTTTTTTTCATGATAAAATTAAATAATTTTTGTGAAATTGACAGTAATATGAATATTGAAATATCCTTATATAAAATATTAGGGGATCCGTATGAGAAAATTATTATAAATAATATTGCTGATTTTGAAAAAGAAATAGAAATATTAAATACTGATAAACCATTTTTAATTCTTGATAATACTGAAATCGTTTAATATTTATTTATATAAATAAATAAATATTAAAGTAATAAAAGAAGAATATAATATAATAATTTTAAATTACTGTATATAGATAATAAATAAAATAATAGATAGTTATCGATCAATCCGCTAATAATAATGAAAATATATTAAATAATTTAGATAAAGTATTATTAGATAATAGAGAAATTGTATTAGAAGCTATAAAAGAAAATGGCGGTGCTTTAAAATATGCATCTCTGAATTTACGAAATTATAAAGAAATTATTCTAAAATCAATAAGATAATCATTTTAAATAAATAAATAATAATAATACAACAATAACTATAATAGAAAAATAATAATAAATTGTTAAAAATATTTATGAGATGAAATACAACATAATAATACAACATAATAATTTTTAGAACAAGCGATATTATTATTTTTTTAATGTATTAAACAATACATTTTATGTTTAACAGAATTTTATACTATTTAATTTATTAAAAAGATAATAAAAAAAATGAATTTTATATAAGCTAATTTCCTATATAAATTAATAAGTATTGTGACATTACTGGCCAAAACTTGATTAATCCAATATTACATAATTTTATTTTATTCTATAAAGTTTATTATAAAGTTTATAATAATGAAAGTGACAGTAACAACTGGCACTAGTAATAGTATAGAGTATAATGTTAATTCTATTGATGATTTAATAAATAAATTAAAAGAATCAGGGAGAGTATTTTATTTAATGTATGGTGCCTTTGAAGTTTTTCACAGTTTGGTAGATATTATAAATAATCATGAATTAAAAGATAATTATAATTATACTATTGTTTATTTGGTATATGATATAAACTTAATTATTAAAATAAAAGCAATTAAGAATAGTATTGCTATTATTAAAAGTTCGATAATAAATGATATATCTACATTATTTAAACAAAAAATATTATACGATGATCCTATATTTTTAATATTTCTAGCAAATCATTTACCAATTGATACCGATTTTCGATGTTATTCATTAATTAGCGATGATATAAAAAATAATTCAGACGTTATGATGAAACTTACAAAAATACACTATTCTTATTTAAAATACGCATCTAATTATTTAAAAAATAATAGAGAAATTATATTAGAAGCTGTAAAACAAAACGGACATGCTTTAGCGTACTCATCGGAAGATGTAAAAAATGATAAGAAAATTGTATTAGAAGCGGTAAAACAAAACGGACATGCTTTAGCGTACTCATCTAATTATTTAAAAAATAATAGAGAAATTGTATTAGAAGCGGTAAAACAAAATGGATGTTCTTTAAATTATGTATCAGAGAATTTAAAAAATGATAAGAAAATTGTATTAGAAGCTGTAAAACAAAATGGACATGCTTTAGCGTACTCATCGGAAGATTTACAAAATGATAAAGAATTTATATTAAAATCTGTAAAACAAAATCCAATTGCTTTAATGTATATATCAGACGATTTATTAAAAGATAAAAAATTTATATTAGAAGCTATAAAACAAAACTGGAATGTTTTAAAATATGCATTAGATGATTTAAAAAAAAATAAAGAATTTATATTAGAAGCTGTAGAACAAAATGGATATGCTTTACAATATTCATCAGAAGAATTACAAAATAATAAAGAAATTGTTTTAAAAGCTATAAACCAAAACGGACTTGCTTTACAATATTCATCAGAAGAATTACGAAATAATAAAGAAATTACACTAGAAGCTATAAACCAAAACGGACTTGCTTTACAATATTCATCAGAAGAATTACGAAATAATAAAGAAATTACACTAGAAGCTGTAAAACAAAACGGAAATGCTTTAGAATATGCACTATATGATTTACGAAATGATAGAGAAATTGTATTGGAAGCTGTAAAACAAAACGGAAATGCTTTAGAATATGCATCATATGATTTACGAAATGATAGAGAAATTGTATCGGGAGCTGTAAAAAAAAATGGACTTTCTTTACAATATTCATCAGAAGAATTACATAATGATAAAGAAATTGTATTAGAAGCTGTAAAAAAAAATGGACTTGCTTTACAATATGTATCAGAAGAATTACGAAATAATAAAGAAATTACACTAGAAGCAGTAAAAAAAGATGGACTTGCTTTACAATATTCATCAGAAGAATTACGAAATAATAAAGAAATTACACTAGAAGCGGTAAAACGAGATGGACTTGCTTTACAATATTCATCAGAAGAATTACGAAATAATAAAGAAATTACACTAGAAGCTGTAAAACAAAACGGAAATGCTTTAGAATATGCACTATATGATTTACGAAATGATAGAGAAATTGTATTGGAAGCTGTAAAACAAAACGGAAATGCTTTAGAATATGCATCATATGATTTACGAAATGATAGAGAAATTGTATCGGGAGCTGTAAAAAAAAATGGACTTTCTTTACAATATGCATCAGAAGAATTACATAATGATAAAGAAATTGTATTAGAAGCTGTAAAAAAAAATGGACTTGCTTTACAATATGTATCAAAAAATTTAAAAATTTTATTATACGCTATAAAACAAGATAGTGTTGCTTTACAATATTTATCAAACGATTTAAAAAACGATAAGGAAATTTTATTATACGCTATAAAACAAGATAGTGTTGCTTTACAATATTTATCAAAAGATTTAAAAAACGATAAGGAAATTGTATTAGAAGCTGTAAAAAAAAATGGACATACTTTACAATATATATCAAAAAATTTAAAAATTTTATTATACGCTATAAAACAAGATGGAGTTGATTTACAATATGTATCAAAAGATTTAAAAAACGATAAGGAAATTGTATTAGAAGCTGTAAAACAAGATGTTGCTTTATTTCACGCACTATATGATTTACGAAATGATAGAGAAATTGTATTGGAAGCTGTAAAACAAAACGGAAATGCTTTAGAATATGCACTATATGATTTACGAAATGATAGAGAAATTGTATTGGAAGCTGTAAAACAAAACGGAAATGCTTTAGAATATGCATCATATGATTTACGAAATGATAGAGAAATTGTATCGGGGGCTGTAAAACAAGATGGAAATGCTTTAGAATATGCATCATATGATTTACAAAATGATAGAAAAATTGTATCGGGAGCTGTAAAACAAGATGGAAATGCTTTAGAATATGCATCATATGATTTACGAAATGATAGAGAAATTATTCTAAAAGCTGTAAAATAATTGGTTTAACTTACTACAGAATAATAATATCACAATAACTATAATAGAAAATAATAATCAATTGTTAAAAATATTTACGAGATGAAATACAACATAATAATTTTTAGAAAACGGAATATTATTATTTGTTTAATGAATTAAACAACACAATTTAGACTTATTTTAACAGAATTTTATACTATTTAATTTATTAAAAAGATAATAAAAAAAAATGAATTTTATATAAACTAATTTCCTATATAAATTAATAAGTATTGTGACATTACTGGCCAAAAATTGATTAATCCAATATTAAAATATTTTTATTTTATTCTATAAAGTACAACTATGACAGTGACCGTAACATTTTTATCTAGTAATACTTTAGAATATGATGTTAATAATTTTGATGATTTAATAAATGAATTAAACAAAATAGGTGAATTATTTTGTTTAACATATGGCGACACTAAGGTTTTTCATAGTTTAGAAGATAATAACAATAATCATGAATTAAAAGATACGTATTCTATTGCTTATTTAGATTATGATAAAGACTTAATTTTTAGAATAAAAGAAATGAAAAATATGGGTAATACTTTCATAAGAAACGTATTAAATGATATATCTACATTATTTAAACAAAGAGAATTATATGATAATTCTATATTTTTAGTATTTCTAGCAAGTAATTTACCAATTGATACTGATTCTCAATGTTTTTCATTAATTAGTGATAAACTAAAAAATATTAAATAGTTTATTTATGCAAAATTTAAAGATAATAAATGGAATTTATCTGATGGTAAAAGTTATAGATATGATAAAGTTTTATTAAAGAAAATATTCATAGATACAATAAAAG
>Ga0209390_10002714_pt1 | contig 30259 bp, 25 predicted proteins | sample BON01_FD_187212 | JGI IMG/M metagenome (GOLD analysis project Ga0209390, IMG submission 187212) | Freshwater microbial communities from Lake Bonney liftoff mats and glacier meltwater in Antarctica - BON-01 (SPAdes) (version 2) | ecosystem: Environmental > Aquatic > Freshwater > Ice > Glacier...
GGGGGGGGGGGGGGTCTAATGGGACCCACCAGGCGCGCCGACCCGTACGATGGAAGAGGTCTTCGCTACACCCGACACACTACGCGCCATCTGGGCCCACCTTGGGCCTCCGGCCGCGGCGGCCCTGGTGGGCACCAGCCTCGCGGCGCGCGATGCCCTGGTGGCCGAGCTGCACAGCACGCGCTTTGTGTGCTGCCGCGGGACGCCGCTCGGCGTGCGCCCCGCCCGGCTGGCGGAGGCCGACCGGCGCGGCGAGCGCCTGCTGGGTGAGGCACCCCGTGCCGCGCGCGCCGTCTGGGTGTGCGCGTGTCGCACGATGAACCGCGCACTTTCCGCGGCCACGCTGCGCTCGCTCTCCTTCCTCCTCCGGCACACTGGGCCGCGCCTCCAACGCGTCACGTTTGACTTTTACTGCGACCCCTTCGCGGACACCCCTTGCGGCACCGACCGCTGGGCCTGGGCCGCGCTCGCCCGTGCGCTCGTGGCGGCGCGCACCCGGCTGGACGCGCTCGTGGTGGTCGCTCCGCGCAGCGACGCCGCGCTGGAGGAGCTCGCGGGCGCCGGGCTCCACGCGCGCGCCCTCGAGCTGCGCCGGGTCCCGCTGCCCTCCCCCCGCGCCCTGTCCGGCCTGTCCGCGCTGGTGGGCCTACGCGAGGTGTGCCTGGTGTGCACGCGGCTCACGGCGCCGGCGCTGTGCGCCCTGCTCGGCGCCGCCGCGCGCGGGCTGTGGACCCACCTGGCGCTGCGCATGGCGGGCCTTACCCCGGAGCACCTCGCGGCCTCGCGGCCCCTCTGGGCGCTCGGCTGGCTGGAGGGCCTCGAGGTGCACAGCTGCCCGCTCGGCCACCGCGGCTGCTCCGAGCTCCTTCGGCTCGTTGCCCCGTTGGGCGCGCTGTGCGACGTGCGCGTCACCCACTGCGCCGACGACGGTGACGACGCCGCGGACGACGACGCGGCGGAGGCGGCGCTCCGACTGCTGGCCGCCAACCCCGGCCTGGCCCACCCCGACCTCTCCGGCAGCATCGCCGGGGACCCGTGGGCGCGCGGCGTCGCCGCCGCGGGCGCCGGCGGCCTGGGCCGGCTGCGCGAGCTCGCGCTCGGCGCGACCGGGCTCTCGTCGGCCATGTTCGGCGCGCTGTTGCGCGTGGCGCCGCCGTCGCTGCGCGCTTTGCGCGTGGCCCACAACGCAATCTCCGACCCGCCGTCCATGGCGCCGGCGCCCGCGCTGACCGAGCTCGACCTGACCGGCAACGGCATCGGCGAGGCCGCGCTGGGCGCGCTGCACCTGCCTGCGTTGGCCGGGTCGCTGCGCGTGCTGCGCCTCGGCATGAACGGGCTCGGCGCCGCGCCGACCGGGCTGCCGCGGGTGGCGCGCGGGTGCCCTGGGCTCGTGCTGCTCGACCTCGAGTGCAACGAGCTCGACGACGCCGCGGTGCTGGCGCTGCAGGCCGCCCTGCCCGCCGGCCGCCGGGTACGCGTCCTGCTCGCCGGCAACGAGCTCACCAACGCCTGCTCCGCCTCGCTGCGCACGCCGCACTGCTTTGAGCTATGGCCCGCCCCGCGCGCGTAGCGCGGCGGCCTGTGGCGGCTCAAGGTGCCCGGGCGCGGCGGCGCGGAGCCCGCGGCGACCTCCCACCGGAGGAGCCGCACGCGGCGCGCACGGCGGGATCGCCCGCGGGGGCACCTGCCGCACACCGGCCACTGCGCGCCCACCCCCCCGGCCACCCCTCGCGCGCCGCGGACGCGCGCCGGCGCGCCGGCCGGCGTTCCCCGCGGGCCCTGCGCCAGTAGGTCGAGCCGCCGCGCTCTCACTTGCCAGTCAAACGCCCCACGAGCTGCGCGCCGCCGCCCTCGCTTGCGAGCATTTTGTACCCGCCCCAAAGGGCGACCACTGCGGTCACAGACAGACCGATCCAGAAGCCGCGCTTGTCCGCCCCCGCAAACACCACATGGTACACAAACAGCCCCAGTATGGACGCTAGCACCGCCATGACTGTCAGGCCGCTCCACAGAGGGCCCATCTGCACCTTGTTCACCAGCCTGTCCGCCTTCTTAGTCGCCGCCTTATCAATCTTGCGCTGCTTGCGCCTGACCTGCTGTTCCGTGAAAACCCCTTGCCCGTACGACGGGGTGGTGTGCTTGTAGACGGGTACCTTGGCCTCGCCGGACTGCTGGTTGACGGGTACATCGGTCATGCCGGGCTGCTTCATGTCCCTGTCGTCGTCTATCGGCGTCCCGTACACGGGCGCCGCTGCGCCGGACGGGGGGGCGTTGGCAGGCCAGGCGGGTGTGGTGACCCGGGCGACTGGGGTGTTCGCCCGGCTGGGTGCGCTGGAAGCCCCAGGGCGTTTGCTGGAAGCCTGGCGCGAGGGCGCCAAGGAGCCCGGAACGACGCTGGCGCCCTGTGGGGCCACCTCGGGTTGAAGAAACGTCACGCCAGAGGTGTTGGTAACGTTCATCGGATGGTCAGGGGCGAGCCAGCGCATTGCACTCTGCAGTGGGCCGGCAAATTATTCGCCAGGGCCACGGCCGCCGGGCGCCGCCCGGGCGTTGCGGCCTGCTGGCCGCCACTTCTTTCCCCCAGGGGGGGCAGGACCACCGGCGGCGCCATGGGCAACGACTCGGCGGGGCTCGTGCTCTACGTGGGCCGCGACGCCTCCGGCGGAGAGGCCTGCCCCGGCTCGCGGCGCTGCCTGGCGCTGGTGGACGCGCAGTGCATCCCCTGCACGGTGCAGCACGTCGAGAACCTCTACGAGGCGGGGGTCGAGATCCCGGACTGGCTCGACGGCACACCGGTCCTGGTGGACGCCGCCACGCGCCAGGCCTTCAAGGGCAGCAAGGCGGTCGCATTCCTTGAGGGGGCGGCACGGGCTTCGGCCGAGGCGGAGGCCGCGGCCGCGGCCGAGGCCGAGGCCGAGGCCGAGGCGGCGCGCGCCGCCGTAGCGACCGCGGGCCGCGCGGCCCGCGCCGCCCGCGCCGCCGGCGCGGCGGCGGCGGCGCCGGCGCCGCGCGCCGCCGCGCCGCGCGCCGCCGCGCCGCCCGCTGCGCTGGGCGAGGGCGGCGAGAGCGACGAGAGCGACGAGGGCGACAAGGCCGACGCGTGGGGGCGCACGCTGTCGACCGGGGCCGGGGCCGGGCTTGGCTCGCGCCCCGGCCAGGGCCCGCCGCCCCCGACGCCGAACGAGCCCTCGCGCGACGGCAAGGTCACCGAGGACGAGGTGCAGCGCTACATCGAGGCGCGCAACCGGCCCCAGTGCGGCTAGCTGCAGCGCGGCTGGACGGCCTCGGGCCGGCCGTCGGGCGAGGGCGGGCACTTGATGGGCCGGCGCCGCCAGTGCGGGTGCGCCTCGCTCGCGGCGTCGTACCAGATGCCCGCGCTGCCCGGCGGGGCCGGGATGGGCGGCAGCGGCGCCTCGGTGTGGTAGGGCATCTCGCTGTCGGCGTCGGGCCGCGCGTTGCGCGGCCACGCCGCCAGGTCAAGGTAGCCGAACGTGTGGCCGGGCGCCTGGGCGCTCAGCTCGGGCGCGCAGCGGCGCATCGTCGTCTTGACCAGCATGGCGTTGCGCTCGCCCACCGCGCCGACCGACGGGAGGCTCCACTCGGGCACGAGGATGTCGAAGCTGCCCGCGCCCACGCAGCACATCTGGCCCGTCATGATGTTTTGGCTGACGCCCCGCGCGTCGTCGCGCTCGCCAAAGAGCGCCGTGTCGTAGAGCACATCGGCCGTCTCCTCAAACGAGCAGCGCGCCAGCGGGTCGGTGTTGGTCCGGTTCATCCCGTGGCGGCTGATGGACATGACAAAGCCGCGGAAGGTCATCGTGTCGGCCACCATCAGCAGGTGGCGTGGGTCGACGTAGGTGCCGTCGAACGAGATGGTGTTGCGCAGCTCGTGGAAGATGAGCGCGGCCGCCGCCTCGATGCCAAAGAGGGTGAGCACCTCGGCCACGTCGTTGGTCGTGCTCTGCGCCCAGTCGACCGCCGGTAGGAAGAGCAACGAGTCGAGCGCGCAGCCGCGTGCGCTCACGACCCACTCCTTGCGGTGGCACTCGGCCCCCGCGTCCCAGACCTCGAGCTCGCTGGCAGAGGCGGACGTCAGCCCGGGGTGGCCCGAGATGTGCAGCTGGTCCATCACCATGAGCATGATGCGGTGCACCAGCGACTGCTCCACCACCCCGGCGCCGTCGGCGCCGTCGGCGCCAAAGCCGTGCTGCACCATGTCGCGGACGCCGAGGAAGCGGCAGCGCAGCCACCACTCGACGTCGTTCACCTGCGACGACACCACGTGCACGGCGCCGGCGAGGCGCGCACGCACGATGGCGGCCAGCCGGGGCGGGTCGACACCGCAGGTGCGCAGGCACGCTTTGTCGAGCGAGAGCCGGGCCACCCACTCGCTGGCGCCCGCCGGGATCCGGCTAAAGTAGCCGTCGAGCTGAAGCGCCAGCTGGTCGGTCTCGACGCCGGTCGCCGCCGGGTTGGGCTCGCGCAGCACCCGCAGCGATGTGACCGCCGACGCGAGGCCGACCGCCGGCAGGCTCCGCGCGAGGCGGCGCGCCACCTCGGCGTTGTCGCGGTAGGGCGTCCGCAGCCGCAGCGTCGCAATGGGCGTGCGGATCTTCTTGCTAAAGTCGAGCATCTCGCGCAGCCGCGGCACGCCCATCGTCATGCCCACGTTGGCCACGCCGCTCAGGTGGAAGGTGTTGAGCGTCATCTGCGTGGCCGGCTCGCCGAGCGACTGCGCGGCGATCGCGCCGACCATCTCGCCCGGCGACGCCGCGGCGCTGGCCGCGCGCGTGAGCACGTGCGCGCAGAGCCGGTTGAGCGACGCCTCGGTGAAGCCGCGCGCCCGCAGCCGCCGGCTGCACAGGTGGAAGGCGAGCGCGGCGCAGAGCCCCTCCGAGGCGCCGAGGCGGCCCAGGCGCACCGCGCCGAGCAGGGCGTCGACGAGGCCAAAGGCGCGCGCCGCGCTGCACACGGCGCCGCCGCCGGCGCCGTGGTCCCAGTTGCGGATGAGCCGCGAGACGTTGACCGGCAGCAGCAGCGTCGCATCGAGCGCCGGCCGCAGCGGCGAGGTGGCGCTCGCGCGCAGCTCGGCGAGCAGCCGCCGGAAGGGCGCGAGCTCGGCGCGCTGCAGGGCCGTCGGCGGCGCGTCGCACAGCGCCGCGCGGTGCGCCACCTCGCCCTGCGCGAGGGCGGCCAGCGTCTGCTTCTCGAGCCCGCAGGGGTCGTCGCCGTTGCAGCCGTAGACGAACTGCACCACCTCGTTGTGCGCGCTGCGCACCGTGCCGTCGTAGGCGACGCGCATGTCCTCCATCGCCTTGATCTGGCGGCGCTGGATGTAGCCCGTGGTGGCCGTCTTGACGGCCGTGTCGACCAGCCCCTCGCGCCCGCCCATGGCGTGGAAAAAGTACTCGTGCGGCTGGAGCCCAAGCGCGTACGAGTTCTTGACAAAGCCGTTGGCGTCGGGCGACACGTCGGTGGCGCGGAAGCAGGGCAGCGTGCGCGTCGAGTGCTCGCTCTGGATGCGGCGGCCCTCAACCGACTGCTGGCCGACGCAGCCGCAGATCTGCGAGAGGTTGATCGGGTTGCCCTTGGAGCCGGCGCGCACCATGTGCGCCACCGCGTTGTCGCACTGGCCGAGGTGCGTCTGGACGGAGTCGCCGGTCAGCACGAGCAGCCGCGAGAGGATGCGCTGCACCGTCGACTCCGCCTCGCCCGCCATGGACTCTGGCACGCTCTCGCGCAGGATGGCGGCCTTGTTGGAGAAGCCGTTCTGCAGCCGCTCGTCGATCTCGGCGTGCCCGGCCGGGCCGAGCACGCAGTCGGCGATGCCCACCGAGAAGCCGCGCTGCATCAGCCACTGGTTCACCACGCGCTGCGCGTCCGACATGAAGCGCACCGTCGCGTGCGGCCCGTGGTCGCGGTACATGACGTCGACGATGCCTTTGGCCGACGAGCCGAGCGTCGCCTTGTTGAGCTCGCCCAAGAGCAGCTGGCCGCCGCGGATCAGCAGGTCGTCCGCGGCCGGCAGCCCCGCCGCGGCGCCGTCGCCGCGGCAGCGCGCCAGCGTGAGGCGCGGCGGCAGCAGCAGCGAGAAGAGCTGCGCGCCGGTCCAGAGCTCGCGCGGCGCCGCAATGGCGGGCGGCGGCAGCGCCGGGGGGGCGCCGGCGGGCCAGAGCGGGTAGCGCACCCACGCGGCGAAGCGCAGCATGTGCACGCGGTCGAGGAAGACGCCGGTCGAGGTGAGCAGGTGCGCGCCGAGCAGCGCGTCCTGCACCAGCCCCATGCACGGCTTGTTGGCCTGCGGCGCGATGATCTGGTGCAGCACGGCCATCAGCTCGGCCACCTCGGCCGTGGCGCAGGGCGACTGCATCAGGTGCATGTTCATCTCGTCGCCGTCAAAGTCGGCGTTGTACGGGTTGGCGCACGAGAGGTTGAGCCGGAAGGTGTGCCCCGGAACGAGCACGACGCGGTGGCCCATCATGCCCATGCGGTGGAGCGACGGCTGCCAGTTGAAGATGACGACGTCGCCCTCGCGCATGTAGCGCTCGACGACCCAGTCGTACTAGAGCCGGATCTTGTCGCGCTCGCGGCAGGCCTCGAGCTGGATGATGCCGTTGTCGCCGGTGATGATGCACTCGGCGCCGTCGAGCTGGCCGGCGCCGCGCAGCACCCGCTGGTGCAGGTCGTTGATGTTGGCCGGCGTCACGCGCTCGGGCACGGTGAGCGTCGTGGCGATGCCGTACGGCACGCCGACCTCGTGCACGTCCATGATGGGGTCGGGCGTGATGACGGAGCGCGCCGAGAAGTTGACCCGCTTGCCCATCAGGTTGCCCCGCACGCGGCCGTCCTTGCCCTTGAGCCGGTCGGCCACCGACTTGAGCGCGACGGAGCGCATCCCGCCGCCGCCGCCGCGCGCCGGGCGCGCGGCGCTGCCGCTCAGCAGCGCGCCCACGTCCGCCTGCAGCCGCTGCCACCGCTCGAGCAGGTCGGCCGCCGGCGCGCCGCCCGCCTGCGCCAGCTGCAGCGCGCTGGCCAGCTGCGCCGCCGGGCCGCCGTGCCAGCGGGCGCCGTCGCGCCACTCGCCGCCGCCGTGCATCGGGTCGACGCGGCCGGCGAGCCAGGCGCGCAGCTCGATGCAGCGCTTGTTGATGTCCTGCAGCCGGTGCGTGAGGTCGTCCTGGCCGCGCGAGCGGCTGCCCTCCGAGGCCATGATGGCCGGCCGCGAGATGGGCGGCGGCACCAGCACGCTGCACAGCACCAGGTCGCGCGGGTGCGCCGCGCACGGCGTGAAGCCGAGGCGCGCCGCGTCGGCGTCGCTCACGTCGGTGAGCACGCTCAGCGCGCTGGCCGGCGTGAACGGCGCCGCCTCGACGGCCGCGCGCTCCTCGGGCGAGGCCCAGTCGGCCGGGTCGACCCGCGACCAGTCTACGTGCAGCCCGGTGACGGTGCGCGCCAGTGCGGGCCGCGGCGCCTGGCAGTGCGCGCAGCGCCGCTTGAGCCACGCGGCGGCGTAGACGGCGGCGAAGTGCGCCTTGGCGTCGGCCGCGCCGCGCGGCGGCCCCTCGTCGTCGGCCAGTGTCAGCCGCGAGCAAAAGAAGCAGACGCTGCGCAGCACCTTGAGCAGCTGGTCCAGGTAGCCCGTGTGGTAGCACGGCAGCGGCAGCGCGATGTAGCCGGTGTGGCCCGGGCAGCTGCGCACGTCGTGGCCGCACGTGCCGCACATCAGCCGCCGGTCGACCGTGCCCATCCGGTGGTTGTTTATGCCGCTCACCTGCGGCATGCCCCGCTGGTAGATGTTGAGGTCGCACACCTCGGCCACCGCCATGCGCCGCACCTCGTCTGCGTTGAGCAGGCCAAAGTCGACGCGGCCCACGCGCGTGCCCCGCTCCCGCTTCTGCACGTAGCGCAGCATTGCCCCCGTGCACGGCGCGACGGCGCGCCCCCGCCGCCCCGGCGCGGCGAATCTGACGCGGGCTGCAAGGGCGGCAGACGGGGCACGCCGGGCAGGGGCCGCCGTCGACTCGCCGCGTGGGTGTCACGCGCCACCCTGACGCGCGCGGGCACTCGCGGCAACTCGGGGGACTGCCCATCAACTGTATTTTTAACCCGAGGGGTCACTGTGGAAGGCCACCGGTACTATCGGCCCTGGATCCACTCGTGGTCCGGTGGGTCCGCCGTGTCCGCTTCCATGGGCGTGCCGCGTCCGATTCGGGGGGGGGGCGCGCCGTGTCCATGGTGGTCACGCGAGGAGTTGGCGCGCGTGCACGGTGTGGCGCCACTCGCCCCCCTCGCACCGTCCACCGGTGCGCCGCGGGGGCGTCAGGACGCAGGGGCGACCAGGGCCACGGTACCGGCGCCCGCTACCAGGTGCATGCCAACGTGCGCCGCGTCGCGCCAGCCGCTGCGGTACGGCAACCGCCTGGTTGCACCGAAGAGGATGGCCACAGTGACGAGGCACGCGGCGGTCTCGGCCACCCAGTGCCGACCGAGTTGCAGCGCGACAAGCGCCGTCCAGAGTTGGCACAAGATTGGGTCGAGCGCATCGCACAGGGACCGGTCTTGTCTGGCGTATCCACATCGTGGCCGGTGGACCATGAGCGACGTGGCCATTGTGAGTGCGACCACCGCGCCAAGCCCGGGGTGCCCAGCCGCAACGCACACAGAGGCCACCGCCCCGAAGGTGGCGGCGCTGAGCTGCCGCGGCGTCGCGCGCAGTGTACTTGCCCGAAGCGTGCATCTCGCCCCCGCATGCGCCGGTCGCGGGTCGCCTTGGCCGGAGCTCGGGTCGGCGCTGCCCTCCAACGCGTCGGTCATCGCTGGGGGTGGGAGGTCGTGTTTGCAAACTGACTCATTGGCCGATGGCCGTGGCGCTGCGGCCAGTGGTGTACGCCCGCTGCGGCCCGTGGCGTGCGCCCAATCGCATGCGCCCAACCAGTGCGCGCCAGCTGGGGCCCGTGCGCCCGGCTTGGTGTCCATCTGCCCGCCCCTTTATTTTTATGGCGTCGCGGGTGGCGGCGGCCCATGCGGCGGCGAGGGGCCCCCGCGGCGGCGAGGGTGGCGGTGGGGCGGTGACGCTTACCACTCGGAGGGTGACGGCCGTCTGGGTGAAGACGCGGCCGTTGAGGGAGGAGCCAACCTGCAAGGTGGCGTGCGTCTTCACCAGAAAGGGACGCGCTCGGGCCCTCGCAGCAAATCAGGGAAATTCCCATCAATTGTATGTTAGTAGTCATGGGTATCTCATATCGAGCTTCTCTTCGAGCTTCCCCACCCTGAGTTGGAGCCCCGCTTGGTGGAACTCGAGCATATCGGCCCTCCCAATCAGCCCCGCGGACGCGATATTGCCAGAATGGCCCACGATTGTCGAGAGCATTTTCAGCTCGTCCTTGCTCGCCCTGCCGTCCACGCGCAGGAAGAGGCCAGGGGTCGAACGAGTCGACCTATCGGGGTGCACCGCACTCATCGGCATTGGCCGCCTTGTCATCCAGGGTTGCGCGTCGCTCGTGTCGGTTGAGTTGCCAACCTCGCTCACCAACATCGACGAGCGCGCATTTGCAGGGTGCATGGCGCGCATACAGAGTCCGGCTTTGCGCCCCCGCCGCCACCGCATGCGACTGGGAGTGTGGTGACGACGTGCGGTGCAAACTCCACCGGAAATCCCACCGCCCCTGTCACGCCCAACTCCCCCGGTGCGACCGGATGATGCGACTCCGCAGATTGTCGTATTCGAGATGTCCTAGGCGTGTCATGTTCGAGGTGGGTTACCTCGAGGTGGCACTCGCCACCCTGACGCGCTCGGGCACTCGTAGAAAATCCAACGAGAGGGCACAATCGCGCAGCGCGTCGGCCGCGACGGGGTTGGCCTCGGCCCAGGCCCGCGCCGCCTGGACCCCCCTCCAGAAACGCGCTCCATATGCCACCAACAACTCATCGCCCACCGCGATGGTCCTTGTCGCGACAACCGTCCCATTTGCATTGAACGCCACGTTGTTTGCGCCCGTTGCAGGGCCGTACGCTGAGTTCATGTACTGGGCGCCACTGCGCCCGTGCAGTCCGTCCACCAGAAGACCGCCCATCTGGAGCGTGTGCTCACCCTGCCCACATACTGAATCGACGCGCATCAGGCTCTGTTCGTCCGCAACGGGGCCCACGGTGTGGCCCATGTACCTCGAGACGTTCTCACCCGCTTTGAACGAGCGCGCGGCAAACAACCCGAGGCCGGCGCTGGCGCCAATGCGACTCGGTGCGACGTGGAACCGACTCTCCCATCGCTCGCTCGAGTTGCGAAACTCAACTCGGTCGTCTGTGGTTCTCCTCCAGCGCCCCGGCTCCTTCAAGTCCGCCACCCTGTCGGGGGCGCGGTATGGCGACGGGATACTTGCCACGCGCCGCTTGGCCGCGGCGGGGCACGCGGCCACCAGGGCCAACGGGAGCGCCCCGGTCGCCACCTCGGTCGCCGCCCCGGTCGCCGCCCCGGTCGCCGTCCCGGTCGCCGCACCGGTGGCACCAGCGTGCTGGGGCGGCGCGCGGTCGTTCGACATGCAGGGTCTTGACAGAGAAGACCAACATATTGGGCACAGCGTCAACGACGTGCGACGCCACGCTGTGCACAAGTCAGCCGCGCAGTTGCTGGCCCAGCTCCCCTATGCGCACGCGCGGGACCCTCGCCAGTTGTGCAACCCAATGTACCTCAAACAGAAACGCAGACATGGCCCAATGGACCCGAGGTGCTCGGCGTGATTTGGGACAACCTGTGATTTGGGACAACCTGGAGTTGAACGTGCACCTTGGCTGTACGACAATTCAAAGGGGGGCCAACCCATCTACACCGCCCTGGCCGAGGAGGACGCGGCACAGTTGGAGAAGACCATCAACGAGCGACCGTTGCGCCTGTGTGGTGGCCGCGGGGTTGGCACCCCCGACCCCCCCACCCGCAAGACGACGCCTACTACGGAGAATTGATCGACTTTGCCAGCGCCTGTGCACAACGAGTCCACCTTGGAGGCGCTCGCCGGGGAAGTGGGGTCGCACTGTGCAGGACTGGTCCCACAGGCACCCCCGAGCCGGCGTCGCGCCTGTCGCGCACGCGCTGGGGTGAGACTGCGAGAGTGCGACACCGGCGACTGCCCCCGCTGCCGCCACCCGCTGTCTCCGCCCTCGCCGCGCCACCGCCTCAGACGCCGGCCGCGAGGCGCGGGTGCGCGCGGGCGCCGTCCAGGTCGCGCTGGAGCGAGGGCGTGCCGGGCCGCTCGGCGCCGCCGCGGCCCGAGTCGCCTCGCGAGGAGGCGGCGGGCGCGGCGCGCCGCGGCCCGCCGGTGGGCCCGGCCGCCTCCCAGCGCGCCGGCCCGCCCGGGAGCGCCGCCCCGCGCGACGGCGCGCGCGAGTAGGGCGCCGGCCGCGCGCCGTCCGGGTGCGCGATCGGCGTGGCCGGGCGCGACGTGGGCATCCGGTCGGGCCCGAGCACGCTGCCCGCGCGCGCGGCCGAGGCGGGCGGCGCCGCGCAGTGGACAGCCCCGGTCGTGTCAGCTGGTGCCGAGGCGCGCCCAGGCACGGCGCGCGGCGGCTGGGCGCGCCACGGGGCGGCGCGCGCCAGCGCGGCCGGCCGGGGCGCGGCGGCCGGCGGCGCGGACGCGTGCGCGGCGCCGCCCGCGTAGGCGCCGCCCCGCGCCATCGGCAGCCGCTCGGCGGCCGCGAGCCGCACGATGCCCGCCGGGCCGCCCGCCGCAGCGCGCGGCGCGCCCAGCGGCGCCGCGTCGCCGCGCAGGGCCGCCTCGGCGGCCGCCGGGGCGCGCGCACCGGCCACGGCCAGCGCGGCGCCGCGCGGTTCGCCGCCGTCTGCAGCGGGCGCGGCGTCGGCGCGGCGCGGCGCGCGCGGCAGCGCCAGGCGGGCCGCCCCGTCCGCGGCCGGGGCGTCCGGCGCGGCGCGCGGCGCGGCGCGCCGTTCGGCCGGTAGCGCCCGGCGCGCCGCGGCGCGGTCGGGGCCGACGGGGCCGGCGAGGGGCAGGCTGCCGACCGGGGGCCGCGCGTGGTCCACCTCCGCCGCGTCGGCCCGCGCGGCGGCTCGCGCGGCGCCCGCGAAGGGCGGCCGCGCCATGCCGACGGCCGCCTCGCGCGCCGCGGCGCGCGCGCTGCGGTCAGCGCCCAGTGGCGCCCACGCGGCCGGCGCGCGGCGCTCGGCTCCGGCCGCGCCGGCCGCGCCACCGCCCGTGCCCCACGGCGCGGGCGCCACATCGGCCGCCTCGCGCTCGGCCCGCTGTGCCAGGTCGGCCGGCGCCGCCTCGGCCCGGCCGCCGGCGCCGGCGCAGGGCGCGGCCGGCGCGGCCAGCGCAGCCAGCGCCGCGCGCGCCGCCTCGGCGCCCAGCGCGGCCGGCGCCGCCTCGGCCCGGCCGCCGGCGCCGGCGCGCGGCGTGGCCGGCGCGGCCAGCGCCGCTGGCGCCGCGCGCGCCGCCGCGGCGCCCAGCGCGGTCGGCGCCGCCTCGGCCCGGCCGCCGGCGCCGGCGCGCGGCGGTTAGGTTTCGGGTTAACCCGGGGGGGGCCCGTGTGCCGGCGCCGGCGGCTAGCGCCGCCGCCGCCGGCCGCGCGGCGGGCGCCGCGCGCGCCGCGCCGCCCACCTCGGCCACGCCCGCCTCGGCCCGCGCGCCGGCGCCGGCGGCCGGCGCCACCGCCGCCGGCCGCGCGGTGGGCGCCGCGCGCGCCGCGCCGCCCACCTCGGCCGCGCCCGCCTCGGCCCGCGCGCCGGCGCCGGCGGCCGGCGCCACCGCCGCCGGCCACGCGGCGGGCGCCGCGCGCGCCTCGCCGCCCACCTCGGCCGCGCCCGCCTCGGCCCGCGCGCCGGCGCCGGCGGCCGGCGCGGTCGCCGCGACGCGCCCGGCGGGCGGCGCCCGCGCGGCGTCGGCCGCCCAGGCTCCCGCGAGCCCGGCCGCCTCGGGCCCCTGGGCGGCCGGACCGGCCGCGCCAGTGGCGCGCGAGGCGTCGGCCGCACGCGGCGGCTCGGCCGGCCCGCTGCGCGGCGCCGGCCCTTGCTCGTGCGCGCGCTGGGCGGCGCCGAACCCCAGCAGCGCCGCCACCTCGGCGTCGGCCTCGCGCTCGCCTGGCGCGCGCTCCGCGTCCAGCGCGCGCACCAGCGACGCCCATGCCGCGGCGTCCACGACCCCCGGTCGCACGACGCCGCCCAGGTCGGCCCGCGCGCCGGCCGGCTGGTCGGACCACTGCGGCAGCGCGCTCGCCTCGGGCCGCGGTGCGCCCACGCCGCGCACGGCTGGCTCGGCCGGCGCGTCGCCGGCGCGACCCCGCCGCGCCGCGGCGCCGGCGGCGCCCGCGCGGACGCTCGCACCCGACACGGCATGCCCGGCCGCCGACGCCTCGAGCGTCACCGCGCCCAGGTTGCGGTCCGCGCGGCCCAGGTTGGCCGCGCCGAGGCGCGCCCGGCCGCCGGCGTCACTGGCTCCGCCGGCGCCGCCGGCGCCGCGCGCTACCGCGCCGCGCCCGGCCGCCGCCGCCGCCGCGCGCGCCGCCGCGTCCATCGGCCGCACCAGCGGCAGCACGCGGATGCGCGCGCCGCCGCCGCCACCGCTGGCGGCGGCACCGCCGGGGTCCGGCCCGACGGCCGCTGCCGGCCGCGCCCACGGCGCCGTCGGCTCGGCCCGCTGCGCGCGCGGCGCCCCGGCCGCCACGCGCGCGCCCACGCCGCCGTCGGCGCCGTGCGCGTTCGCCGCCGCGCGCTCGCGCGCCGTCTGCTCACGCAGCGTGGCGGGCGCCAGGCACGCGCTCATGCGCGTGCCGCTTGTCGTTGTAGCCGTCGTACATGTCGCGGCCCGCGTCGCGCGCGGCGAAGGACTGCGCGTGCTGCTGGTTGAAGTGCACCGCGCGCGCCACCCGCTGCGCCGCCTGCTCGGTCCGTGCGGCGGCGAGTGCCGCGTCGGCGCCCGCGCCGAGCCGCGGCTCGCCCGGGTTGGTGATGCCCGGCACCTCGGCCTTGTGCGCCTCGGCCGCCGCGCGCGCGTCGTATCCCATCAGCCGCGCCATCTGTCGGTCGGACGTCGCCGGGCCGCGCCGGTAGTCGCCGTCGGCCGGCGGGGGGCGCTCCTCCCACACCTCGGCCACCGGCGCGCCGTGCCGGTCGCGCAGGTAGCCGACGTGCTCGGTCCGCTCCTCCGGCGCCACCAGCAGGCCGAGCGAGTCGACCTCCGCCGCCTCGACGCGCGTGGCCGCGGCCATGGGCAGGATCGCCGCGCCTCGGGTTACCCCCCGGGCCCCGGACCCGGCCCCACCGGCGCCCAGCCCGCCGGCCCGTCTGTGGCCGCGGCGCAGCGCCAACTCCTCCGTGCCAGCCGCCGCGCCGGGTGGCGCGGGCGGCGGGCCGAAGTGGGCCGCGCGCAGCTGGGCCTTGGTCGCGGGGGGGCCGCGGCGCGCCCAATCCAGCTGCGCCGCCTCGGCCGCGCGCGCCGACTCGTCCTCCGAGTCCTCCTCGCCCGCCTCGTCGCCCGTGTACGCGCTCGCGCCGTCCGAGCCAGACCCCACCTCGGAGCCGCCCGCCCCCTCCGAGTCAGACTCCGGCCCATCGTTCGGCTCGGACTCACGCGCGCCCTCCAGCTCGGACACTGGCTCGGTCTCGGACCCGGTCTCGGACCCCGTCTCGGACCCGGTCTCGGACCCGGTTTCGGACCCGGTCTCGGACCCCGTCTCGGACCCCGTCTCGAACCCGATCTCCGAGTCCGGGCCCAACTCGGGCGGGGCTGCGCCTGGACCACCCGCGCCTGGCGCGTCGCCCGGGCTCGACCGCGCCGTGTGCATTGTCGGTGGGCTCGGGCGTCCGTGCACAGGGCCGAGATAAAAAGGCGCGGCCCGACCCCGCGCCTTGGGCTGCGCCCCCGGCCTGCTCAGTTTGGCCGCCGCCCGGACGGCCCCGCGGGAGGAGCGAGCCGGTGCGCGCCGGGCGATGCAGGCCGTTCTGGTCGTAAACTTCAAGGACGGCGTGCCCGGGTGCCTACTCGACCGCGCCTTCCGCCAGCTCGGCGCCTTCGGCGGGCTCGCCGACCACGGCACGCTGTACGACCACGCCTATGCCACGGACCCCGACCCGGCGCGCGCCTCCGCCGGGGCCTGGGGGGCGACCCCAGCGGGCCGTGGGCCCGGCGGAGAGGCCGCCTGGGCGGCCGCCGCGCCCGGCGCGGCGCCCGCCCAGGCCGGCTGCTGGCCGGGCTCCGCGCGCAGGGCTACGCGGTCGAAGTGCAGGCGACGGGGGCCGGCGCCGCGCCCGGTCCCGACGACCTGGCCACGCTCGCCAGCCTCGCGCGCGGGGCGGGCGAGGCCGTGGCGGCGATCCGCGCCTGGGGCGCGCCGCGCGAGGGCGACCCGCCACCCGCGCTCCTCGTGGAGGTGTACAACAGGCGCGACGCGCTGCGCGTCCAGCACCGCCAGTTCGCCGACCGCACCCGCGAGGCGCTGGTGCCGATCCCCGTCGGCACGCCGGCCGTGGCCAAGGCCGAGGCCGAGGCCGAGGCCGAGGCCGCGCCCGCCGCCTGGGGCGCCGACCACGGCGTGCTCGAGCGCGACATGTGCTACGCGGCGCACCCCGACATGGGCCGCTACCTCTCGGCCAGCACGCTCGGCGACGACGCCGCCGCCGGCGGCCACGCGGCCGGCGTGCCGGCGGCGCGCGCCATGGCGCTGCTCGGCGCGCGCGCGCTAGGCGCGCGCGCCGCCCGGCTCGACAAGCCCGTCGAGCGCGCCGCGCGGGTGCACGAGGCGCTCTGCGCACACTCGGCGGCGTGGCGCTCGCTGCGCGCCTGCGACGCGCTGCTGGCGCAGCTGCTGCAGGCGCTGCGCGACTGCGCCCGGCGCGACGGCACGCTCCTCGTGGTGACTGCCAGCTGCGGCGTGTCGCTGCGCGAGCACGGGCACGCGGCCAACGCGGCGCCCTGGGAGGCGAGCATGCGCACCTTCCTGGTCGTCTGCCCCGCGGGCTCCGGCCCGCGCCGCGGCGGGCGGCGCGACGCGCCCCTGCCGCTGGCGTCGCTGGCCGAGCTCGTGCTCTGGCACAGCAGCCCGGACCGGGCCCGGGCGCCCCCCCCGGGACCCAGCGCGCCGTGGTGGCAGCGCCCCGCCGCCGAGGCCCCGGGGGCCGCGCTCAGCCGCGGCTCGGACGAGGCGGCGGCCTCGCTGTGGCTGCCGACCGCGCTCCCATGCGCCGCGGCCCAGTCGTCGCTCGCGGCCGCGCTCGCCTTCCCCGGCCTGTGCGTGCGGGTCGTCGCGCGGTGCGGGCCGACCGTACGCTTCTCGGTGACCGTCTGGTTCGCCCTCGACCTGGTGGGCGAAGCCGCCTTTGGCGACGCCTTCCGCGAGCTCTCGAGCCAAGCCCGCCGCGACCGGCTGCTCGCCGCGCGCGCGCTGCCGCTGCCGCTCTCCGCCGGGCTGGCCGAGCTGCGCCTCGCGGGGTGCGCCGCGCAGGCCTACGACCTGCTCGCGGACCCGGAGGAGGTGCACAACCTCGCGGCCGCCGCGGGGTGGGCCGAGGGCCACCCGGCGGCCGAGTGGAAGGCCGGCTTCGATCGGGCGGTCGCGGCACAGCTCGAGCCATTCGCGCTGCGGGCCGCGACCGTCGAGGCACTCGCCGGACTCGCCGGCGCGGCCGCCGGGTTGCCCCTGCCCAGCGGCGAGGCCGAGGCCGGCGGGGCCGACAACGCTGGTGATGGGCCTTACACCGAACCCCGGGGTCCCCCCGCGGTCAGCGAGGGGGTGGGCGAGGCGGGCGAGGCGGACGAGGCCGGCGAGGCGGACGAGGCCGGCGAGGCCGGAGTGGCCGATGCGGCCATGACCGCCGCCATCAGCATCGTGTGCGTAGCGCTCGTAACCTTGTTGCAAACGCCGAGGCTGCTCAGCGTGGGATGAAGCGGCCAATGACGGCGCCCACCCCGGCGGCCAACGCGATGCTGAACACTGGTATGATGTTCACAATCGGGAAAAATACCAAGGGGTGCATGCCTTTGGAGGGGGGCATCTCGCACACGAGACAGCCTCCGCTCTGCACGCCACTCTTGTGCCATTGCTGGGTTGCCAGAGGCACTCCCTTCGTCTGGATCAGTATCCGCAGGGGGTCGGAGGAGGGGTTGAACTTGTTGAGGCGAGAGAGCTTGCCGTCGATCTGAATGTTCACCGGCCCTTGCAGCGCCGCGGCCGCCCGTTTGCGCCCTTCTGCCGTGTAGAGCACGCCGTGCAACCCCCAGAAGTAGCCGTTGAGCCGCTCGAACTTCGAGTGAACGGAGGAGGGGCTGCCGTCGGTGTACCGGAGCGGCCCGAACACGGCCAGGTCGAACTCGTCGGACGCCTCGACTAGCTGCTTGCAAATGGCAGGCAGCTCTTCGGATGGCCGGCAGTCATCCTCCATGAGAAGCAAGGGGCCGGTCCCAGATTCCAGCGCCGTGCGCATGGTCTGGTAAAGTCCGACCCCTCCCTTGCCCGATAGCTCATGGTGGTACTTGCGCCCGTGCTCCAGCGTCTCGGCGGCCCCCTGGGTGATCATGCCGTTGCGGAGCATGACTTGTATGTCTATGGATCGGGTGTCGACCGCCGCAAATGGCTCCGTCTCCGGAAAGACCTTGGAGATTTGCAGCGGAACCTTGCCACTCAGTGTGATGACGTGAACCTGCATGGGCACCTTCTGGTGTGTACGAAAAAAAAGGTGGCTCCGCTGGCCGGTTGGCATCATCAAGGCCCTTCGTGGACTGGCGGACCGAGTATCAATCAACACTCACCTCACATGTTAATAGTGTGCAAAAAAAACTCATTTGCTGATTTCCCCTCCGCGCCTCTTTTTTTGCCCAACCGGTTCAAAAAGCAATGGATGTGAAAAATCGGAAGCAACCGCGTTTGAGTTTGCGTACGTTTCAATCCCAATCGCCAATCCCGCCAAGCAGCTGCGCGGGAAACACCCGCAGCACTCGCTGATTGTCGCGCAGAAAGATGAACTCGTTGCTGCTGAGCACGGTCCGTCATATCGGAGAGTGATGCTCTTACACGCCTCACTTCGTCCTGGTGCGCCGGTCGCATGTGGTCTGCAGAGCGGACTCGGTCGGCACCGGCGTAGTCAAGTGCAGTATCCTGGTGAACCTCGCCGCTTCATGCCATTTCAAGTCATCGGCAGAAAGTTTTTCCGGGCCGCACAACATTCCGTGAAAATAATATTTCGATTTATGGTAGATACATGGCTTCTCAAGCCAAAATGATCCGACAGGCACAGGCTCTAGCGAATTTGCCCCTGCCCGAACTCCCTGGTGAGGTGCAAGACATGATCACTTCGATACCAACTGCGAAAGCGCTGCGACTCTTCGATAACGCGCGCGATGAGTGGAGGCGGCACGTTGCGAATGGTCCCAGTGGTGGAAATGCTACGCTTAACGTCCTAAAGAGTGTAAAAGATGATAAGCTGAGTAACGTGATCAAACTGCACACGGCGTACATTAATAGCGGCGAACTGCATTCATACATCAACAGCCTCACGATGAGCGATTTGAAAGTACTCAGCCTATACGGAAACCTGATAAATGGCGGCTCGCGGGCCTGGGCATGGATCACTGATGAAAATATGCAGATACTGCCGGAACACCGCAATAAAAGAATATTCGACAAGCCGGAGGTCTGGGACTACAGGAAAGGCCGTTGGATGACCGAACGGCGCCCCCCTGGTCCTCCATGAGAAGCAGCGGGCCGGCCCCCGATTCCTCTGGTGAAGTCCGACCCCCCCCTTGCCCGATAGCTCATGGTGGCACTTCCGCCCGTGTTCCAGCGTCTCGGCGCCCCCCTGGGTGATAATGCCATTGCGGAGCATGACTTGTATGTCAATGGATCGGGTGTCGATCGCCGCAAACGGCTCCGTCTCCGGAAAGACCTTGGAGATTTGCAACGGCACCTTGCCACTCAGTGTGATGACGCGGACCTGCATGCTCACCTTCTGGTGCGCACGAAAAAAAGGTGGTTGCGATTTCGAGGCTCATTGCGGTTTTTTTTCCAACCGCGCCCCTTTCTGCCTCATCCGAAAAATACTCAATCCCAATCGCCAATCCCGCCAAGCAGCTGCGCGGGAAACACCCGCAGCACTCGCTGATTGTCGCGCAGAAAGATGAACTCGTTGCTGCCGATTGCTTTCGCCATGCTTTCCACGCGCGTCAGCAGTGGCAGCCGCCGCTGCCCGGCCAGCGCGAAGACGGTGCCGTCCACGAGGAGCGCGAGCGGGCCCACGTTCATCTGCTCGTTCAGATCCCGGATCACGTTACAAGGAGTGCCACCAGCTCCCATGTAGCACGTGAACGCACCGTGGTAGGCTGCATGCAGGTCGCGGGCCGGAGCGGGTAGCCCCGGCAGCCGCACCGGCAACCGGTGGAACGACGGCGGTGTGATGGACTCGGCGCAGAACGGCCTGCCGCAGGCGTACACCGCGCCTGATATGTCCGCCAGGCACAGCGAGTCCATATCGGCGGATACCAGCGCGAAGGCGGGCGAGGCGGTGCCATCCGCGAGCTCAGTCACGTGCCTCGGAGCTGGTGGAAAGTCGGCCTCGGCAACGTCGGTGATCGCCAGCGCGTTCTCACCCCAGGCCCACACCCAGAGCCGGCCCTGCTCGGTCACCGCGTAGGCGGCATGAAGTGCAATGGCCACTGCCTTCACCCGGGGTTGAAACGGCATCGCCTGCAGCGTGAAACTCGGATTCGGCATCCATGAATCATTTTTGGCCATGAACAGCTTCCCGTCGCGACTGACAACTCCGATGCAATCTCCCCCAGCTACGATCGCCGCCCCCCCGTCCATGAGCTTCTGCGCTGGTGCGCCGAATAGCGCGTCCCGCAAGAACACTTCGCCGTTCCGCTTGAGCGTGAGGAATTGGTCCGGGCGGGGCCGCACCAGCTGCAGCAGGCTGCGGTCGGCGGCGTCTTCTCCGCGCGCATTCAGGTGCACCGGCAGAGGGAGCGGATTGACGACTCGCCGGGTGCGCCCCGCCCGCACCCCATCGCCCCACCCCCTGAGTTTGACTGCCCTCTGCGTACCGGACATCGCAACAACCTTGCTGAGTACATCGGAAGGCAGTAACTGAATCATTCTGACTGTGTGTACAGCCACAAAAAAATGTTGCAGGCAGAGACAGTCTCGAAGCAAAACACTCTTTTTTTCTCCGCCCACTCAATTGGGGGAAAAAAAGCCCAGACCGGTGTCAGATTCGCACGCGGATCCGCTCTGCCCGAGGCCGGCTGCCGACCATGTCGGACATCATCCCGCTGGTGCAGTGCTCCGACGACGGGGCCTACTCCGTCAACCCGGCCGCGCTCGAGTGGCTCCGCTAGCAGAAGGAGCCGCTCGGGGTGCTCGCCTGCGCCGGCAAGTACCGGACCGGCAAGTCGTACCTGCTCAACCGCCTGAGCAACAACCGCGCCGGCGGCTTCCGCGTCGGCGAGACGGTGCAGTCCTGCACCAAGGGCATCTGCCTGTACAAGAAGGTGCTCCGCTCCGAGCACTGCGCGTACATCGTCATCGACACCGAGGGCATCGACGCCCTGGACGCGGACAGCACGCACGATGTCCGCATCTTCACGCTCTGGCTGCTGCTCAGCAGCATGTTCATCTACAACTCGGTCGGCGCGATCGACGAGACCGGCCTGCAGACGCTGGGGCTGATGGCCAAGGTGTCGGAGTGCGTGCGCGTGTCCGCCAACGACGAGGAGGGCGGCGGGGTGGCCGCGCTGGCCAAGTACTTCCCGCACTTCGTCTGGGTGCTGCGCGACTTCACGCTGCGCCTCACCGACCGGGACGGGGCCGAGATCGGCGCCGACGCCTACCTCGACAGCGCCCTCGCCTCCCGGGACGGCGCCTCGTCGGACCGCGAGAACGTCCGCTGCCACCTGCGCGACGCCTTCCGCTGGCGCAGCCTCTTCACGCTGCCCCGGCCGGCGTCGGACGACCACCTGGCCCGGATCGACTCCACCCCGCAGCACGTCGCGCCGGCCTTCGACGTCAAGCTGGCCGACCTCAAGTCGTTCGTCATGGACCACATGCACGCCCTCCGGCCGGGCGGCACGCCGCTCACGGGGCCCATGTACGCCGCCTACTGCCAGAACCTGGTGGGCAACATGGGCGGCGACCGCGTGCCGGTGATCCGGGACGCGTGGTCGCTGATGGAGGAGATCCAGCAGCGCGACTGCCGGGACGCCGCGCTGGCCGCGCTCCGGCAGGCGGTCGAGGACGCCCGCGCCAGCAAGCTCTCCCCGCGCCGCGCGGAGGCCGGGCTGGCGGCGGCGGCCGAGGCGGCGCTGGGCACCTTCCGCCAGGCGGTCCGCCAGCCCGGCGCGGCCGACCGGCTGCGCGCCGAGCTGCAGGAGATCATCCGGGTCGAGGTGGAGCGCGTGCGCGCCAGCGACCTGGAGATGCTGGAGCTGCACATCGACGGGCTCGGCGTCCGCATCGACGCGGCCGGGGGCGGGCTGCCGGCCGTGCTGTCGCTCGTGCAGGAGGCCACGCGGCAGGCGCGCGACCAGGCGCACGACGACGAGTGGGTGGAGCGCTGGCACGGCGCCCTGCTGGCCAAGCTGCTGCGCGCGTGGCTGCCCGCGGCCGGCGACCAGGCCGCGCAGGCGACCGCCCAGGCCCAGGCGGACGGCGAGCTGCACCGGGCGGCGGCGCTCCGGCTGGAGGCGGAGGTGCGCGACGCCAACCTCCGGTGCGAGGACGTGCTCCGGGACGCGCGCGCGTCGGTGGAGGCCGCCAAGAAGTCGCTCGCCAACGACCTGGCCTACGCGCGCGAGCTGCTCGAGGCGGAGCGGCAGTGCACCGAGGAGCAGCGGGCCCGGCTGGCCGAGATGGAGGCGCGCCTCCTCGCGGCCCCTCCGCCCCGCGCCGCCGCCCCGGACTCGCCACGCGAGGAGGACGAGGGGGAGGAGGCGGCGGTCACCCCCTGCGGCTGCTGCGAGGAGCACGAGCTGCGGCGCGCGTCGGCCGAGCGCCTGCTGGAGGAGACCCGGGCAAGCCTGGAGAGCGACCTGGCCGCCGCGCTCGAGCGCGACGCCCGGACGCTGGCGCAGCTGGAGCGCATCCGCGAGGGCGAGGCCCAGGCCGGCCGGGAGTTCGCGGGCCGCATCGAGGCCATGCGCGCCGAGAACGCGGCCGCCGTGGACAAGATCCGCGCCGCCGCGCAGAAGTCCATCGCCGAGCTGGAGGAGGAGTGCGAGATGCTGCGCGCCGACGCGAAGCGGCTGCGGGACGAGGCCACGGCGCTGCGGGTGAGCGGCAGCGCGCTCGGCGCCCGGTGCGAGGAGGCCGCGGCCGGGTTCGCGCGGGAGGTGTCCCGCCTGAAGGAGTCGGAGGCGCGCGCCCACGCCGCGACGGCCGAGCTGCAGGAGCGCGTGCTGGCCGCGCACCGCGAGACGCTCGAGGACAGCCGGGCGCGCAACTCGCGCCTGCGCAAGGAGCACGAGGCGCGGTCGGCCGAGCTGCTGGAGCTGCACGGCAAGCTGTCGTCCGCGCTGGTCGAGGCCGAGCACACGCGCGGCAACACGCACCGGCTCAAGCGGCGCCTGCAGGAGGTGCAGGACCTGGAGACGGAGGTGAAGCGCCTCCGTCGGCTGGACGACGACAAGGGGTCGCGGCTCACGCGGTACGAGGTCGAGCTCCGCGAGGCGCGCTCGCGGCGCGAGGAGGTGACCCGCGAGCGGGAGGAGCTCCGGGCGCAGCTGATGGACCTGGAGCGCGCCCTGGCGGCGGCGAACCGCGAGCTGCAGATGGAGCGGGCCCGGGTGCGCGCCGACTGAGCGCCGCCGGCACGGGGCGGGCGCTCCCGATGAGGATTCCTCCACCCCCACTCCCCTGCGTGTCCCGACTGTGTGTGTGCGTTACGTTTGACCGTGATCAGTTTCTGAAGACATGGAATCCGCTGCAAAAAATGTAAGCTGCTGCAAAAAAAATGTGCGCACTCTTGCAAAATGGAGAACTACCTGTCCGCAAAGTGGCGGCGTGTGCTGCGAGCGGCCGTGACGAACCCCTTCATCCCGCTGGGAAACCACGAGTACCGGTATTCGCCACACCACCTTCTCCGCGCCTACTCGTTGCACCCCTCCGATGCCTCGGACGAGCTGCAGGGCGTCGAGTCCGCGGTGAACGTGCAATCGGCGATGAAGGGCTACTTCAACGCGGTGTGGGAGTTCCGCTGCATGTACTCGTCCACCGTGCACTTCGACGAGGTCTGGGAGATGCGAACGGACCGACGGAAGTGCGTCGGCGTCGAGGAGCTTCCCGAGTGGGAGGAGACCCAGGCCCAGCTCGCGCCGATCGTGCAGAAGCTGGCCACGCCCCGAACCGGAAAACTGGAGGGGATCATGTACGGCAGGGAGAAGAAGCTGACCGTGTCGGAGAAGGCCATCCTTCGGGAGAACATCCTGGAGGAGTTTCCAGGGGAGTGGGGGACGAGGCTGCTGGAGGCCACGTTGCAAGTCGTGCGGTCCATCCAGGATATCCTGGTGGCCACCCCTGTCTTCCTGACCGGCAAGGGCCACCTGGGGAGGGATGGGCGGGAGTTCGACCAGATGGTGCTCGACTCGATGTCGATGGTAGGGGTGGACTCGGTCCGGATGGCGTTCTTTGCCGCAGTGCGCTTCATCCGCGCGCTCAGCCAGCACGCGCAGCAGTCGCGGAATAACAGCCTGCACCTGTTCCTGCAGTTCGGTCTGGGCGGGCACGACTGGAATAAGAGGTTTCGGATCCAGAAGGACCTGCTGCAGGAGGGCCGGGCGTTCGCGCACGCCGATCTGGCGGCCGGGCTGATTGGCGCGCCGCCGGCCGGGAAGAATGTCAACCTCGACTTGGGGTTCTATATCACAAGGCTGGTCCAGGCGCTGCTCATCATGAAGATGCGAGGAGTCCCGGTCGCAATGTACCCCGGGCACGACGACGTCTACGCCTTGACGGGGCTGCCGCATGTCCACGTCCGGGCCAGGATGAACACCATTGTAGAGGTATACAGCAAGATCAAGAGTGCGGATGCAGCGTTCAAGCCGTTCTGGACCTACGGCTTACCCATCACCTGGGATGTCATCAACAAGCTGTCGGGCACTTGGACGCAGTCGACGGGGAAAGACATACTGGAATGGTTTGCAAAGCAGAAGGACAAGGGGGGTTTGCTGCAGAAGCTGTCGATCTGGGACACGTCCGAGTGCCGGGCCCAGCGCAAGGAGAGCATATCGGAGCTGGCCAGCCGAGGCTGGGTGTTTCCGGACGCAGAGAACTTCTGCTCGGAACGCTGCCTTTCCCCGCGCCGCGGCGAGTGGAAGCACGAAATCCTCCGCCGGCCGGACTCGTGCAGCCTCGCAATGTCGGCCGACGCCCCGCACGCGTGGCTCGCTCCCGTGTGCGAAAAGAGCCAGGCTGCCGCGCAGCGCACCGCAGATGCGCTCGACGGACAGACTGCGACCCCGGGTGACTATGTGAATACGTTCAAAAAGCAGGCCATGACGGGGTGTGAGCAGGACATCGTGGAGACGTGCGGAGCCGCCCAGAACTTCGAAGATTGCATACGGGAGACGCCACTTCTGAAGTGTCCTGACTCGTCCGCATACAGCTCGTCGTGCGCATTCCTCTCGCACGTGCTGGGCACGTCTGCCACGGCAGACGCCATCCGGCAGCGCGCGGGCTGTCACCTGCTCAACGTGCCGGATCATGAGATCAAGTCAGTACCGGCAGGGCAGATCGGCAGCGTCGTGCGCGATTACCTGTCTCTGGCACACCCCACCACGAGTCAAACCAACTCCATGATGAAGTGCATACTGGTCGCCACCCCTCCCCTGCCGAAGGACTACGCCGTTAAAGAGGTGTGGTCCCAGCTTCTTCTGGGGGACCTGGACACAGACACGCTTCGGCGCATACGGAAAGATGTGATCGATTTCAAGTCCCCCAAGGCCACCGACTTTGTGGCAACTGAGATGGCGCACATGTTCTCTCATCCGTATGATGTGGACGATTGGGTGTTCAAGAAGTGGCTGGAAGTGGTGTTTTTTTGTTTGGGAATCAACTTAGACTACGTGAAGGCCATTTTCTAACACGCGGGAGGAATCACAAAAAGGCACGAGTTCGCCATTCGGCCCTACATCGACCCCAGCTACACGCGATTCAGTGCTCAGGTGATCTCTGATCTCGGCCTTTCTTCTGCGGACTCTGCCCTCTACGTGGCGACGCTGTTGCAGCCAACAAATCCTACAGAAATGCACAAGCATACACTGAATGCATATGCAGACGGTTTCCGGCTCACCAAGTATCCAGTGCCCACTACTACCTCTACTACCCCTGACCCTACTACCCCTGACGACCGTGAGTTCACTCTGGCCTATGTATTTTCGAGGCATAACAACCAAAAAGGAGTGGACCACAAGTTCATTCAACGAGTTCAGAGTTATCTGGACAAGAGCAACGTGGATCTAGGTCTGGTGAATGGCAACCCGACGCCATACCCTCCCGCGAACGGCTTCTTTTGGGGAAGAACTGATCTAACACCGGACGTGTACAAATCTCAAACAACTGCAACAGTCCCGGTCGAACCGGCGCTCAAGGCGATTTTAGCCACGTTGGAGTACACTGGTGACGTAATTCAGACCACTGCGGAAGGGCTTATCCGCGTGAATGTCATCGCCGCCCTGGTCAGACAGAAAAAAATGACCAATGCAACACGTATGGCCAGGCTGAAGATGTGAGAATATCACACCCGCGTCCAGGTCGGCGCGGAGGGCGCGTTCGCGACGGCGCAGTCCGCGCCCAGTGCCGCCGACTTTTTCCGCTGCGCCGCCTCCACCACCTCGTTCAGCGCGTAGATGTTGACCTTGGCCACCTGCTCCAGGACGCTGTCCGAGAGGGTGGCGCGCGCCGCGTTCAGGTAGGCGACCGCGTAGTCGGCGTGCTGCGAGGCCACCATGACGTCCTCGTCCTGCTCCGACAGCTGATTCCACTGGATGGCCTGCCGGACCAGGATCGCGCCCCGTTTGAGGTGGTCGGGCGAGTAGGCGTTCTGCCGCGAGTTTGCCAGGCGGAGGCACAACGAAAATGCCAGCGTGGCCAGCACGACCGGTACCACCGACGAGCTCGGGTCGTACTGCATTGCCATTATTATGGGGGTGCACATTTTTGGTGTTCACTCTCACGGTGAGAATGAACTGTGGCGAAACTATTTTCGCGTCCCAAAAAATGAGTTGCTGTTTTGATGGGCAAGCCGAGTCTCGGAAAAAACTAGTTTCGTGACGGGGTTGCACTGGGGGGTGAACCTCTCTGTCCACCCAAGGTGTTCTCACCCGTCGATGCGCATCCAGTTTTTTTTATATTTGCATTACTGTAACACCTACTCCCTCTTTCCATGGTCGCCTGCACAGGTGCCAACCGGTTCACCTCCGTCCAGCAAGCCAAGCTTCTCGCGGAGCGGCTCAACTCGATTTACGGGTACAAGATGTCCACCGCCCAGGTGACCAACTTCATGTCCGAACTGTCGAACGTTGTTGCGGACCAACTCGGTGCTGGCTACTGCGTGCGCCTCCCGTCGATCGGCACCCTGCGGCCGACCGAGACCGGCGTCAAGTTCGCCCCCGGCAAGAAGCTCGTCGACACCGTCACCATGTCGCCCAATTCGACCAAGGCCGCCAAGGCTCGGGAAGCGCCCGTCAACAATTTCACGAAGTTCTTGTCCGAAGAGCTCAAACAGCAAAAGGGTACGGACCGTAAAGCCGCGTTCAAAGCTGTTCATAAACTGGCCAAGGCTCAATACTCTCCCATCACAGACAAGGAAAAGCTTGCCCACAAGCAGAGCATCATGGAGAAGCGAGCCAATGCGCTCAATGAAATGCTGAAGGCATCCTCCAATGCTCCGAAGAAGATTAAGAAGGTACCATCCAAAAAGCCGAAGAAGCTGAAGAAGGCGGCAGCCGGCAAGCCGAAGAAGGCGAAGAAGTCGGCAGCCGACGAGCCGAAGACGCCGAAGACGGCAGCCGACAAGCCGAAGAAGGCGAAGAAGGCGGCATCCGACAAGCCGAAGAAGGCGAAGAAGGCGGCATCCGACAAGCCGACGAAGGCGAAGAAGGCGGCAGCCGACAAGCCGAAGAAGGCGAAGAAGGCGGCATCCGACAAGCCGAAGAAGGCCAAGGCCAATTCCCCAGTATCCGTGAGGGCGACCAGAAGCCGTGCCTAGGTGTAAATAAACCTGTTTTGTCGCAGGTAAAAGAAGGAGTTTTCGTGCACCGCAAGATCTCGGCGTGACCCCCCCCCGAACGGACCAAATAATTTCGTTACAGGTCAGTATATCATGGCACCAACTGACCCCTTGATCAACATACTCGAACACAGACGAGGGGATATCCGATCGAAAGACCAGGCGGAAGTACTGCAAGGGCACCTGTTCGCCGGTGCCTTTGTGCTGCTGGCCATCATCGGAGCGGTGTTCGTAGCGGCTTACCTGCTGTTCCTGCGAGATTACCCGGTGGTGATGTGGGTGGCTTTGGCCGTACTGGCCATTGTGCTGTTGATCGCCGGGTGGAGATTCTTCCGCACAAACGGGGCCTTGGTGACGGGACTGCTCCTCGGCCGCGTCTGAACACCTCTCACCCTCCCACACACCCCCACACCCTCCCACACTCCACCAGCCACGGGGCGCTTGCCCCCCCCCCCCATGTCTCTTTTTTTGGAGAAAATTCCCCCATTCCCTCCCGCAGCTGTCGTTTGTCGAGAAGCACGCCGGTGCTTGGGCCGTGCATCAGCCCGGTCGCGCGGCAGTTGTCAGATTGTGCGGGTGTGAGTGCCCCCCGGTACAGGGGGACGCAGCCATGAACACGCTGGTGGTGTTCGCCGGGTCGTCCAGCGCCCGGTTCCCCGCCCCGGAGTGGGACTACCACGTGCTCCGCGTGCCGGCCACGGCGCCGCACGCGCTGGTCGCCCAGCAAGGCCGGCTTCTCGCAGCTGGTCCTCCTCTCGGATGACGCGGCGCCGTCCACTCCGAGCTTCGCGCAGGAGCTCCGCCAGGTGCTGGACAGCGTACGCGGCGACCCCGCCACCCCGTGCGTGCTGCTCGGGGCCGAGCACTACGGCCCGCTGGTCCCGTGGCACTCGGGGCTCCGGCTGTGCACGCTGAGCGCGGGGCGGTACGCGTACGTCGTGCAGGGCTCCGGCCTGCGGTCGCTGGCCGCGGGAAGGCTCCCGCCGGCCGTGCTGGCCGTCGTGCCGTCCATCGCCCACTGCACCGTCGTGCCCTCGGCGTCCCTGTGCCGACGGCTGCCGTTCGCCTTCCCGCCCAGCACCAGGGCGGACCACTCGGCCCTGCTCCATTACCTGGAGAAGTCCTGGCAGACGCTGCTGAACGGGGCGGTCGCGTACGCGGTGTTCAGCCTGGCCGCCGGGCACATCAAGTCGGCGCTGAGCAGCCTCGTCTCGTGATCTGTGCCGATGACAGATTCTTCTCAGTTGCACTCATGTGTGTTTTTCAGTGAATTTAGCAATAAAAAGTAAAAACAAAGCTGGGTGGGGTGGGTGGGTCGGCCGACGATCAGTACGCCTCTTCGTAATCCTGGGGCGGCAACTCCTGCATCTGATCCTGCTGCACCTGAGCCTGCTGCCCCTTCCCCTTGCGCTTGAAGCGGTTCTCCGGGCAATGCAGCGTGTCCCGGCTGCTGGCCTGGTTGTACTGCGTGCACGTGCGCCAGCCCTGCTCGACGCGGCCGTACGACGGGATGGTGTTCAGCTTCCACGTGGCGAGCGCGCAGCCCACCCCCAGCAGGATCGGCGCGATCAGCATCCAGGGCGTGAAGGTCATCACCCCGCCGGTCTCGGCGAACGCGAAGGTCTGGATGAAGTGGACGCCGATGGCCAGCGCCAGCGGCACCAGCACCTTCTGCGCCGGCTCGCCGCGCGGGTGCACCATGCACAGCGCGGCCAGGCAGGCGCCGATCAGCGTGGTGTACATGTTGACCGCCTTCTGGCTGGCGCCCCGGGTCATGGTCAGGATCGCCACGAACAGGCCGACCGCGATCGTCACCGGCGTGCGCATGGCGAAGGCCAGCCCCGCGGACGTGCCGAGCAGCAGCCCCGACATCAGGCCGAGCGACACCGCCGGCAGTTCCCAGGACTGCATCGTCCAGTCCAGGAAGGACCGGTACGTCCGGTTCATCACCATCGCCTTGCTGCCCGTGACGGTGTCCATGATGACGAACTTCTCGTTGAGTGCCATGAGACGCGGGGCGGCGTCCGGCTCGCACTGGATGCACTCGTCGTTGAGGAAGAGCGACGTGTTCGCGTGCAGAAGGACGCGCGAGCCGGTCTCCAGCACGGCGGTGACGATCCCGCTCTCCCGGTCGATCCGGACGGACTCCGCGGTCACCAGCTGCTCCGTGTGCACGAACGCCGGCGACGCAAAGTCCCGCACGTCCAGGGTGTACGTGCCCAGCGGCACCGCGAGCACGCACACCGCGACCACCAAGTACCCGACGAGTTTGCTGCTCAGGTTGTGCGGGAGGCCTTCGGCAGGCATGCGGGGTCTTTTCCTGTATGCCCAACAAAATTTGTGTGCCCGAATCACAGTTTTTTCCTGCCGCATGGTTAGAAGTATCGGAATATGATACAGTTCTGGGTGGCACTTTGGGCGAAATGTCCCGATGCGTCCTTCAGGGTGGCATCAACTCACCTGCGCGGCCAGGTCGAGAACGAGTGGTGCTTCCAGCTACCGTCGGGGTCGAACTGCAACTCCTTCTACGTGGACCCCGCCGACGATTCCGCAGCCGGCCTCCTGAACTACCCGTTCGACTGCAGCTACGGATGCTTCCCCTGTGCGAATAACCCGGAGAGACCGGGGTATTGCATCGGCGATATGTCCCGACTGGTGTACGCCGAGAACTTGTGCCCCCTTTCCCCGCCTCCTTCCCCGCCCGCCCCAGGTACCTGCCCCGACTTCAGCTTCACCACCACGTCTGAGAACCTGGGAGGGTACAGGGGGCCTTTAATTCCAGGCGGAGACCGATGGTGCTTCGACATTGTCCTGGCAGAGCATCCCGCGGGCACCACTTGTGAGAACTTCTACATCGACCCTAACCTCACGGGCTCTCCATTTGACGGGTCATACCCCTTTGATTGTTCCTTTGAATGTAGACAATGCATTCATAATCCCGGTACCTTCAGTGATTGCAGAACATCAGAAACCGCCATTTTACGATCGGAAGCATGCCTCCCCCCGCCCCCCCCCAGCCCGCCCTTGCTCTCGCCTCCCCCGCCA
>Ga0209390_10002715_pt1 | contig 30250 bp, 54 predicted proteins | sample BON01_FD_187212 | JGI IMG/M metagenome (GOLD analysis project Ga0209390, IMG submission 187212) | Freshwater microbial communities from Lake Bonney liftoff mats and glacier meltwater in Antarctica - BON-01 (SPAdes) (version 2) | ecosystem: Environmental > Aquatic > Freshwater > Ice > Glacier...
CCAACCTTAAAAATAGAACTTACAGGAGTAGAAGATGAAATTATATAAAATAGAATCAAGTAACTGGGAAACCTTTTTTGGAACAATGGAAAACCCTATTCAAAGAGATGTTACGATTATAGCACAGACACCAAGCAATGATGCCTTCTTGTTATTAGCTAAAGATACGCAAGAGGATTTAGAATTGTTAAACACAGTACCAACAGGATTTGATTTTACTTATTGTCAAGCATGGGGTTTAACTATTAATGATGATGTAGTTGCTAGAGTAGTATTAGATTTAAGAAAAAAAGCATATGGTACTTGGGAATCTCAACTAGAAAAAATCCACGATGATGGAATTGATAGCTGGAAATTAGACCAAGCAGCAGTTAAAGCTAAATTACCTAAATAATTATTTACATCTTCTTAGATTTTGTTATAGAGAATTTATAACCCAACAGGAGATTAAATATGGACTCTAAGCTAGAAAAACTCTTTGAAAAATTAGAAGGATTAAAAGATAAAGAAAACGATATCCTTGAAGAAATTAAAAACAGGCTTTATGATTTAGAGGACGCTTCTGAAGAAGATGATTTTGAAGACGAGGAAGAAGATACTGAGTGGGAAGATGAAGAAGAAAAAGAATGAAAGAACGACTCAAAGACTTAATTGAAAAGAACTTTGAGGAACAGAAGAAAATTGAAAGAAATTTTCTTTTATTTAAAGCAAGAAAAGAAGTGAGTATTAATCAAGATGGTTCTGGCTATACCATTAAAGAAGGTGTAAACAAAAATAAGGTCTTGGCACACATTAAGACTGAGAAAAAAGAAATATGATGTACAAACTAAAACTCCTTATCTGCAAACTATTTAACATCAAGATGTGCAAGTGCAACTCTCCCAAAAACACAAGTAAAGATTATAATCCATTTACCTTTATATTATGAAATTTATGTTGATTTTTTGGGCTTGTTCAATTCTAAATAATCAATGTGGAAAACCTCTCCAAGACCCTTCTCTTTATGATACTCACAAACAATGTATTATTAAAGGTTATGAACAATCTATATCGGTTATTAATTCAATGGACACATTAATGGTTAATGAGAACAAATTATATTTTGCTTTTACTTGCCAAGAATTGGAAACAGCTTAATGGTTAAAAAGGTTAAAGGCTTTGCTAATGCTAACTATATTCTAAGAACTCAACCCAAGAGGAAGGGCAGACATAGCAAGAAGCACAAAAAAACCTACAGGGGACAAGGGAAACCGAATTGACATTATGAACAAATACAACTAATAGTGTTTTATGCCTAGACAAACCTCAACAGAAGTAAAACTGGAATACATTTTAAAAGAACTTGCTCAATTAAAAAAAGGTCAAGATGAACTTCGTGCTGATATTAATAGAGGCAAGGGGGCTATATGGTTGCTCTTAGTTATTTCAGCTATGATAAGCGGGTTCTATAATTATTTTAAATAATGAATAAACACAAAAGAGTCTTGGTGGTGTCTGACTATCATGCACCCTATCAAAGAGAAGATGCTATTTTGTTTTTGAAAGAAATAAAAAAACAATACAAACCTGACTTTGTTTTATCCATAGGAGATTTACTTGACGCACACGCACTTAGTTTTCATGATACTAATCCTGATCTTCCTTCTGCTGGAGATGAATTAAAATTAGCAAAAGAATATATCAAAGAGTTAGAAAATTTATTTCCTGAACTTATAGAGATTGACTCCAATCATTCCTCTATGATTTTTAGACGAGCCTTAAAACATGGATTACCCAAAGCATATCTAAAAGATTATGGAGAATTTCTTGGTACTAAAAAATGGAAATGGGTAGATGATTTGGTTATCACGCTTCCTAATAATCAAAGATGTTTATTTACTCATGGAAGAAGTGCTGATGTGCTTAAAGTATCTCAAACGAACGGAATGAATTGTGTACAGGGGCATTTCCATACTAAATTTTTAATTGAATACTGGTCAAATCCTGATAATCTTTTTTGGGGTATGCAAGTTGGTTGTTTAATTAATCAAAAGAGTTTAGCGTTTGAATATGCAAAGAACTTTAAAACAAGATTCATTATGGGCTGTGGTATGATTATTGATTCACAGCCTAAATTACTTCCAATGGTATTGAATAACAAGGGTAAATGGATAGGCAAATTAGTATGAATTTAGAATCTATAAAAACTAGAATTAAAATTCACGAAGGATTTAGAGATACTGTGTATGAAGATAGTCTTGGGAAAGCAACTATAGGATATGGACACCTACTTACTTACAAAGATAAATTTGAAGAAGGCATTAAATACTCTAAGACTGAACTAGAACAGTTATTTGAAAAGGACTTTGAGATAGCCAAAGATAATATGGAATACTTTTGTAAATCTAATGACTTAGATATTCCAGATACAGCTAAAGGCATTATTATTGAAATGATGTTTCAGCTAGGAGTGGGTAATGTTAATAAATTTAAAAACATGATTAAAGCCTTGCAAGAACAAAATTACCAAACTGCCGGAGATGAAATGATTAACTCTAAGTGGTTTTCTCAAACAAAAGAAAGATGCCAGACCTTAGCAGACCTAATGAGAAAAGTAGAAGATGATTAAATCTGCCAAAGATACTCAGGTGGGCGGAAATCATTACTTAGATTTAAAAATTCAGGTTTCAGACTACATACATGAAAATAACTTGAACTGGTATCAAGGTAATGCTATCAAATATCTTAGTAGGTATAATAGAAAAAACAGCGACACTTCTATTCAAATACAAGATTTAAAAAAAGCTGTTCACTACATACAGCTACTAATTGAAAAAATAGACAAGGCTTAAATTCATAGCTTTTGTCGGTTTAAGGCTATTTTCATATAAATACTTAACAAGAGCCTGTTATGGGTATCTTGTCAAAAAATAAGGGGTTTTTGAGCGTTTAAATGACCCTTTAAAACAAAGATAGAACGGAGTTTGCATATGTGGTGGTCTTTAGCAAGTTTAGCCTTCAAAACTGGTACTGAAATCTATAAGAACAAAAAGGCAACAGAAGTGGCTATGAGTGAAGCAAGGCTTTTAACTGCTGAGAAAATGAAGCGAGGGGAAATAGAACTTACTACTGTTGTAAATGAAAACCAGCAATCTGGTTATAAAGATGAAATTGTATTGGCTATTGTTATTCTGCCTATTCTGGTAATTGCCTATAGTGTTTTTAGTAGCGATCCTTTAGCAAGGGAAAAGTTAAATCTATTCTTTGAATACTTTAATAATCTGCCTGATTGGTATGTCTGGCTGACCGTTGGTATCTTCGGATCAATATATGGATTGAAACCCAGCTTGGATATGTTTAAGAAGAAATAATGGACTATGTTCTTAGCACGATAGTAATTCACTACTACGAAGCGGATAGTGAAGAACAAAAAAAACAGACCACTTTTACTAAGGTAGAAGACATCTATCCATCTTTACCGGTAACAACTAATCTAATTAGAAATCTACAGAGTACCGAGAGATACAAGATTCTATTTATTGATTATCAATTAAAGTCTGTTCCTTTTAAAAAGATTAATAAGAACATCGTTAATACTTATCATTAGTTTTGAAAACCATAATACAAAACAATCGCAATCAATCCTACGCAAATATATATTTTAATTATTGGATCAAGGTAGCTGATACTATTAAATAAATAAGTAACACCATTTTTTAGAAGCCATAAAATTATTATAATAATCAAAGTATAGCTAATGGCATTTAGTATTGTAGTCATTTAGTTTCCTTCCTGTTTATTGTTGACAATAATAATGGTGAATAATTCCTTCTTCCATTATAAAATAAGATGTCCAGTTTTTAGTTACTTGGTTATTCTTATAGTATAAACTTCCTGTCCCATCGCAAGACATATAGGAGTCTCTATGAAAAATCTGAGGCTTTAAAGAACAGCTAGTTAAGATTAATAAAAGAACTATCATCTTTATCATTTTTCTTTTGTTGTGGGGGCTTTCGCCCCCGTTTTTTGTTTTAGCTGTTATCTATTATGTGAAAATAATCACTTGGAATATAGTTGTTTGGATATACACCAACTTTTTCGTGATGTGTATCTCCGTGCTTATCCATGCAAGGAATACAAAAGCTATCTGAATGAATATGATTCCAGATTTCTTTTGGAGTGTCATTACAAATTAAACATTTTTTTATAGTCATTTTTTTTTCCCTTTTGTTATTGTTCATACAGTAATAATATATATATTATATAATATAGCAATAGCTTAATAAGTGGCTATTTATATAGCTTATAGAGGGAGAATATAGTATTTGTTGCCTTCGTGGTACGAATCAAGTTTAGATTTGGGTAAAAGTTCCATTACTTGATTTAAAGTTTTAATAATCATTTTATCATTTAAACAGAAACAAATATAATAAGGTGTATATTTTGCATCACACATTACAGTTTCCCAAGCACAATACTTTTTTAAATCTCGTATCTTGATTTTATTACTTGCTTTAATTTCTGCATAGAACTGTTTATCATTCCCGTAGCAAAAATAGTCAGGCTGAGCAACCATAAGACCAAGTTTAGACCAATGTGGGATAGGACTCTCAAACAAGTTTTCATCTGCGTTGAGTAATAACTTTTTAAAAGAAAATCCTTTACTTGTACAATAATCTTCAAACCTTTTTTCAGCAAACTTAGGATCATAATTTTTAACTCGTTCATTGTAGTTCTCCTTATGTAGTTGTCCTTTTTCAAATATCTTCTTTTCCATAAGTCCTTATCTGTTGTTGCAAATATTTAATTCTTAATTTGAGTTGTTCTATATGTTCTTTAAGAAACAAATTCTCATTAGTTGATTCTTCAATTCTTCTTTCAAGGTCTAGTTCTCCTCTATCATCAATTTTTGCAAAAAAGGATTGATTTGTCATTTACCAATATGCCTTTGAGTCGCTATCCAGCTTCGCATATATTCCAAAGTAGCCAATAGATTAGAATATCCAGATTTTGCTTTAGTGTAAATTTTTTCAGCTTCTACTAAACCATCAATGTGAACTCTGTAAGCATTGTCTGCCAAAGCATAACTCTTAGCTTCTGCCATACTACAATTCTTTTCTACTCTGTATTTTACTGTTAAAGTTTCTGCTAGAATCTTCTTGTGTTCATCTAGTCGGTGGTAGGTGTATTGAGTTTCTGCAACAATATCACTTGCAGTATCTAATTCTATCTTTATTTCTTCTGGTGATTTAAGCGAACAGTATTCCATAAAGCCTTCCTTGTATTACTGGTTGTGTAAGAACTGACTAGCCTGTAAGTAGTTCTTCTTCCCTAATTCTTTTGAACATTGTGCTTTTGTATTGTTCAAAATACTTCTTGGCTTTGTAAAAGTTAGCCAAGTAAAGTTGGTGTTTTTTATATTCGTCATCACGCAACTTCTGAACTAGGGTTTTGATGTTTTGCTTCATCATTCTCCTGTTTGGTTATCTTAACTCGTTCCATTCGTAACTTGTTAAGTTTAACTGCTTTGAATTCTCCATTCTTAGAATCTAAAGCATCTTGTTCATTAGGATAATGCTCAATGTATTCAAAGAACACCGATCCAATCTTAGTTTTAATTACTGTCATTATTATATCAATATTCTTTTAATAGCAATAGTTGGGGAAACCCCACCCAATCTGAAAAGGGAATAATCAGTGTACTCATTGGGTAGGGCTGAATTCATTAAAATGAAGCCTTATAAACTTCCATCATATCTTTTATAAAAGATTGAATAGAAGCCTTGTCAGCCTTCAGTTGATTTGATTCCAAACTACTCTTGACCATAGCTGAACAAAATATCTGCATTGATTTGTTATCTATTGGCTTAGACGCATTAGCACCATAATTAAAGTCGCTTGGCTGTTCAACTCCATTATTAGCATGGTGGTCTGGTTCAAAGTTTGAGAGGTCATCATCTAAAGGTATTTCTTCAGACGGTGCAGAACCCTGTACTGGAATTATTTGTATCTTCGGCTTCTTAGTAGTGTAGTCCGATTCCACGAAGGCTTTTCCAGTTTTTTTTGAAATCTGGAAGTGCAGACTCACATTGTCCCCTTGTTTAATTCCAAGATTGTCATTGGTATATGCTGTGAACTCCTCGCTTCCAATCATTATTTTCCAGCTTGGATATTTTGAGGCTTGTCCTTGATATTGACGATTGTCAAAAGAAGCCGTTACTATTCCTATAATATTACTCATGTTATTTACCTTCCTTTTTGTTTGGTTTAAAACGATATAATTTTAAGCATGATAAAGCTGTATCATGATTGTCAGAGGTTATATCAAACTCGGCAATTCTTAAAGAACCTGTTTTTGTGGAATTAACTATGACTCCTTTAGGTACTTTGAATCCAAATTCTTCTTCTAAACAAAGGGCATAAAGATAAATTTGTACATAATATGAATCTCTAATTCCAGAAGATGTCTTCCAGTCATAGATAATGTATTCATCATTCTTTTTAAACAAAGCATCTAAAGTTCCGCAAAATTTATGCTTACGAGATAATACTTTTCTTTCAGTAAAGATTAACTCCAGTCCTTCTTGCTGGTCATACCAAGTCTTAAATTTATCAAAAGACTTCTTCATTTCTGGATTATGTATTTCAGGAACTGTTTTTTGGTGGATATAGTTTTCAATTAAATCATGTACCTGACCACCTATTAATCCAGCATTGGACATATTGGCATTGGGTGCTTTTTTAATCTGATCGTAATATCCAATTAGTTGAATCTCATCATAAGACTTACCAGCTTGGATTAACTCTCTAAATTTATTAGCACACATTAAAGAACTCCAGTTTCCTATTGCTGACGCTGGAGTCATTAGTTTTACGATTGTAGTGGCTGAAATTATTAACTCATCATTCCAAACATACTTATGTGGAATGGGATCAAAATAAAGTGTTTCTGTGTTGTCGTATAGTTTAGTTTCAATCATTGTACCTTCCCTTTGTTGATTCGTTTTTATATAGTTATTAAATTAAAATGTAAAGTATTCAACACAATTATTGTTTGTTTTCTAGTTGATAAATTTCTTTATATATTGTCTTAATATATGGAAATTTCTGCATTTTACTATGACACATAAAATTAATAGGCACTTTAAAAAAATTACTTAGTAGGGTTAATTTGGTTATAGGTATTTGATTCATTCCAGTTTCATATTTTTGTATCTGCTGGAATGTTACACCAAGAACCAAGCCCAGTTCTGATTGTGATAGTGGTCTAAATGTTAAGGGGTTTTTCTTGTATTTCTTTTGATTGAATGTTCTATTTCTTAGGTATCTTAAATTTTCACCCATGATTTTAATTAACATTAAATCTTCTTTTTTCGCAGTTTTTCTTTGGTTCATATTATTTATAAAAACCAATTTCATTCCATCTGTTTCGGAAATCAATTTGGTCTTCTGCACTTGGGTTAAGTTTTGAAAGTTCTACATGGTCTTGGTATTCTTGTTCGTGTAGTGCTTGTAGGCTTTCTCTTTCGTTTCCGTAGATGTTTATAATATCCTCTACAGTTAGCTGTTCTTCTTTTTTATTAAGTAGTTCTATTAGTCTGTTCATTTGCCTTCTCCTTTGTTAGTTTGTTTTGGTAAGTTCCACAACATTACTTTTTTCCTCTTTAAATAAGTAATACAGCACAAGAATATCCTTTTGTATTTCTTCAAAACACATATCCCTTGAGTCCTTCCACTCTAAGTGATTAAGTAAATCTAATCTCTTTGTTTTTTCATAGAGCAATTCTAGCTTTAGTTCTAGTAGTTTTTGGTTCATTGTTTTCTTCCTTTGTTTAGTTTATTATAGAGTGTCCTCTACCTTTTAAACAGCTTTTCATATAATTTTCCTGTGTTCTTTTTTCTTCAGGTATTATAAATAAAGAGTAAGGTCTTAAAATATTATTTGTAACCCAAGCACCAACCGCATCAGCCTTTGATAAATTTTGATCTGCTAAAATTCTACAATGCTGTATGTCATTAGTTACTTGTTCTGCTGTACTGTTTGGAAATGTACCAGACCTTCCAGCAGAATCTATTAGCGGTTTGTAAGCACAGTTACTCAGCACTATCGTCATTAGTAATGCTAACGACATTTTCAGTTTTTTCATATTTCCTTCCCTTGATTGTTTTTGTTTTGCTTTTAATTTCAGCTTCATAACGGGCTGATAATTTCTTTATTACATTTGGCTTCTGTGAAAAATAGAAATTTACTATTTCAATTAATTCATCTTGTCTATTTTCCTTCAACAAAATACTCAAATGTATTTTGGCAAACAGTCTTTCGTTTATCTTTTGTACCATTTTGTGTTCTCCTCTATATGTTTTAATGATTGGCTATATAGTAACTCAGCATCTTGGTCTGTTATATCAAAATCTTTTCTAGCATCAAACTTAACTATACTAGGGGAAGTTCCTGACATAATTTCTTGAATCATAGTATTAACTATATTTTGTTCCTTGTACACTTCGTGTTTTAGCATTTCTTCTTGTTGCTTATTGATTTCTTTTGCTCTTTCAAAGCTGGGTTTTAAATTGTTCATGATTGTATTCCCTTCATTTCTGTTAGTTTGCTAAATAGTTTATAATAATCTTTTTTAATAGATTGTGCATATACTACCTCTTGTTCTAAAATATAATCTCTTAACATCTCGTGTAAGATTTCTATTTCATTCTTCTTAAAGTTGTTTGCTATTCTTCCCATTTAAAAATCATTCCCAATATGCCATATACAAACATTACTGTTAAAATAATTAGTAAAAATATAAATACTGCCATTAATTGCCTTCCTGTTGCGGGGGCTTTCGCCCCCTGTTAATTTACGCTACTTTTTCCTTACCACAAAAATCAATGTTAGAATAATTAAACTCAACCAATCTAACACCATTTACAGGATCAGAAAATTTATTAGTACCAGAAAACAATAGGTTTTTTTGTTCCCAATTTTTTTCGGGGTGATTGTAAGTACATTGGTTAAATGTATAATTTTCATCTAAAAGTGTAGTAAAAGATTTAGACTTATCTATATGATCTTGGTAATCCGACCAGCACACACTATCTTTTTCTTTTTTATTTTCTGATGTCATTTGATTAACTTTTTGACCATTTAAAACAATTACTTTATTACCATCAAAATAATCTAGTATAGTAATTGTTTCTCCATTATTTTTGTAAAAAAGAGTAGTTTCTTCTTTTTGTACAACTCTTACCCAACAAAAATTATAAGTTCTTTTGGTATCTCGTCTGCTTATTATTTTGTTGTTTAGTTTTATTATATATTTCATTTTAGTTTCCCTTCCTTTTGGTTAATGTATTTTTATTGATTTAAAAGTTACTCCGTCCAATGCTTTTTCAGCTACGAACTTTCTAAAATTATTCAAAGTTTGTTTTCTGTGAAAAGAATTTATTGAATGTTTAAAAATAGAACCTAATTGAAAAAATAATTTATTATCAGTTTCTTTAATTGGTTTTCCCAACTCTTTTATGTTTCCGTCTTTTTTTACTATTATCATTTGTTTCCCTTTGTTAATTGTTAATATAAAAATAATATAGATATTTACCCCCAATGCAATACTTAACTACCATTTAATTTAGCTATTTATATAAATATAATATAATGAATTCAAACACTTATTTATGTTGCTATTTTGTTCTATTGCTACTATTAGGTTAATTGTAGCCATTCGGAGTGCCTTCCCTCAGTTTGGCTACGCTACTATGCTTATCCCAAAACGAATCATTATTAAATCCAGAGTTCATTTGGAGTGGGTTGCAAGAAATAATGTTTGCATCATCACTCGGTCAAATTATGGAGTCCAAGCCTGTCATATAAGAAATGTCTTTGGTAGAGGCGATTGTGGTATGGGAACTAAGGGTGGCGATATGTTTGTAGTACCTATGACTTGGCAAGTCCATCACGATCAACACACAATGTCTGAATTAGAATTTTATTGCAAACACAATATAAATCCTATAGAAATATCAAAATCTTTAGCATTAAAAACAATTTGCAAAAAGATCAACAACTTAGCAAAGGAAGGTTTCTATGACTACTACATTGAACAGTACGCAAATCACCAAGCAAGTGCAAAAAGCACTCTTGAATCCAAAAATATATAATAACGACAAGGAGTTTTTTGAAATAGACCAAAAGAAGATTTTATTATCTATTTTAAAAGAAAGGTTAAATATAAGCTACGCCAAGTTAGGTAAGGAATTTAATCTTACATGGTACCCAATTTATGTTTCTATTAAAACAGCTAATAAAAAATACGCAGACATTTTAAATAAAGTTAGGAAGGTGGTCAAATGAATTCTCGCAATGGATTTGTATTACTACATAGAAAAATTTGGGAATCCAAAGACTTTAAATCAACTTTAGAAACTGTAATTTTTATTTATCTATTAAGTAAAGCCTGTCATAAACCGATTGAAGTTCTTTATAGAAGAAAAAGAATCTCCCTACAACGAGGGGAAGTTTGTATCGCTTTAAGAGATTTGGCAAAGAAGTTTGAGATAACTTTGAAGCGAACTAGGACTATAATTAGTAGCTTAATAGGGGCACAGAATATGGCACAAAGAAGGGCACGAACTTTAAGCGTTTATAGTATTGTAAAATATAACAAATATCAAAAATTGGAGAAGCCAAAGGCACAAGATAGGGCACAAGAAGGGGCAGACAGAATAATAAATACTAATCAAATAAATAAAAGTAATATATATATAGAGAAAACTCCTATGATTAATAAATATAAAAAGATAGAAATACCTAAGTCTAGCAAACCTACCTTGAAGAACCTTAGAACAGAAATATTTGAAGAAAAGGTTTATTCCGAGTTTGAGATTGCCAGAAAACGGTTAAGTTCTGATAGATTTGAGGAATTTGTAAAACAACGCCTTGCAACTGATAACAAATCAAACTAATAAGCAAATTAATAGTATCTTTAAACTTAACTCAGTAGCCTTGCATGAAGAAACCTACTCAATTAAAATTTGGACATAGGGATTTTAAAATAAAATATATCTCAAAAAAAGAAGCATCTAAAAGAAAAATATATGGAGAAGTGGACACCTCTACTAACACTATAACAATAGACAAATCATTAGACGATAAAGTTAATTTTAACACCATTATACATGAAGTCATACATGTGATAGCAGAGCATTATGCGTGGAATCTACCAGCTAAAAGTGAAGAATTAGTTTGCGAAACCACAGGCAACGCACTCTCAGATGTATTTAATCAGAATCCAAAACTTATAGAATACCTTGCATTTGCTTTCAAAAAGTAGTAGGCAATAAATAACGATCACATATCGGTAAATTATGGAACTAAAAACTAGAAAAGTATCTGACCTTATACCCTACATCAATAATAGTAGGACACATTCCGAAGAACAAATCATGCAAATCATGTCCAGTATTAAAGAATTTGGATTTACGAACCCTATTCTATTGGAAGAAGAAAACGGAATTATAGCTGGGCATGGTAGATTATTAGCTGTTAAGAAAATGGGCTGGGAAGAAGTCCCTTGCGTAACTATTAAAGGATTAACTAAGACACAAATTAAGGCATTAAATATAGCTGACAATCAAATAGCTTTAAATGCTGGGTGGGATTTAGACAAGCTATCTTTAGAAATAGAAGGGCTGGAAGAAAATAATTTTCCTCTAAATATATTAGGATTTGATGATAACTTTATGAAAATTTTAAACGAAGACGTGCATATATTGGATTCAATGCCAGAATTGAAAGATGGGGATAAAGAGCCATTTCAACAAATGACTTTTATTCTCCACGATTCTCAAATAGAGAAGATGATTTTAGCCTTAGATATAGCAAAAAAAGAAAAGCCGGACAACTCTGTTAATACCAATCCAAATGCAAATGCCATATTTGAAATATGTAAATTTTACTGTAATCAAAAATATGAAAGCTAAAGATATTACTATCAAACCAATTTCATCAAAAGATGCGAACAAATTAGTTCAAAGAGTTCACTATTCTGGCAAATTTGTTCAAAACTCAGTTCTTCATTTCGGAGTGTTCTTAAAGGATAGACTTCATGGTGTTATGCAATTCGGAAACCCAATAGATAAAAGAAAAGTTTTACCATTAGTCAAAGATACAAAATGGAATAATATGCTTGAATTAAACAGAATGGCTTTTAACGATATACTTCCAAGAAACAGTGAAAGTAGGGCTTTATCAATAGCTTTTAAATTAATTAAAAAACATTACCCTAACATAGAGTGGATTCTGTCTTTTTCAGACGGAACTCAATGTGGTGACGGAACTATATATAGGGCTTCAGGATTCTATTTAACAGGAATTAATAAAAATCAAACAATTCATAAATTGCCAGATGGAAATATTGTGGCTAAGCACGGAACATCAAAAATAGATTTTACAAACTCGGTAAAATTAAAAGGTTATCAACTAAGATATATTTATTTTTTAAAACCTGAAGCTAAAGAACGATTAACAGTTCCTATAATTCCTTTTTCTAAAATAAAAGAAATGGGTGCTTCAATGTATAAAGGTGTGCGAGTGCCTAATAGTAGGGCTTCTGATGACCAATTAGAAAAAGATGGTGCAAACCCAATCCACTCGCTCCAAAATTAATTATGACAGAAACAAAAGCTGGTAGACCTAAAAAAGAACTTGATAAGGAACAAGTTTATAAATTGGCTCTTATGCACTGCAATATGCAAGAGATGTCAGACTTCTTTGGAGTAGATGTAAAGACTCTACGGGTTAATTACTCCCAAGAAATACTAAAAGGTAAAGCAGAGGGAAAAATAAGACTTAGAAGAAAACAGTTTCAAGTAGCTGAGAACGGCAACTGTTCAATGTTAATTTGGCTAGGTAAGCAAGTGCTAGGACAGTCAGACCAACAAAGTGGAGATGACAATACTCCATTACCATTGTCAGATATATTTTGAAAAAATCTAGTGCATTAGCTTATGTTGGGCATAACGCAAACGGCGATAGGGAAAAAGACGACTTCTACCCTACGCCAGAAAGTGCAACTCAATCTCTTTTAGATAATCAAAAATTTGAAGGCAATATATTAGAGTGTGCCTGTGGGAATGGTGCAATGTCCAAAGTAATGATTAGCAATGGTTATGATGTTTTTAGTTCTGATCTAATTGATAGAGGTTATGGAGAAACGGGGATAGACTTCTTAGAATCCACCAAGCAATTTGATAATATTGTAACCAATCCACCTTTTAAATTAGCAACAGAATTTACTTTACATTCTTTTGAACTTGCCAGAAAGAAAGTGGTTATGCTTTCTAAAATATCTTACTTAGAGGGAATCAAAAGAAGGGAACTAATCTTTAACCAAAATAAACTAGAAAAGGTGTTAATATTTAGTAGGAGAGTACCTTTTAAAAAAGAATCAACGCAATCTTTAGCTGGTGGATTAATGGCTTTTGGCTGGTTTATTTATGATGTTAATTACAATGGGAAACCAACAATAGACTGGATATGATTAAATACTTTTTGTTTATGCACATAATGGTCGCCAATCCAACCGGACAAGTTCCTAATGTTTATGATTTTTGGTTTACAGAACCAGAGTTAAGATACTACGCAACAGAAAAAGATTGTATTACCAATGCAGATCAAGTAATGATTTGGGCAAAGAATAATATGGAATCTAAAAAATTAACAGTACTAAAGACATGGTACGAATGTGTGGGGAAAGATGAACAAGTATCATTTAATCATAAACCTAGAGGACATAAAAAACTATGAAATTAATTTTAGACAAGAAGTACTTAACAAAGCTTTCTACTATCAGGCAAAAACTATCTTGCTTTACGGACACTCTTTTAAAGCCAGTAAAGAAACTATTGAACAACAAACTTTTACTAGCAACTTCAACCATCATTACGATCTTATTGTTGTTAGTAATCTTTTAGAAACTGTACCCTTAGATTATTTAAGCATAGTAATTAAAGATATATTCAGCTATTCAAGTAAGCATGTTATGGTAATACTAAATTATAAAGCAGATATGTATCAACCCATCATTAAACAACTAAGCAAATACCCAAGACACTCCTTTTATTTTAATGCTTAAACTATATTTAGAACAGGCAAAGTTACTTCATCTAAATGATAAAAAATGGACAGGCATTACAGTAAGACAATATATACCCACCATAAATAAATTACGCAAAGATTATAACTTACAAACAATGTTAGATTATGGATGTGGCAAGGCACAGCATCATGACCTTACTTGGAAAGCCACTAAGTATGATCCAGCTATCCCTGAGTTTAATGTTAAGCCTATAGGCACATTTGATTTGGTTATTTCAACAGATGTATTAGAGCATATCCCAGAAGAAAATATAGACAATATTATTGCAGACATATTTAGCTATCAAGGCAAATGGGTATTTGTTTCTGTATGCTGTAGAGAAGCAAGAGAAATATTACCCAATGGAATGAACGCACACGCAACTGTTAAGCCTGAAGACTGGTGGAAAGATAAGTTTAATAAATACAAAGATTATCAACTGGTATTCTCAAGATAATGTTTGATCCATTTACTTACATGAAGGATAAGGATTTATTAGTTATAGGAAATGCTGTACCGGACAAAGAACCTGACTATTCAAAATATAATTGCATTGTAAGAATGAATCTTGGAATCAAAACCACACCTTGTGATGTATGGATTAATAACCTTGTTAATAAATCACATAAATTTCTGGGGGATATACCAGAGAACAAGAATATTATAAGGCTTAATGCTGAAAAAGAAGGCAAGAGAATGAACAGAATGCCTACTGAATTAAAGCCTCACGCTTGGTTATGGAACGCCAATGATTATAATCTTATGTGTAAAGAATTAGATTATGAAAAACCTACCACAGGATTAGTTAGTATCTATTGGCTATTAAATAATATTAAGTTTAACTCCATGACTATTACAGGGTACGATTTCTTTAAGACTCCTAATAGATATACGATGGAAGTACACCCAACTTCTAAAACATATGTATATCCAAGCCATGATATTACAAAAGATAAACACTGGATTATGAAATGGTTTGAAGAAGGTAAGTATGCCATTATCTGAACCACAAAAACAAGTATGTTTATCTAATAAGAGATTCAGAGTCCTAGTTACAGGAAGAAGATTTGGCAAGACACATTTATGCCTTACTGAAATACTTAGGAAAGCTAGGTTTGCAGATAACGGCAAGATATTTTATGTGAGTCCTACTTACCGAATGAGTAAGGAGATCATGTGGAAACAACTCAAGAAAAAAGTTAAAGAATTAAGGTGGGTTAAATATATTAATGAAACAGAACTAACTTTAGTCTTAATCAATAATTGTCAGATTAGTTTAAAGGGTGCAGATAAGTCAGGAGATAATCTCAGGGGTGTTGGTCTTAACTTTCTTGTATTAGATGAGTTCTCAGACATTCCAGAGGAAGCATGGAGTGAAGTTCTTAGACCTACCATTTCTGATAAGTATGTTAATGGCGAGGTGTTATTTGTAGGAACACCTAAAGGAGTTGGTAACTGGTCATTTGATATGTACCAAAAAGGTAAGTCAGGTGATCCAGAGTGGGAGTCATGGAAGTTCACTACTATAGAAGGTGGACAAGTAGAACCACACGAGATTGAACAAGCAAAAAAAGATTTAGATGAGAGAAGTTTTAAACAAGAATACTTAGCTTCATTTGAAACATACTCAGGCGTAGTCTATTATAACTTTGAAAGAGAGAACAATGTTAAGCCTTGTAAATATGATCCACAAGCTATTATCCATGTGGGATTAGACTTTAACATTGATCCAATGTCAGCTTGTTTATTTCATTTAAAGAATAATGTAGCAGAGTTCTTTGATGAGATAGTTATTTACTCCAGTAACACAGATGAATTTATTGATGAGTTACTAGGAAGATATCCTAAAAATAAGATTGTAGTTTATCCTGATCCAGCTTCAAGACAACGCAAGACTTCTGCTGGTGGAAGAACTGATCTTACTATCTTGACCAACGCTGGTTTTAATGTTAAGTGTAAAAATACTCATGCTTTAGTTAGAGATCGGATTAATAGTGTAAATTCAAGATTAAAGAATTTTGATGGTTCAAGGAATATATTTATTGATCCCTCTTGCAAAAACCTTATTAATTCGTTAATGAAACAAATGTATAAAGAAGGTACAAATATACCTGAAAAAACTGGACACGATCATATGGTAGACGCACTTGGTTACGGCATAGAATATATCTTCCCCATAACTTCAAACTTACCACCTTCACAACCTAAGAGATTTAGCTAATGGCATATTCAAGACAAGAAATTCTAAAACAACACGATCATTACAAAGCATTTGCAGACAGATGGCAATATTTTATCCGTTCTTATTTGGGTGGGGAAGAATACAAAGAAGGTAAGTTCCTACAAACCTACAACCTAGAACTAGAGAATGAGTTTTACAAACGATTAAGATTCACTCCATTAGATAACCATTGTAGAAATGTAGTTCATATTTATTCATCATTCCTATTTAGAATCAAGCCAACTAGAAAACTAGGTTCATTAGAGCAAGACTCTACCATTAATATGTTCTTAGATGATGCTGATTTAGAAGGTAGATCATTCTCTCATTTGATGAGAGAGTTGCAAACTTACGCTAGTGTTTATGGTCATTGCTGGGCTATCATGGACAAACCAAACTCCAATGCAAGAACTAGAGCAGAAGAATTAAACCAAGAGATTAGACCTTACTTAAATATCTATACACCTGAGAATATTGTGGATTGGAATTACACCAGAGCAACTTCAGGAAAATATTACTTAGATTATTTGAAGGTTAGAGAACACAAAGACAGCCAAAAAGAAATCTATCGTGTTTGGTACTTAGACAAAATTGATACAGTTAGATTAAACAGCGTAGGTGTTACTGACCCTGTGGTTATAGACTCTGTTGATAATCCTTTGGGACAAATCCCAGCAGTTATTCTACTCAATCAAAGAAGTCCTATGAGAGCAGTAGGCGTTTCTGATCTAACAGATATAGCTGACTTACAAAGAGCAATCTATAATGAGTTATCTGAGATTGAACAATTAATTAGATTATCCAATCACCCTTCCTTAGTTAAGACTAGAGATGTTGATGCTTCTGCTGGTGCTGGTTCTATTATTGAAATGCCTGACAATTTAGACACTAATTTAAAACCATATTTACTTCAACCTAGTGGGTCAAACATAGACTCAATTTTAAGAACTATTGAAATGAAAGTAGATTCAATTAATAGACTTGCTCATGTAGGTGCAGTTAGATCCACATCTGATAGAGTATCTTCTGGTGTTGCACTCAGAACAGAGTTTCAATTACTTAATGCAAAACTTACTGAGAAAGCAAACTTAATGCAATTGGCTGAAGAACAAATTTGGAGATTGTATGCAAGATGGCAAGATAAATCTTTTGACGGGGAAATCATATACCCTGATTCATTTGATCTTAGAGATTGGGCAACTGATTTAGAAGTATTACAACAAGCAAAAGCATCTAACATTAAATCTAATACCTTTGTTAAAGAACTAGACAAACAAATAGCAAGAACAGTTATTGAAGATGATGAAGTATTATCTATAATTGATGATGAAATAGACCAATCAACAACGAGGTTAGGTGAGTTTCCAATTACACAGATTGAAACACCTACTATTTAATAGTGGCAAAAGATTTATTAAAAGAACTCCAAGCCTTTCGTGCTGAAGCACTTACTTCATTGGAAGATAAACAACAAGAACTTTTAATTAAAGCATTACAAAGATTAGAGGCAGATGTTGTAGCAAAAGTTAGTAAGCTACCTAATGCGAATGGTATTTTATTTGATACTAGATTAGCTATTGAAATAAGACCTAAACTCCAACAAGCCATTGAGCAACTTTATTTGCAACCAGTACAATCTTTTATAAAGGATTATGATAAAATAGCTGGGAACATTGTAGCAACATATGGAAAACTTCCAATACCATCAGAATTTTCAGAAATAACTGAAATAGACTTAAGTGTCATTCAACAACTAAAAAAAATTAGCTTCTCACAATTCCAAAACTTAGGAAATGAGTTTGTTGATACTTTAGCAAATGAAGTGTATCAAAGCACTTTAGTTGGAAGACCCCTAAGAGATATGATTAGTACAATTAAGGGTAAAATTAATGGTATCTATCAACAAGCTGATTCTAAAAAAGCACAAGAGTTGGTAAATTATATTGCTAATAATCCCAATGGTGCAGAAGTAGATACAGCAGTTTCTCAATTACAAACAGTCTATGGCAGAAATAGTTTGGGTGATAATTTAAATAGATATGCAACTCAAATAGTGCAAGATTCATTAATGGGATTTGATGGTCAATTTGCAAAATATAGAGCAGATGAAGCTGGATTAACTTCCTATATTTATTATGGTAGTTTAATAAGAGATAGTAGAGATTTTTGTGTAGAGCATTCTGGTCAAGTTTTAACAGAAGCAGAGATTAGAGATATTTGGGCAAACGAAACTTGGGCTGGTAAAGCACAAGGAGATCCATTTGTTGTTAGAGGTGGTTATAACTGTCGCCACAGCTTTCAACCAGTCAATCCAGATTGGATAGATGCTATAGGCAACTATAAATTAGATTGACAAAACAGGCAGTAAAATAATATAAGGAGTAATACAATGAACGAGCAACAAAACAAGAACTCGGTGGAACAAACTCAAGTTCCTACAAAAAATGAGGAAATAGTTACTGAAGTTTCTAGCGAAGCTAAAGTGGACTCTAAGGCTTTTACAGAAGAACAAGTAGAAGCAATAGTTCAAAGAAGATTAGAGAGGTATAAAAAAACTGTATCTAATAAACTTGATGGACTTGACTTAGAAGAAGCTAAAAAACTTCTTGAAGAAAAGAAACAAAAGGAACAAGAACTTGCCTTACAAAGAGGCGAATTTGATAAAGTGTTAAAAGATACAGTATCAAAAAAGGATAGTAGAATATCTTCTTTGGAATCTGAGTTACAGAAGATTAGAATTGACGAAACATTAATCAATACTGCTTCTCAACTTAAAGCAATTAATCCTAATGAAGTGAAAGCTTTATTAAGAAGTTCCTTAAAGTTAAATGACTCAGGTAAAGTAGAAGTAGTTTCTGAAAATGGAACTCCTCGCTACAATGATAAGGGCGATATAATGAGTGTGAACGAATTAGTTGCCGAATATCTAAATAACAATCCACATCATGTGGTCGCTTCCCCAAGAGGTAGCGGTTCGCAAAGTGGGATTGGTGGCAATACACTAAAGCCATTTAATATAGCTGATTTAGATTTAAGCAAAGCAGATGACCGCAAGGTTTATGCAGAGTTTAAAAAACAACGAGATCAACAGGGTGGATTGAAGGCAAAAATAGTAAATAACAATTAACCTAAAGGACAAACAAACATGGCAAACGAAACAACATCAAGCACACTAGCGGAACTGTACACAGAGATTATTCAAGAAGCGATTTATACCTTCCAAGAAAACTCTGTTATGCGACCACTAGCAACAACCTACTCAATAACTGGTGCTGGAAAACAAATAGCTGTACCTGTATATCCAGCAGTTAGTGCATCAGCATTAACCGAAGGAACAGACCTATCAAATACTGCTATTAACCCTACTGAAGCTACAATTACTGCTTCTGAAGTGGGTTTAATGACAACTCTAACTGACTTAGGTAGAGATTCTGCATCAAGAAATGTAGCATCAGATATCGGTAAGTTATTTGGAGATGCTTTAGCTAAAAAAGTAGATGTAGATTTATCAGCACTATTCGCTTCATTTTCAAGCGACATAGGTGGTAATACAAGCGAACTAACTGCTGACCTTCTTTTTAAAGCACAAGCAACTTTAAGAACATTGGGAGTACCCGCACCATACTACGGTGTGTTTCACCCTAAAGCAGTTTTCAACTTGAAGAAAACTTTAACAAACGCTGGTTACACTACATCATCAAATGCAATTTCTGAAATCGGAAACAAAGCATTGATGGACGGATATATCGGCAGAATAGCTGGTATTGATGTATTTGAAAATGCTAACTTAGTCGTAGATGCCTACGATGACTCAGTTGGTGGAGTATTCCACCCTAGTTCAATCGGTCTTGCAATGAAAGCAGATTTCAAACTTGAATCTCAAAGAGATGCTTCTCTAAGAGCAAGTGAAATCGTTGCAACTATGACTTACGGAACAGGTGTTATTAAATCTAATTACGGTGTTGCAGTAACTGTGGACACTGCATTTTAATTAATGCTACCAATGGTGGGGAGTAAAATCCCCACCTACTTAAAGGATTTAATATGGCGAATTTTACAGTAGATACAGATTTAACATTTTACCAATCAGACATTTTAGGATTTGGGATTGCTAACTTCACAACTCCCAATGATTACCACGCACAAGCCAGAGCAGATATAGAACGAGATTTAAGAATTAAATGGTTTCCAGTTTATAAAACAAACATTGAAAAAAACATTTCAGTACTAGGTACTGTAGAGATGGACGGAACTAAACTAACAAACTCACAATGGAAAAGATGTTCTGTATTTAAAGTAATATCTGATTACGCTTGTCCATTACTTACTAAATTTAACAGTTCTGATAACCTTGATAGATTTCAAGTAATGATGAACCATTACAGCACACTCTATGAAAAAGAACTTACTGATGTAATGAGAGATGGTGTTGAATATGATGATGACTCCTCTGGAACAATAACCACATCTGAGAAAGAACCTTATCATAGACTTAGATTGATAAGATGAAGATTACTGTTAGTGATAATGTCCTTAAAGTTGCCAATAATTTTGACAAACAAATTAAAGAACAACCACTTTTAGTAAAAAAGGCATTGAGTGCAACTGCCGAATTTCTTATATTTTTAATTAAGCAAAAAACAAAAAAAGGAATAGATGTAGATGGCATACCATTTGTATCCTACACACCTGAATATAAAGAATTTAGACAAGATAAGGGATTTGGAACTAAGCCTGATTTATATTTTTCGGGCAACATGATAAGCAACATTGTCCACAAAGCCACCTCAAGTAGTGCCAATATATTCTTTGCAAGTAAGTTTGAAAATACAAAAGCACTACAAAATCAAAGTAAAAGGAAATTCTTTGCTATTGGTGGTAGAGATGTTAATTCAATACTTGATGTCTTTAAAAAAGAATTTAACAAAGGAAGTAAAATATGAGCAAAAGAGAATCTATAGCAAATAATATTATCACTGTACTTACTGCGGTAACCAGTCCTATTACTATTAAGAAGATTACTAGAGAACCTTTTAATATATCTGAATTATCAGAACAGCAATACCCAGCAATTTTTATTCAATCAGGTAATGAATCAAGAAGCGATGAAACCATGACCTCTACAAGCGTAACAAGACAGGCACAAGCTGAATTTGTAATAGTGGGATTTGTCAAAGGTACAGACACAAACATAGACACAAAACGAAATGAATTAATCACAACTATTGAAACAGCATTAGAATCTGATAGAAGCAGAGGTGGGTATGCAAAAAAAACCGAAATTGTAGATGTATCTACAGATGAGGGAACTTTATATCCAATCGGTGGAATCAGAATAGTTGCTAGAGTAATCTATCAATATACTGCTGGTACACCTTAACATTTAACAAAAGGAAACCTAATGGCGACACACACAGGCTCAGAAGGTACAATTAAAATTGGAACAGATGTAGTTGGAGAACTAAGATCATTCTCATTAGAAAGTACTGCTGAAACTATTGAAGATACTTCAATGGGCGACACTAACAGATCATACAAAGTAGGGCTGAAATCTTTTACTGGAAGTGCATCTGTATTTTTTGACGAAACAGACGCTGGACAAATACTTTTAGTAGCTGGTGCAGAAATAACAATTAACACTTACCCCGAAGGTGCAACATCTGGAGATACTTACTACACTGGTTCAGGTATTGTTACTGGAAGAACAATCAATTCATCTTTTGATGGAATGGTAGAAATGGAAATTTCATTTCAAGGTAATGGTGCATTAACAGAAGCAACAGTTTCATAATAAGGAAGAAATAAAACATGAGTGTAATAGATAGAGTTAAAGAACATTTTGAATCACAAGGGGTTAAACAAATTGAAGTTGCCGAGTGGGGCGAGGAAGGACAACCTCTAGTGATTTACAGCAGTCCATTTAATCTTGGAGAAAAACGAGGGCTTTTTAAAAACGCAAAGAATGATGATTTAGGCGTTCTTGTAGATGTGATAATGTTAAAGGCTAGAGATAAAGATGGAAACAAAATATTTAAGTTAGATGATAAACAGACATTACTAACTTCAGCAGATCCAGAAGTAATAGGTAGAGTAGCAACGACAATGTTAAATACACTAACTTACGAGGACGCAGAAAAAAAGTAAAAACCGATTCAGAGTTGTATTCCATAATGGCTTTGGGTTATGAACTAAAAAAAAGTATGGAAGAAGTATTGTCAATGAGCCAAGAAGAATTTACTTATTGGATAGCTTATTTTAAGTTGAAGGCAGAAAAAGAGAAACAACATGGCACAAGATCAGCAATTAAACATAAGGCTTGATGTAATAGATGGTGCAAGTAAAGCCTTAAAAGGAATTAAAAATTCTTTATTTAGTTTAAAAGGTGCTTTAATTGCTATTGGTACTGGAGTAGCTGTTAAGGCTTTAGTTAATATTGGCAAATCTGCTGAAGAAACTAGAGTAAGATTAAATCTTTTAACTGGAGATGTAACTAAAGGTGGTCAAGCATTTAACCAGTTCACTCAATTTGCAGTAGATTCAAAAGTTCCTTTAGATGAAGTTATAGCATCAGCTAAAAAATTATTAGGGCTGGGTTCTTCACCACAAAGACTAGCTAAAAATTTAGAGATCATTAAAAACATATCTGCACAAACAGGTTTGTCTTTTGAACAAACTGTAGATCAATTTGGAAAAGCAACTACTAAAGGATTAGACAGTGCTAGATTATTTGCTGATGAAAACATTAGAGTTCTTATGGGAATCCCAAAAGGACTAGAAGTTAGTGGCAGAGAGGCTTTGTCATTATTTGAAAAAGACTTTTCAGGATCAGGTAGATTTGGTCAAGCAAATAAATCAATTAAAGATACTTTAACAGGAACTATTATAGGATTACAAAACTTATTGTTTGTATTTTCTAGTCAAATTTCAAAAGGATTTTTTGGAGAACTGAAAAAACAACTGGGAGATTTAGAAAAATTTTTTAACACTAATAAAGAGGTAATTATAAATTTTGCCAATTCAGTGGGAACTACATTAGCCAACGCTATTGTATTTGCTAGTAAGGCTTTTAAAATAGCATTTGATAATGCTAATTTATTAATAAGTTTATTTGTAAGTGCTAAAGTATTCCAAGCAATAAGAGCAATACAATCTATGGCAATTGCTATGGGTTTATTAAATTCATCTATACTTGCAAATCCTATTGCGTTAGTCTTAAGTGCTATTGCTGGTGTTATTGTTTTAATAGCTACTAATTGGGATAAATTAAGCAAAAGTATTTCAGACTATACAGCCAAAGTAAAAGAAGCACGAAAAGAAACAAGTGGCTGGTCAGTTGATATGAGTGGAGAAGTTGGAGAGGGATTAGCCAATGTTTTAGGAACAGATCAGGCAATTAAGGAGTTAGAAAAAACTCAAGAAGCAATTAAAATAATAAAAGAAGAAATCTCCAAACCAATAAATGATTCATTTTTAGAAAAAATATTAGATAAGTTTAAAGAATTAACTGAAATAACAAAAACTACAACTACTGTTATTGCAGAAGAAATGGTTAACGCTATTGATAAAGTTTCTCAAGGTATTGCAGAATCTATTGTTCTTGGAAAGAATTTAAAAACATCATTAAGAGAAGTTGCTCAAACCATCTTAGTAGATATAATAAAAGCACAATTAAAAGAAATTGGTGTTCTATTGACAAAACTTGCTTTAGAAAAATCAATTCTATTTTATAAACAAGCACAAGCATCAGTAAGTGGTGGTAGTGGAATATTTAGTTCAATACTAGGTGCTTTTGGTAGCGGTGGCACAACAGCTATTGACACATCAGTTATATCTCCTTTTGCAGAGGGTGGAAGTGTTAAAGGCGGAGAACCAATTACTGTTGGAGAAAGAGGTAGAGAAGTATTTATGCCTAACACAGACGGAACAATAATACCTAGTGAAAAATTGGGTGGTGTTAATAATATTAATTTCACAATCCAAGCAAATGATGTTAGAGGTATTAAGGAATTATTAATAGATAATAGAGCAACTATTACTAATATTGTAAATCAAGCACTTAACTCAAGGGGCAAATCAGCTTTAATATAATATGAGTGGTCAATTTCCTACATCTCCAGTACCAATGTCAGTAAACATAGCTTCAGACCAAGCCACTATTGTTTCAACAACTGTTTCTGGAAGAAGACAAGCAAGACAAATTGATGGTCAAAAATTTAAACTAACATCAAAATTTCCAGTAATGTCAAGGGTAGAGTTTGCACCCATCAAGGCATTTGTAATGAAGCAAAGATCACAACTAAATACATTTACTTTTATTCCACCAACTATTTCTAATGCACAAGGCTTAGCTTCAACTGTGATTTCTACTAATGCTTCTATAACTGCTGGTGCGATTACTGGCACAGTAGATGGTATGACAATATCAACTAACGGAATATTAAAAGCTGGAGATTACTTTAGATTCACAGGTCAAACAAAAGTCTACATGGCTGTTGATGATTTAAACGCAGACGGATCAGGAGAGGGAACTTTAACATTTGAACCACCTTTAAGAACTACTGTCGCAGACAATGCTATCATTATTTATGACAATGTAGATTTTACAGTAGGGCTTAATGGAGATATTCAAGAATACTCAATAGGAGTAAATAATTACTTTCAATATGAAATAGATTTAATTGAGATATTATAATGGCAAGATCCTTATCAGCTTCTATAATTTCGGAATTAGCCACCAACTCTTTAAACCCTGTTGAATTAGTTTATTTAGGAGTAGAAAATGGTTATTATTTTACAGACCATTATAAAAATATTACTTTTGATAGTAATACTTATGCCTCATCATCTGTTTATCTTGGTTCTTCTGAGGCTAGTGAGTCTTCTGAAGTTGCTGTTAACAATCTTGTTGTTAATTTTTCAGGTGCAGACCAAGTTATTATTTCTTTATTTCTTCAAAATGAATACATGGATAAAAGAGCTTGGGTGTACAGAGGTTTCTTAAATGATAGCCAAGAACTAATTAGTGAGCCGTTTTTACTATTTGATGGAAGAATTGAAAACTTAAATATAGAAGAAAACGAAACCACATCTAATGTAAATATATCTATTGCTTCACACTGGGCAGATTTTGATAAAATAAAAGGAAGAAGAACTAACACAAATTCTCAAAGGTTACATTTTTCTAGTGATAAAGGATTTGATTATGCTTCTCAAACAGCAAAGGAAATCAAATGGGGCAGAGGATAAAAGATATTTATAGAGTTGTTGCTTTATATAGACAATTTACAAGATATGATAAGTTGCACTATCAAGACATAGTGAAATTAATTTTACCATCTATCAATTTAGGTCAATATCAAATACACAGGAATAAAACTAAAGATGTAGGTTTTACAAATTGGGCATTTTTAAGTGATAATGTTGAACAAAGATTTATGACTACTGGAAGACTTAAAAGTAATGAGTGGAACTGCGGTCATAACGCTTGGCATATTGAAACTATTGCCAAAAGTAATGTTAGGGAAATTATGAACTGGACTAAAGAATACTTCAAAGGAGTCCTAAAAATTGACCAACCTTTAAAATGGTTAAGAATATCTGATAACTCTCATATTTATAGAGTATCTAAAAAACACAAAAGGGAGTTTCACATCTAATGGGATTAGATCCAGTAACAGCCGCCATAGTACAATTTGTCGTAGTAACGGCTATTAGCTGGGTATTAAAGCCAAAGCCACCTAGCCAACCTAGCCAACCAGAAGCAATACAAGGCATCTTAGTTAATAAAGCATCTAACAACGAACCTATTCCAGTTGTTTATGGAACAAGACAAGTTGGTATTTCAAGAGTATTTGTAGAAAGTTCAGGAACAGACAATCAATCTCTTTACATGGCTGGAGTACTTTGTGAAGGTGGTGGATATGGAATTGAAAGTATAGAAGAAATTTATGTTAATGATAAATTAGTAACTTGGAGTGGTTCTTTAGATCATGGTGTAGTTAGAACTGTAGGTAGTGGAGATGCCAATTATTACAAAAGTGAAAGTTTAATTTCTGTTCAATCCTTTAAAGGATATGATGACCAAATAGCATCTACACTATTAGATGAAAGCACAAGCTGGGATAGTGATTACAAATTATCCAATGTAGCCTATGTTGCGTTTAAGTTTAAATGGAATCAAGACGCATTTAATTCATTACCAGAAATTAAAGTAACCTTAAAAGGAAATAAAATTTACGATCCAAGATTAGATTCAACAAAAGGTGGTTCAGGAACACATAGAGAGGACACAGCATCAACTTGGGAATATTCAAATAATTCACCATTAGTTCTTTTGGACTATTTAAGAAATCAAAGGTACGGAAAAGGTATTCCCAATTCTGCATTTGAAACAAACTACGATTCTTTTAAAACTTCAGCAGATACATCAGAAACACAAGTTACACCTTATACTGGCGGTGCAACTATTAATTTATTTGAAACCAATGCTGTAATTCCCACAGAGGATAAAGTTATTGATAATGTAAGAGAATTATTAAATCCAATGAGAGCAATATTTAATTATACTCAAGGTAAATATTTTCTAATTATAGAAGATGCCAATAGTTCTGTGTTTAGTTTAAACTCTGATAATATTATTGGTGGTATTAAAATATATGGAGAGAAAAAAAATACGAAGTATAATAGAATAATTGGAACATTTGTTAATCCATTAAAAGAATGGCAATCAGATACAATATCATTTCCACCTTATGATGATTCAGCTTTACCAACAGCAGACCAACACGCAACTATGTTGGCACAAGATAATGGAACTTTATTAGAAGGTAACTTTGATTTTAAATTTATAACCAGTCCTTATCAAGCCGAAGAACTTTGTGAAATTGTTTTAAAGAGATCAAGAAATGCTTTGTCAATAGAAGTCTTGGTAACCTCTGAGGCTTTAAATTTAACCATAGGAGATATTGTAGATATAACTTACTCCACTGGTGGTTTTAGTGCCAAGCCTTTTAGGGTTTATGGACTATCAATAAATACTAATAACACAGTTGGTTTAAAACTTATTGAACACCAAGATAATTTTTATACTTGGAGTTCTAAAGCACAAGCACCAACTATAGCTGATACAGTTTTACCAAACCCATTTACTGTCCAACCACCAGCTTCCGTTACATTGTCTGACCAATTAATTGCCTACAACGATGGTACTGTCATAGTAGCATTAGATATTTTAATAGGTGCAAGTCCTGATTCTTTTGTTGATTATTATCAAGTGGAATATAAGAAAAATTCTGAGGCAGATTATATTATCTATTCACAAGGTAGTGGATTAAATCACAGAGTGTTAAATGTTATTGACCAAGAAATTTACAATGTAAGAGTTAAGGCTATAAACACATTAGGAATCTCATCTACTTATGCTTCTGCTACTAGAACTATTATTGGTGCGATTGCACCACCAGCAGATGTTGAAGATTTTTCATGCAATGTAATTAATGGAGATGCTCATTTAAGTTGGTCTGCAGTAGCTGATCTTGATCTTGCCTATTATCAAGTGAGATACTCTACTGCTATTAGTGGTGCTGAATGGCAGAACTCAGTTAATTTAGTTAATAAGATTGCACGACCAGCCACCTCAGTAACTGTTCCAGCACGAACAGGTAGTTTTTTAATTAAGGCAGTTGATAAGCTAGGAAACTTTAGTACCAATGAAGCAGTCATTATAAACACTATTGTTAGCGATTTAAACGCTGTTGCAACCCAAACAGAATCTCCAACTTTTTCAGGAACAAAAACTAATGTTATTCTTAATGATAGTAATTACCTAAGATTAGGTTCTTCAGAATTATTTGATTCAGCAGTTGGATTGTTTGACGATGGTACAGACTTATTTGAATCAGGATTAACAGCTAACGATTTGTATGCTACAGGGTATTATGATTTTGCAAGTATTATTGATCTTGGTGCAACCTACAAATCAAGAGTAACAGCTTCTATTACTCAAAGCGTTGATAACATAGATGACTTGTTTGATAATAGAGTTGGATTATTTGAAGATCAGGGTTCTAACTTTGACGGAGATACACCATCTAATTGTGATTCACATTTAGAATTGGCTACTTCAACTGATAATATAACTTACACTTCATTTAGAAATTTTGTGGTGGGAGATTACAATGCCAGATACTTAAAATTTAGATTGGTTTTGTCTTCTTTAGATTTGGCTTCTACACCAGTAGTTCAAACAGTAAGCGTTACTGTGGATATGCCGGATAGAATATTTAGTAATAACGACATAGCTTCAGGAACAGGAGTTTATTCTATTGTCTTTACAAATCCATACTATTCAAGTAATTACGCAGTAGGTATTACTGCACAAGGTTTATCTACAGGTGATTATTACCTATTAACAAATAAGACAGTCAGTGGTTTTGATATTGCTTTTAAAAACAGTAGTGATATAGGAATAACAAAAACCTTTGACTATTTAAGTAGAGGATATTAATTTATGGCACAAGCAGACCTAAGTATTGAGAATCAAAGTTTTCCAACATTTCGTACAGATTTAAATAATGCTATTACTGCATTAAACACAAATCATTCAGGTACAACCAGACCTACTTCTGCTGTTGCTGGAACAATTTGGCTAGACACAACTTCTGCAACTACTCCTACTTTAAAATTCTTTGATGGAACTGACGATATATCTTTAGCAACTATAGACTACACAGCTAATACAGTTAATTGGTTAGACTCTACAGTTTCCATTACAGGACTTTCAACCACAGCAACAGGAACAGTTTTAACTCTTACAGATTCAGTTTCAACATCAACAGTTAATTTGATTATAGATAATCAAAAAGAAATTAGATTTAGAGAAACAACAGCAAATGGCACTAATTATATTGGATTAAAAGCACCAGCTAGTGTTGCTTCAGATTTAACTTTCACATTGCCTAGTGCAGATGGAACATCTGGACAAGCATTGGTGACAGATGGTTCTGGTGTTTTTAGTTTTACTTCTGTTTCAGGTGGAACATCTTGGCAATCAGTTCAAACAACAGGATTTACAGCAGTAGCTGGTAATGCTTACTGGATAGATACTACTTCTAATACTTGTACCATAACTTTACCTAGTTCAGCATCTAATGGCGACCAAATTATCCTTGCAGACTACGCAAGAACTTGGGGAACAAACAAAATTATAATAGATTCTAATGGTTTAAATTATCAAGGTGAAGATGATACATTTATTGTTGAATACAATACCAATGGTCAAACAATTAATATAGTTTATTCAGGTGCTACCAATGGTTGGATTCCTTTAGATGATGATGATGTAACAGAAGCACCAGTTGCACCACCTACACAAAAAGCTATCTTTGGTTATGGTTATACTGGAAGTAATGTTTCAATGACAAACTTAGTTTCAAATAGTGGAGTAGTGGCAACTGATACAACAGGTGTAGGTACTGCTAGACGTGGTTTAGCAGCTGCTGGTTATGGTGGAGATAAAGCAATCTTTGGTTATGGTTATACTGGAAGTAGTGTTTCAATAACTAATTTAGTTTCTAACTCTGGAGTGGTTTCAACAGACACAACAGGAGTTGGTTCAGCTAGAAATAGTTTAGCAGCATCTGGGTATGGGGGAGATAAAGGAATCTTTGGTTATGGTGAGAGTGATTCAAATGTTTCAATGACTAATTTAGTAAGTAATACTGGAGTAATATCTTCTGATACAACTGGAGTTGGAACAGCTAGAGGATTTTTAGCAGCTTCTAACTATGGCGGTGATAAAGGAATCTTTGGGTATGGTTATGTTGGAGGTGTTCGTTCAATGACAAATTTAGTAAGTAATACTGGTGTGGTAGCTACAGATACGACAGGGGTTGGTACTGCTAGATATACTTTAGCAGCA